>Ga0193753_10000536_pt1 | contig 36972 bp, 34 predicted proteins | sample H1c2metaG_FD_144925 | JGI IMG/M metagenome (GOLD analysis project Ga0193753, IMG submission 144925) | Soil microbial communities from a riparian zone of the East river system, Colorado, United States - H1c2 | ecosystem: Environmental > Terrestrial > Soil > Riparian zone | place: USA: East...
TCTCACAGATCACCTATAGCGGCCGCATCTCCCCCGGCGCCCCCGCTATGGAAAGCTTCCCCGCCACCGCCACCGACGGCGTCCGCATCTTCGCTTCCGTCATCGAAAATGGCCGCGCCTCCTTATCCCAGGTCTCCATCGCCAGTGGAGACGCCGTTCCCGTCGCCATTCCCAGCGAAATCGCCGCGCCCTCCCTCGGCGATCTCTCACCCGACGGTTCCAGGCTTCTCCTTCGCAACCACCTCACCCCCGTATCCGAACAGCCCCTCTGGGTCGTGCCCGCCGGCGGCGGCAGCGCCCTTCGCGTCGCCAACATCCTCGCCCACGACGCCACCTGGATGCCCGACGGCAACGGCATCCTCTACGCCGCAGGCAACGAGCTCTTCGTAACCTACTTAAAAGACGGCGCCTCCACCAGCATCGCCTCCGTTCCCGGCCGCGCCTTCTGGCTGCGCTGGTCACCCGACGGCCGCCTCCTCCGCTTCACCATCATCGACCCCCTCGCCCACACCATGTCCCTCTGGGAGCTCCCCACCGGCACCCATACCCCTCGCCCCATCCTCAGCGGATGGAACAAACCGCCCTCCGAATGCTGCGGCACATGGACCCCCGACGGCAAATACTTCCTCTTCCAGTCCTCCCGCGACGGCAACGAAGACCTCTGGCAGCTCCGCGGCAAAGACATCTCCGGCCCCATCCGCATCACCAACGGCCCCCTCCGCTACGAGGCCCCCATCGCCGCCCGCACCGGCCACCGCATCTTCTTCCTCGGCCTCGATACAAGATCCGAACTCCTTCGTTACAACACCGACAGGCACGAGTTCCTTCCCGAAAACAACTTCCTCTCCCAAGCCAACCGCGTCAACTACTCCCACGATCAGCAATGGGTCGCCTGGACCGACGCCCAGGGCCGTCTCTGGCGTGCCCGCGTCAACGGCGAAGAAGAACTCCAGCTCACCCCCGACACCATGCAGGTCTTCCTCGCCCACTGGTCCCCCGACGGCAAACAACTCGCCATCATGGCCCGCGAGCCCGGCCAGGCCTGGCAGCTCTACTCCGTCCCTGCCGATGGCGGCAGCCCCCAGCCCCTCTATCCTGAAAAACGCAACGCCGGCGATCCCGACTGGTCCGCCGACGGCCAATCCCTCGTCTTCGGCCGCGTCCCCGATCTTATGGGCAAAGAGAGCGGTTCCCGCGCCATCCAAATCCTCGACCTCCGCACCCATGCCATCACTCCGGTTCCCGGCTCCGAAGGCCTCTTCTCCCCCCGCTGGTCCCCCGACGGCCGCTACATCGCTGCCATCTCCCTCGACCAGCGCCGCCTCATGCTCTTCGACGTCGCCTCCCGCACCTGGCGTCTCCTCGCCGAAACCTCCGTAGCCGATCCCGTCTGGAGCTCCGATAGCAAAGCCATCTACATTCACGCCTTCATGTCGCCCACCCAGCCCATCTACCGCGTCGATGTCCCCACCGGCCAACTCCAGCAGGTAACCGACCTCGCCAGCTTCCGCTCCGGCCAAACCGCCGACTACTTCTTCTGCGGCATCACCCCCGACAACGTCCCCCTCGTCCGCGCCCGGTCCTTCACCGGAAACCTCTATTCCATCGATCTCGACAGCAAATAGCCGTCACATCAATTCAAGCCAACCTCTTTCTCACTCATTTAAAACCCACTTAGCAGTTGATACAAAAATGACCTGAAGAAGTATGCTCTTTCATTGCGATGACCCAGCCAAATAGGTTTATCTTGCACAATGAAAGTTTTACGTCTGCCTGCGCTGCTGCCCGCAGTATTCCTGTGCCTTAGCCTCTCTACCCCTGCCCAGACCGCCGGCGCGCCAGCCCCCCAGCTCAAAGCCCTCCCCAACGGAATCGAGCTAACCTCCGGAACCACCATCCTCCAGGTCACCGCCCTCCGCGACGACGTCCTCCGCGTCCGCGCCACCCACTCCGGCCAGCTCCCCGAAGACGCCTCCTGGGCCGTCCTCCCTGAAGCCCGCACCTCCACCGTCAAGGTAACGCCCGCCCCCACCGGCTTTCAGACCGCCGCCCTCCGCGTCACCTTCACCCCCGACCTCCGCCTCACCGTCTCCGACCTCAGCGGAACCATCCTCCAGCAGGACGCCCGCCCCATCGAGTGGCGCGGCACCAGCTTCACCATCGATAAGCAAAAATCCGTCGACTCGCACTTCTTCGGCCTCGGCGACAAGCCCGGCCCCCTCGACCGCGCCGGCCGCTCCTTCGTCATGTGGAACACCGACTCCTTCGGTTGGCAGGAGTCCACCGACCCCATCTACAAATCCATCCCCTTCTTCATCGACTACCGAGCCGCCCGCGCCCTCGGCGTCCTCTTCGACAACACCTTCCGCACCTTCTTCGACTTCGGCCACCAGTCCCCCAACGACTACACCTTCAGCGCCCCCGACGGCCCCCTCGACTACTACCTCCTCTACGGCCCCGATCCTAAAAAAGTAGTCGAAACCTACGCCTGGCTCACCGGCCCCACGCCCATTCCTCCCCTCTGGACCCTTGGTTTTCAACAATCCCGCTATAGCTACATGAACGAGTCCGAGCTCATGGAAGTCGCCGACCGCCTCCGCGCCGACCACCTCCCCGCCGACGCCCTCTATCTCGACATCGACTACCAGGACAAGAACCGCCCCTTCACCGTCAACACACAAAACTTCCCGCGCTTCTCCCAGATGGTCCACGACCTCGCCGAAAAGCACCTCCACACCGTCGTCATCACTGACCTGCACATTCCCAAACTTCCCGGCTACGCCCCCTTCGACACCGGCACCGCAGGCGACCACTTCGTCAAAAACCCCGACGGCACCACCTACGTCGGAGCCGTCTGGCCCGGCCCCTCCTCCTTCCCCGACTTCACTCAGGAGAGCAGTCGCCAATGGTGGGGCACTCTCTATCAGGACTTCGTGCACAACGGCGTAGCCGGTTTCTGGAATGACATGAACGAGCCCGCCGTCTTCAACGTCCCATCCAAAACCATGCCCGATGATGTCCAGCATCGCATCGCGGGCACAGGCTTCCAGCCCCGCACCGCCAGCCACCTCGAGATCCACAACGTCTATGGCATGGAGAACTCCCGCGCCACCTACGAAGGCCTCCTCAATCTCGCTCCCGACCAACGCCCCTTCGTCCTCACCCGCGCCAGCTACGCCGGTGGCCAGCGTTACGCCGCCACCTGGACCGGAGACAACAGCTCCACCTGGAACCATCTCCGCATGACCACACCGCAGCTCATCAACCTCGGTCTCAGCGGCTTCTCTCTCAGCGGTGCCGACGTCGGCGGCTTTGCCGGTTCGCCCCCACCCGACCTCCTCACCAAGTGGCTCGAACTCGGCGCCTTCCAGCCCATCTATCGCGATCACGCCGTCAAAGGCAGCCGCCCCCACGAGCCCTGGGCCGACGGCCCCGAACAGGAAGCCATCCGCCGCCGCTTCATCGAAGAGCGCTACCGCCTCATGCCCTACCTCTACACCGTCTCCGAAGAGACCTCCCGCACCGGCCTCCCCATCATGCGTCCCCTCTTCCTCGAGTTCCCCAACGCCACCACCGACGGCCACCCCATCGATCTCGATGCCGGTAGCGAGTTCCTCTTCGGCCCCGACATCCTGGTCGCCCCCAACCCATCCCCCGAAGAAGTCGCTCCCTACGAAGTCCACCTCCCGCCCGGCATCTGGTTCGACTACTGGACCGGCGAACGCATCGACCGCACCGAAAAAATCGCCGCCCGGGACCTCGAGCAACGCGACTCCCCTCAAGTCAAAGCCCAAACCGAAACCCAACCAAAGACCGAAACTCAACCCAAGCCTGAAACCAAGGCCATACCCAGCATCGTCACATCCAGCCATCCCTTGATGATCAAGCCCACCCTCGCCGACCTCCCCGTCTACGTCCGCGGCGGCTCCATCATCCCCATCTCTCCCCTCACTCAAAGCACCGAAGAAACCCCGAACGGCCCCCTCACCCTTCGCGTCTATGCCGGCGACAACTGCCACGGCACCCTCTACCAGGACGACGGCAAATCCTTTGCCTTCCGGACCGGCCAATACCTCCGCATGAACTTCACCTGCACCCTCAACCCCGACGGCTCCCTCACCGTCCACCTCTCCGCCCCCGAAGGTGCCTTCAAACCCTGGTGGCACCAACTCCGCATCGAAGCCCTCGGCTGGACCCCCACCACCCGCGAACTAACCTCCTCCTCCACCAAATCGAAACTCCAACAACTCAACCAATCCTGGACCGCCACCATCCCCCAACCCACCACCACCACCGACCTGACCCTGAAATAACACAACCGAACTACCACACATCGCACCATCACTCTTCACCCGCCTGCACGTCATGCCATTACTCTTCACCCCACCACGCACGTCATCTCGACCGAAGCACTGGACAGTCTCACCGTCCAGTGTGCAGTGGAGAGATCCCTGCATTTGTTCTCTTTGTTCCACCGCGAAATCATCCCATAGCGACTACAGCACAATGGGATACTTCAAAACATGCAGGAGATCTCCTACGTCTACATCCTTGCAAGCGGCTTCAAACATCTCTACGTCGGTGTAACAACCGAAATTGAAATTCGTATCAGCAAACATAAAAACAGAACTCATCCCGACGGCTTCACCGCTCGCAACAACATCAAGGACCTCGTCTACATCGAGCGCTTCGCCCATCTCCACGAAGCCATCGCTTGCGAAAAACAATTGAAACGCTGGTCACGCATCAAAAAAATTCGCCCGATCGTAGCGGAAAACCCCACATGGCGCGACCTAAGTGAAGAATGGGGAAAACCAATCGAGCCCTTCCAAGAGAAAAATCTAAGACCACCAAACAGATTCCCAAGTCATCACGAGACCGCACTTAGTTCTTGCCTCTGTCCTTGCCGTTGCTTTTAGATCGTCATCTTGAGCAAAGCGAAAATCCCCTGCCGTTTGTTGCAGTTGTCGTTGCTGTTGTCGTTGCTGTTGTCGTTGCTGTTGCTGTTGTCGTTGCTGTTGTCGTTGCAGTTGCTGTTGCTGTTGCAGTTGCAGTTGCAGTTGCAGTTATCGTTGCTATTGCAGTTGCAGTTGCAGTTGCAGTTGTAGTTGTAGTTGTAGTTGTAGTTGTAGTTGTCCCTGCAATTGCTGTTGCAGTTGCCTTTGTCCTTATCCACCCTCGATCTTCATCCCACCCACACGTCATCTCGACCGAAGCACTGGACAGTCTCACCGTCCAGTGCGCAGTGGAGAGATCCCTGTATTTTGCCTTTGCCTTTGCTTGTTATTCTTAGCGAAGCGAAAAACCCGCATTTCGCCAACCCCGTCAAAAACATCAAACGCTCACAACCCTACAAAAATCCAAAATAAAAAACCTTCAAAAACCCCAGCAAATTCCCATGTCAAGCCCTAAAACCACCTAACCACAACAAAACAAACAACATCCTCATTGCGAAGGAGTTACCCTAAATCGGCTAAACTAGATAAAGAATCAAAAAAGCCCCGGCCAAAAGCCGGGGCTTTTCCATAACCCTTTTAGAAAGACAAATTTACCCGTAACCCTTTTATAATGACTATTTTGCAAATTCAAATTTACGTAAACAAAACAAACAAAAGGAGATATCCCATGCACCCCGGGGGGGGGTACTACCTAACCGCCCGAGATATAAGCCTCTAAATGCCGAATCGTCTTCTCCTGTTCCGAGATGACCCAGTTCACCAGGTCGCCAATCGACACAACTCCGACCACGGCTCCGCCCGAAACCACCGGCAGGTGGCGAAAGCGATTGTCCGTAATGATGCGCATACACTCCCCCACCGTATGGTGCGGGGACACGGTAATCACCGGACTGCTCATGATGTCCGCAACAGAGGTATCTTTCGACGACCGGCCCTGCAGAATCACCTTGCGGGCGTAGTCTCGTTCCGAGATGATGCCGATCAGTTCGCCCTCACGCATCACCAGCAGCGCGCCGACCTGCCGTTCCGCCATCGCCTCAATCGCCTGGTAGACGGAAGCATCCGGCGCCGTGGATGCAATCGGCCCGGTCTTTTGCTTCAAAATCGCACTGATCGTTGTAGCAAATTCGCTCATCTGGAACCTCTCGGACTTCACGGAAACCGAATACTACCGCCGCGATACACCCTGGTCAAATCCAGGCAGTATCATCACCCCATGCAGACCTTCGACGCTCTCCTCGGCGAAGCGGAAGTAGCTCACGGTCACCTCTGCGCCGGCCAGATCCTCGGCGTCCGCATGGCCATGCTCGGCTGCGAGCGTCTCGGCATCGACGACCCCAAAGGGGTCGACCGCAAACGCCTAGTCACCTACGTCGAGATCGACCGCTGCGCCACCGACGCCATCGCCGTCGTCACCGGCTGCCGTCTCGGAAAGCGAGCGTTGAAGTTCCGCGACTGGGGCAAGATGGCCGCAACCTTCGTCGACCTCAACACCGGCAGAGCCATCCGCATCGCCGCTTTGGAATCCTCAAAGCAGCGAGCGAAAGAGCTTTATCCGAACATCGACAATAAGAACCAGCAGCAGATGCTTGCCTACCGCGAACTTCCCGCTGCCGAACTCTTCTCCGAGGAATGGGTCACCGTCCCGATCCACCCACGCGAGATGCCCGGCTACAAGTCAGCGCGCATCGCCTGCGCAAGATGCGGCGAAGGCATCAACTACGACCGCGAAGTCCTCGTCGGAGAAGAAACCCTCTGTCAGGCCTGCGCCTCACCAGAAACCCGCTACTACCAGCCTCTGACTGAGTAACTGGCCACAAACACAAAGGCCAGCGCGAAACTTCGCGCTGGCCAAACCCGAACCGCATTACCGCCAGAAGCGATCACGATCACGGTACCGCAGATAAGCCTCGCGACGCTGCCATGCCTCGTGCCGGATAAACGCCTGACGACGCTGCCACTCCTGCTGCCGGAGGTATGATTCACGCCGCTCCTGCTCGAACCGGAGATGGTCATAGTGGTCGCGACGGCTGTAGTCATACTGTGGATAGCCGACCTGCACGCCAACCGCAAATCCCTGCGCCTCAGCCTTTACCGGCGCAGCCAGAGCAAAAGCACCAGCCAGCAAACCAGCCGTCATCACCTTCGCAACCATCGCTTTTGCATTCATAAACAACCTCCTGACTACATCACACTGAACACCCATTCAGTCGCACCAGTTGCGCGCAACCTTTTCATCAAATCTGTGTCCCGTGCCCGTTTGAACTGCTAAACTACAGCTAACATGATGGTCTTCCGCCAACTCGCGCCCTTGTACCTCATGTCGACCCGCTGTTGTTGTCGCTAGTTCCTTCCGCGCTTTACCTCCTGAATAGCATCCCTGTAACTGCAGTCTCGACGACTCGTCGCGAGCGCTTCCCATTCTCTTCCCGGAGCATCTCATGGCATCCAATCGCCTCCGCCTCTCCACCGATACTTGGGCAATCCTTCTCTCGCTCACTCTTGCCCTCATCATCCGCATCGGCCTCATCAAGACCATCGCCTGGTAGCCCGACCAGCTGCCCTCAAAGGAACGTCCAATGGCCACATCCGCCGAACTACCTGACCTTCGCACCGAATACCCTTCTCGCCCGCCCGAGCAGCCCACCACGTTTCTCAGCCTTCTGCCCGGAATCGCTCTCCTCGCCGTCGTCGGCTACGCAGGCAAGTTCGTCGAGCACTTCCTCAATACCTACACCAAAGCTCATCACATCACCTTCCCCAACATCGAGTACGTTCTCTGGGCCATCCTCTTCGGCGCTCTCATCGCCAACACCATCGGCCTCGCCCGCATCTTCCGCCCAGGCGTAGCAACCTATGAGTTCTGGCTCAAGGCAGGGATCATCCTCCTCGGCGCGCGCTTCATCCTCGGAGACATCCTGAAGCTCGGCGGAATCTCGCTCATCCTCGTCTTCATCGCACTAGCTCTCTCCATCACCTTCATGACCTGGCTCGGGCGCGCCTTCAACCTGAACCCTAAGCTGACCACCCTGCTCGCTGTCGGTTCCAGCGTCTGCGGAGTCTCCGCTATCATCGCCACCCAAGGAGCCATCGACGCCGACGAAGAGGACTCTTCCACAGCCATCGCCGCAATCCTCGCGTTAGGAGCAATCTCCCTGTTCGCCTTCCCCCTGATCGGCCGCGCGCTCCACATGAGCGATCACGCCTACGGCCTCTGGGCCGGATTAGCGGTCGATAACACCGCCGAAGCCACCGCAGCAGGAGCACTCTTCTCCGACGCCGCAGGCAAGTTCGCCGTCCTCGCGAAGACCTGCCGCAACGCCCTGATCGGTTTCGTCGTCCTCGCCTACGCCATCCAGTGGGCACGTAAGGGCCTCGCCAACAAGGCCACCACAGCCCAACTTGAGAACAAAGCAGCCTTCCTCTGGAAGAAATTCCCCAAGTTCGTCCTCGGTTTCCTCTTCATCTCACTGCTCGCGACTCTAGGTTCCTCGACGAATCCTACGATAGCCGCCTTCGGCTTTACCAAACCCCAGCTTGTAGCGTTGGGGAACCTAAGCCGATGGGCCTTCCTGCTGACCTTCGCCGGAGTCGGCCTTCGTACGAACTTCAAAGACCTCTTCAAGCAGGGTGCACGTCCGTTCATTGTAGGCGCCTTAGGAGAGATCGTTATAGCAGCCATTACGCTGGCATTGGTACTTGGAGCGGATCACATTTATCACCTGTAGTCCAGTGACGTACCCTCTTGAGACAAACATGGAATTTCCGGAGTTGGACGATAGAATAAACGCACTGGACAGAACATACGTTCAGTCGTCTGGGGTCCGGTTAGTTGGCCCCTGCCAAGGGGTCTGAGTATCTTCAACGTTCGGCTGCAGCGATCTTCCTCCCTGAATGTGACGCCAAGAGCATTGGTCAAATCCTTTTGCCTCGTGACGTCTCTCCTGCTTACAACTGCACAGCATGGATTTGCTCAGGATGTCGGTCATAACACGGAAAATGTCTCGACATCGCTACCCGACGAGCCTGCGCCGCAGACATCCATTCCGAAGGTCACTCCACCGACCCCTCTACCCGCGCCGAGGCCTCAAAACGTAACCCTTCTAGGTACGCCAAAGCGCATTCTGCTTGACCAGAAAGTTATCTGGACGAGCCCTCTCCATATTCGGCCGCAGGACGCCATGTGGCTCGTTCCGTTGGGTGCGGCTACCGGTACTCTAATCGCAAGCGATCAGCATACGATGACTTCGGCCATCCATCTCAACACCAGCGAACAGAAGACCGCCAACGACATCTCTACTGGCAGCATCGCGGCATTGGGTGCAATCCCGGCAGGTGCTTTCGTCTGGAGCCTCTTCAACCATGCTCCGCAGGCACACGAAACAGGTTTACTGGCAGGAGAAGCTGTAGCAAATAGTCTGATCGTCAACGAAGCCCTCAAAGCTGTCTTCCGTCGCGATCGTCCCCTTGTAAATAATGCCGCCGGAAACTTCTTTAGCTCAAGCGTCTCGAACTCATCGTTCCCTTCAAATCATGCAATCGCTGCGTGGTCGATGGCCGCCGTTATCGGCGAAGAATACCGTGGCTGGCTACCAAGAACACTAGTCTATGGTCTGGCGTCAACAGTGAGCGTGAGCCGCGTTCTTTCCTATAATCACTTCCCCTCTGATGTGCTTGTAGGCAGCGCATCCGGCTGGCTGATCGGCCATTACGTCTACAAGGCGCATCATAACTTCAGTCTCGATCCCTACGACTCTCTGCCGCCAGCGGCAACTTTCGCCAGACGCCCCCCAACGCCATCGCCATCAACGACCACACCTAGTTCCACTACTGTCGCCTCTGCCACCGAACTGCAGCAGACGATTGCCCAACTAACGCCGGACCCGTTCGCGAATCGTCCACCGGTGCCCTTCGATCCCGATCCAGATACCATTGGATCGACCAACGTTCCGATGGACAGCTGGATCTATCCCGCTCTCGAACGCCTCTTTACGATGGGCTTTATTCCTGGACAAAGTGCCTCCATCCGACCATGGACCCGACAGGAGTGCCTGCGTCAGCTCAGGCTAGCCGAGGAACTTGCCGAAAGGCCAAATGACTTCAGCCATAGCCAACTAGCCGAAGCTTACCGCCTAATGACCGATCTCCAGCACGAACTTGAGGATGAGCCGGTTTCCTACGCGGCCCTATCGCTGGAATCGGTCTATACCCGCTTTGGAACAATCGCCGGTCCAGCACTGAACGACAGCTTCCACTTCGGTCAGACCTGGTGGAACGATTTCGGTCGTCCCCAAGGCCGTGGCAGCAATTTCATTGGAGGATTCTCGGCACGCGCACACTATGGCCGTCTCTTCTTCTACAGCCGTCAAGAGTTGCAACACAGCCCGGGAAACCCTGCTGAATCTGCCGAAACCAATGCGCTCATTAATGCACTAGATCAAATACAACCTGGTTTGGATCCGCAGATTCAGCCAATAGCTGCACGCTCTGCGTACGATCGGCAACGCCCCATCGAGCTTTATGCAGGAACTGCATTTGCGGGTAATGCTCTCACTTTTGGCAAACAGGAGCTGTATTGGGGACCAACGACCATGGGGCCACTCGCACTCTCCAGCAATGCCGAGCCTACGTATAATCTGCGCTTCGTTTCTACACGGCCACACCCGTTTCCCATTTTCTCAACACTTGGCACTTATCGTTTCGACATCGTTTTAGGCAAACTCTCCGGACATGCTTATCCAGCACGTCCCTGGTTCAACGGACAAAAGGCAGCTTTCAATTTCGGCGATAATCTTGAAATCAGCTTTACTCGCTGGTCTATCTTCTGGGGTATGGGGCACCCGATTACGCTCCATAGCTTCAAAGACAATGTATTCAGCTTTAATTCAACCGGAAGCTATGTGGGAAACGGAGCCGCACCATATGGTGACCGCAACGATCCAGGGGACCGCAAGAGCAACTTCGATTTCCGCTATAAGCTACCATTTCTGCGCAAAGCGATCACCTTATATGCCGATGCTTACTCGGATGATGACCCAAGCCCAATCGACGCGCCACGCCGGGCCGTTTGGAATCCAGGAATTTATTTCGCACAATTGCCCTTTCTCCCCCACATGGATCTTCGCGTAGAGGCAGTCAGTTCCACCGGCCTCCCTGCAGACTTTGGCGGCCAACACTTCTTCATGAATAATCAGTATCTTGACGGCAATACGAACAAGGGATTTATGCTGGGAAATGCCGTAGGTCGAGATGGCCGCGCCATTGAAGGACGCACTGGATATTGGTTCTCAGCCCGAACACGAGTTGAGGCAGGCTATCGCCAAAATAAAGGAGGGACCCAATTCCTTCCTGGAGGCAGTACCATCACCGATGGTTTTGTCAACGGCTCAATTGCGATTAACCGTCACTGGACAGCACAGATCTTTACTCAACACGAGCGCTTCCTTATTCCGTCATACATAAATGGCGCTCAACACAACACAAGTGGATGGCTCCAGATAACTTGGAATCCGGAATTGAGTCTCCATCGTTAGGATAAGCGCACCTATGGACAAAGTGTCTCCCGCGCACGGACCTCTTAAAGAAGTGACCTAACGAGCGACTCAATCTATCAACGTGGCTTTGATATCAATACTTTGCTAAAGAAAGCGCCATCAGCATCGGAATGAACACAGAAATAATAGATATCAGTTTAGGTGATCTTGAGAGTCTGACCGAAACCCTCTTTAATCATGTAAGACAGTCTCACTTTGAACCTGATGTAGTCGTCTATTTGGAAACGGGCGCACGACTTCTAGCAGTACATTTCCATAAGCGAACTGGAATTGCAGCAGTGCCACTTACCATTCAACGTCCTGGAAATTCTACTAAACTTCATATTGCTACAATTCTCGGAGTTCTTCCACGATTCTTACAAAACCTGATGCGGCGGATCGAAAGACGGTTCGTCTCACGGGAAACTAAGAAACGAAAGATAACCAAAGCTCCCGAAATTGAATTCTTCAAGAAAAAAGTTCTAATTCTCGATGATGCTGCTGACTCAGGTGAAAGCTTGTTTCTTGCTAAACATTGGGTTCTGGAGAGGGGCGGTATCGAGGCGGACGTAAAGTTGGCGACGATTGCCGTCACTCAACCCCGAGCCAAAGAGATCGTTGACTTTTGGATATATCATCAGCTTTGCAGATTTCCCTGGTCTTCTGATTCACGGGAAAGAGAGGAGTATCTGAGGCTCTATGAACAAGTTGACCCAGCAAAGCTCGCGACTAGCTCTTTTTGATTTTGATGGGACATTGTGTCGGCTGAATTCATATCACGTTTTTCTCAAATGGCTAATGAAAGAACGTACGACGGATAGCCTGAAACTCTTGAGTGCAACAGCTCTGCGGAAAGCCGGGCTGGTCGGAAGACCTACCCTCATGAACATTGCCCTAGGAACTCTCAAAGGCAAGACACGCGCTGAAGTTGAATTGATCGGTAAAATAATTTACGAGAACAAATTGTTACCGAATCTCAACAAGTTTGGGATAGCCGAAATGCAAAAAAAACGTGATGAGGGTTATGGCTTAGTTATACTGTCCGGCGCATTTGATTTTATCCTCAAGCCCTTTTGCGATTTCTATCAGATTGATCATTGGCAATCTACCCGGCTCGCATACACAAATGACATATGTTCCGGGCAACTAGCTGGGGTCGAGTTCTTAGGGGAAGAGAAGCGCGCCTATCTCCAAAATTACTTTTCTCAAAGTACTATTGATTGGGCGAAAAGCTGTGCTTATTCAGACGAGTTGGTTGATTTACCTTTGTTTTCGCTGGTCGGTACTAAATTTCTAATAGTCGACCGCTCTCAACAGATGTCTTCTTCGCCCGAAAACATACAACGCGTCTTTTGGTAGTTCCTAAATTCCTACTCTCTGTTTGAGCACTCTTACACAATATCTATCTTTTTATTTTTCCAACCCGCTGCGGTATCAGTATGGAACAACAGTAAATCCTCTCCTCTACTGGAGATCCCTTGCTTATTTCAGATCAATTATCCTGGATACGCTTGTGGCAAATCTGCTCTCACAATTGGCTCGTGTGATGGGCGGTTCCTCGCTGCCGTACTTCCGCTTCGGATCAAGCGAGCTATGATCCATAAGGGAAATACCAATACCACAATGGAGGTTGCCTCAGAAACGAACAGACTTGACTCTATTGCAAGAGTGAATGCGGAAACTGCAAATACTAGTCTCAAAGTGAACATCATAGGAGAAGCCTTAGAAACGTGCAGAAAACTCGTCCTGAGATACCCAATAAAATATCCGATACCTAAACTATAGAAAAATCCATAGACCGGACCAAAGAACAGATCGGCTCTCACAAAATATTGGACATTTGGGCCAAATCCATTTTCTCCACCTAGAATTACTGACCCCAATGCCTCTTGATACTCTCCCACCCGCAGCATACCCAGAGTGTCATTGAACAAGTATTTTAAATAGCCGGCGAGCGTCTGGTCGGTGAGGGCCATGATATGAACTCGGTCCGCAAAATAGAACATGATCACATCGCCCGTCAGTAGGATCCTCTTGAAGAAAGCTAACACTCCACCACTAATACTTCCTGTATCTTTGACCGTCACCGTAAGTGCAACTACAACACCAAACAATAGCGTGAATGAAATATACTTCTTCACGCGAGTGGTGAGAGCGGAATTTTTCTTTAGGCCGGGGTGGGCAAGAACAAATGCCTGCGTGTATATCAGAGGGAGGAGAGCGCCCTTTGAACCAGAAAGCATAATGAACCCTGTTGATATCAATAAAAGCGTCAAAACAAATCGGCGTTTATGCCGTATTGCCGCAAGATAGACGCACCCACAGCAAAAGAATAGGTATGGTCCAGTGTTAAGTCGTCTTACAAGCCCTAACCCCCCGGTGTAAGAGGTCACCTTTGACTGGCTGGGGTTAGACGATAACATGGGAAATCCTGTGGAAGCGCCGAGGTACAGGTTTCCAGTGACGATAATCATGAAAAGTAAAACTAGTACGACTTGGAGATCAAAGAGCAAACTCTTGTTAAATTGCAGCGTCCTAGATGCCCCGGGAGATTGATGACGAGAACTAAGTGAAAATCCTATCCATAGAGCAAGCGTGTAAGCAGCATATTCCCACTTCAGCTGTAGATCCCATGGAAGCGAAAACATTATTGCCGAGTTTGCAACAAGTGAAATAATAAATAGGTTGAGCGGATCAAATATATTGAAAACGAATTTTCTATAGAGAAGAATAAACACGATCGTAGACATTACGATCACAATCACTATCGTGATTGGGTCGATGCCGATTGAAGTAAGAAAGTCGATCAAGTGAATTATCCGGGACTAAATTCGGCGAATCGAACCTTTAGTCGTTCCAAGCGCCATTCGGCGGCTGGTTCTGGGTGCTCGTTTCGTATTATTTAAGCTTACATCCATTATTCGAACACCGATCGTTTCTGCGGGTTTTTCCACTCCGAACGCGACCTAGGCATTCCCCCAATCGTCACGCACAATCCTGCAAGACTGAAGAGTAGACCGTTGTTCAAGAAACAGCCATTTACGGAAGACAGTTCGCAGATTGCTGGGGAGAACAATTTGAGGAGAAACCTACTTCCATCACCTAGCCGACTCCTGTATCTTTGACTCAGATGATAGTCCATTCGAAACAGTGGATGCTTGGATTGAATCGGCAATGCGTAACTCTTCGCAGAGTTTCAGGGGGTTTTGATGATAGCATCGGAGGTCACCCGTGCCACAAATTGGGTCCGGGTGTTGCGTCAGGGCCGTCTGGACTGCTTCGACGTTGCGCTGTCATTGGTGAAAAACCGGGCGGGCCTCGAAATTGGGGGTCCAAGTGCCGTATTTCGGGACTGGTATAGACCACTGCCGATTTATAAACACCTAGCCTCCCTTGACAATTGCGATATTTCGCGGACAACAACATGGGCTGCCCATTTAGATCGCTATACATTCAACTCACGCAAGGCTCCGGGTAAGAACATTTTTTGTGATGCTTCGGACTTGTCTGTCATGGATGACGCCAGCTATGATTTCATCTTGTCTTCGCACAACCTCGAACACTTTGCCAATCCGGTAAGAGCTCTAAAGGAGTGGCAGCGAATCATTCGACCAGGTGGAGGTCTGATTTTAGTACTGCCGAATTGTGCCCATACTTTCGATCATCGGCGAAATCCGACGACAGTCACTCACATGCTTGAAGATTTCGATCAGGGAACTCCTGAGGACGATTTCACCCATCTACCGGAGATTTTGCAAAGACATGATTTGACCATGGATCCGCTCGCAGGTTCTGCGGAAGAATTCCGCCAGCGGTCGCTCAACAACTTCACGAACCGTTGCCTTCATCATCATGTCTTCAACGAAGACAATAGTAGAGAACTCCTCACCAAAATTGGAATGGAGGTCCTGGCGGTTGAAACGGCATTACCCTTCCACATCTTTTTATTAGCGCGTACGCCTGACCGGGTTGGACCCCCGGTCGAGGATTAGTTCCTTTATTCTCCCTTCGTTACTGGGTCAACCAACGCATTATCAGAGCCTTGCCTAGATTCCACCTCATGAGGACCTTTTCCATTAATGAAGAGGTGCTCTCTTCGCCAGTTGGAGAAGCATTTGCTCCGTGGCGGCGATAGCGGATTTTTCGGTCTTGAATAAACTTCGTCGAAAAAAAAGTATTCGCGACGAGCCCGATCCACCAATCGTGCCACGGCAGCTTTAGAGGAAATGGCAGCGCCACGTCCAGAACTTCACGTCGAAATGCGCAACAACAACCGATATACCCATTACGGTAGAAATTCCGTACGATCCCCGGTTTTCGTCCGCCACCGCGGTATATCTGTGCTTCTGAAGATAGGCGCACTCTTCCCTCCGCGTCGATCATATCTGCTTCGCAGACCACGAGGCTTACATCGCGCAATGCACCCAGCGCGGTTTCTACCCATCCGTCCACCCATTCATCATCTTGGTCTGACAAAAATATAATTTCACCAGTGGCCCGCTTTAGCGCATGCTCAAAATTGTAGACAGGCGAACGAAAGGTCTGGCCACTGAACAGTCGGATTCTGCAATCATCAAATGCCTTGATGATTTCCAGGGTTCTATCATTTGAGGAATCATCGGAAATGATCAGCTCATCGCCCCGTAATAACTGCGAGAGAATTGTCTGCAATTGTCGAGCGATGAACCGTTCCCCATTGTAGGTAGCCATACACACCGATATTCTCGGCCGCCAGGTTATCAGAGATTGGACATTCGTTTCATCGAGCATATGTATAGATCAGCCTGCGTACTCAAACACTGTTTTCTGAATAAATTCGCGAGTAGGGTTTCTTGGATCTCAAGCCAAAAATTGAGAACACCTGCTTCCATGCTGCCCAAAACATAAGGAGAGCCATACTTTTATTGCGTGTAAATATTGCGTGCTTGATCGCTCTCGCTATCAATCTCAATGTCAAAATCAATCTCCAGTAGATAGGAAGGCACTCGTTGGTAAAAGCTGCCTCAGCGGTCAAGACATTTTTATATCTGGAGACTTCCAAGCCTTGGTTGAAGTTTGCGACTGAAAGGTTATGGTCTATCTTCATGTTACTCACGTAAACTAAATGAGCCGTGTCATAAATTCTCCTGAACAACCAATGATCGAGATAATCGAGCCAAAAGTCGTTGGAGAACCCGCCGATCGACTCCACAAACGACACTCTAATTGCGGCTGCAGAGTTTATGGCTGTAAGCCATACCGAAGTGGCGGTCTGGGTACCCTCGTAGGGTCGATCCAAACCTAGCATAGGCCGAATTGGCGAAACCTGGCGTTGATTGGAAAAAACAAGGGGTACAATCGCCACTATCTCGGACTTTTCCTGACATAGGACGACATCGCCTTGCAGATCTGCCAGAAAATTTCGGGGTAGATTAGAATCTTGATCAAGCAGTAACAGCCAGTGAGCCCCTGAAAGCTTTGCTTGCGAAATAGCATGGTTATATGCGGCAGACAGTCCTTTGTTTGTCGGATCGCTAACGTATACCCAGTTTGGCGGGAGGTCATCCGCATCCCCTATAGGGCTATTGTCATAAATAAGAATCGAGATAGCATCTCTATCGTAAGCGTCCTGAGCTCGCATGGAGATACAAGTGGAAGATTGATTGATTGAACACTTATAGAGAACAACCACCGCCAGAATCTTAGGCTGGGCGGGGATGCCTCTGTTCAGCACAGAACAGCCGCTCAAAATAGCGCGTTCGAGTATGACCGTCGTAGGTGCTGGAAGACCGCTAACCACGGAGAAGCCTCGTGATCATCCGCCTTAGCTTATTGATCTTGAAACGGGCGAAAGTTATCGGAATATAGACAGTTCCAAAATGCAAGCGGATGCTGCGAAAAATTTCACGTCGGCCGGACGAGTGCATCGAGATGCCGTTGTTTTGATGTTCCGCTACAATCTCTGGTAACAGCCTGACCGAACAGCCTGCCTTCATCAGGCGTTGATTGTGATCAAAGTCACCGCAGATACGATATTGCGGGTCATATCCTAGATGTTTCGAGCGACGATAAAAAGTCCCTTGATGATGCCACCAATTATCGATCCGCATCGAAAAACCCTTCCTTGGTATGTATACGTCCTTGCCATCTATCAGCACGCGGAAGCTCGCCACATCAATGTCGTCTCTCAAGCACTGTCGCAAGACAGTCAACGGAACTTGAATCAGCCGATCGCCCGCATTCAGATGTAAGATGTATTCACCACTCGACAGGGCGATTCCCTTATTCATAGCGTCATAAATGCCGCTATCGGGTTCGCTTATCCAGTGATCAATTTGATTGTCCAGACTGCATAACAACTCCACCGTGCCGTCATCGGAGCCACCATCAATTACGATGAGCTCAATATCTTGGTTCTGGTGAGGGAGAATACTTTTGATCAGATGACGAAGCTCTTCTCTGTCTCGGAAAACTACAATGACGATTGAGACCAGAGGACGAACGCTCCGTGCCTCATCGTTCAACCGTTTGCCACCGCCACTACGGCTCATTACTGCCAGCGTCATGCTCACTTCCCAATTTAGAATGGAACTCTGTCGGTGTTCCCCTGGTTAGCCGCGTAAGGCTCGAAATCGATTACCTTCTTACGATTATAGCGCCGTGCAGGCGCTCATCACGCCTCTCTAACAGGCGCGCAGAATATTCAGAAAATCATTGAATACCTATTTTTTCTAGCCGCCATCCGTCACGATATCTTCAATGTTCGACGATCCTTTGCCACCGCATGAGGGCGTGTACTTGGTCTACATCGGAACTTGCATAAATCGCCCTCTCCGAAGCTACTCCTAACTGTCAAAAGGACTTCCTTTTGAAATTGTAATGCTCTCTCTGTTCATGCCGTGGCAAGACCTGCCGAGCCTTTGGATTTGGAAAGTGATTCTTGGCGGACGCCTGGACAGAGCGTCGGATCATGTAAACTGGGGTAGAGAAGAAACCGCTATATACATGGACCGCCCACTCCGCATCGCAATTGACTTCAGAATCGAACAAACGCAACAAGGCGTTGGCACTGCAGTACTTGCTCTGGCCAAAGCTCTCTCTGACTCGAAGGCTCCTGGCCAGGAGTACACTTTTATTGTTCGAGAGGAGATGCAGAGTTGGCTTGCACCTTACCTTTATGGGCCATGCAATCTGGTTGGTATTGCCGCTTCAAAGGGTTTCAGGACTGAAACTGCTTTGCGCCGAATTGCGCCGCTTCGGTGCCTTGGAAGAAAGCTTCGCGGTAGGATCGGGCGCATAGCGTCTTCCGACGGCTATGTTGAATCGCAAAAGTTTGACCTTGTCCACTTTCCTACCCAAATGGCATACCTGACGGAGTTGCCTTCGATCTACCAGCCGTGGGATCTGCAGCATTTCCACTATCCTCAATTTTTTCCTAAGGCTGACGTTGCGTATCGTGAGAGGCATTACCGGGCATTCTGTGAGCAAGCCTCTTTCGTTTGTGTCCAGGCGCAATGGACCAAACAGGATGTAATTGATTGCTATGGAATAGCAGAAGAGAAGGTTGTAGTGATTCCTTGGGGATCAGTGTTCGATGCCTACAACCCACCGTCGATAGAAATAGCACAGGCTACGATCGAAAAATATGACCTTCCAGATCAGTTTTTTTTCTATCCTGCAGCCACTTGGCCGCACAAAAACCACGAAATTATTCTTCGTGCCCTCCATCTCCTAAAGGCTAAGGAGGGGCGGGTTCCCCATGTTTTCTTTACGGGCTCGTCAACGGAATACCGTTCAACATTGGACAAATTGGCAAGTGATCTCGGTGTCCTCCAACAAGTGCATTTCCTTGGTTTTATTACACCGGAGGAGCTACAAGTCGTGTATGGAATGGCGACAGCAATGATATTTGCAAGCAAGTTCGAAGGGTTTGGCCTTCCGATCTTGGAAGCCTTCCATGCGGGGCTTCCAGTGCTCTCCTCGAAGGCGACTACATTACCTGAAGTTGCGCGAGACGCAGCTCTTTACTTCGACTCAGATATGCCGGACGAGCTGGCAAAATTAATGTATACGATTCTGGACAAACCGGAGTTGCGACAGGAACTGGTCAAGAAGGGAAACCAGTTGCTATTCCAGTACTCGATGAATAAGACAGCCGCTAATTTTCAGACTCTTTATGCCCGGACTGCGGCACTGACTTCGCAAAGTGATCGTCTGTCCGCAGCATCAACCACAATCTGACGGGAAAGAAAATCGAATGGGCAAGCGGGCATTGATTTGTGGAATCTCTGGGCAAGACGGATCTTATCTTGCGCAATTACTACTGGATCGAGGCTATGAAGTCTGGGGTAGTTCGCGCGATGCGGAACTGGCAACGTTCAATAACCTTCATCGATTGGGAATTTATGATTCCATTCAACTTGTTTCATTGAATCTTAGAGATGTAGGCAGTGTTCTAGGGATGCTACGACGGATACGACCAGATCAGATTTTTAGCTTGGCCGGTCAGAGTTCTGTTGGGCTCTCCTTCGAACAGCCTGTTGAAACGATTGAAAGCATCGCACTAGGAACGCTGAGTCTCCTGGAAGCGATTCGACTTTCGGATCTGGACATCCGCCTATATAACGCAGGTTCAACGGAATGCTTTGGGGATACGGCGGATTTTGTTGCCAATGAGGGGTCGCCTTTCAATCCTTGCAGTCCGTATGCAGTTGCAAAAGCTTCCGCGTTCTGGACTGTCGCAAACTATCGTCAAGCATACGGAATGTATGTTTGCACAGGTATACTCTCCAACCATGATTCGCCGTTACGGCCAAAGAGATTCGTCACGCGAAAGATTATTCATGCGGTGGCGTCCTTGGCCCTCGGCCGCAGTCTGCGGGTGCCTCTTGGCAATCTGAAGATCGAGAGAGATTGGGGTTGGTCGCCAGAATATGTGGAAGCAATTGCAACGATGTTGAATCAGGCTTCTCCAGTTGATTACATCATAGCCACTGGGAAAAGCCACACGCTTCAGGAGTTTGTGGAAACCGCCTTTGGGCTTATAGGTAAAGACTGGCATGACTACGTGACAATTGACGGCGCTCTGATGCGACCCACAGACATCTTGCGGAACAAGGTCGACCCATCCAAAGCCTCGACCGGTCTTGGATGGAGAGCTAAGAGTGGCATGGTAGACGTTGTTGGGATGATGCTTGAAGCTGAGATGGCAGAACTCCGTAAAGAAGAGGTTGCATAGTGGTCGACGAAGCTCAGGACGCTAAGTCTGTGAGGATATCCTGCAAAGTCTGTGGTACACGGTCTACTTTCTTTGGACAGACCGATGTACTGAAAAAGTATCGCGTGCAATATTTTCGCTGCGAACTGTGTGGTTTTATCCAAACTGAAACACCGTATTGGCTAGAAGAAGCTTATTCTTCTGCGATCGCAAGTCAGGACATAGGCATTATGCAACGGAATCTCTTGAATTGTGAGTTGACTTCAGCTGTCCTCAACTTGCTTTTTCCGAATATGTCTAGCGCGATCGATTATGGCGCTGGGCATGGGATGTTTGTGCGGTTGATGAGAGATAGAGGTTTTAATTTCTATTGGTCGGATCTTCATGCGACCAATGATTACGCTCGTGGATTTGAATATGAAGAAGGCTCAAACTGTGATTTCCTCACAGCTTTCGAAGTGCTCGAGCATTTGATCGATCCCATCGCCGATTTATCTAAGTTGATGAGCCTGTCAGATAATGTTTTCGTTTCGACTTGCATCGTGCCAGAACCAGCGCCAGGATTATCCGACTGGTGGTATTTCGTTCCGTCTACCGGTCAACATATTTCCTTCTATACGAGGGAATCGCTTCTTCTCCTCGCAGCTCGTTTCGGAAGAAGCCTGGTGTCGGTTGGTCCATACCATCTCTTTACCAAGAAACCACAGCAGAGCCTTTTATACAGAATGGCTATCAGTTCCCGGATTGCACCCATTGTGAATTGCATTTATCCGCGACCCAGCCTTGCTGATAGTGACTTTCAATCAATGATTCGATGATTCGAGAGTTTACCGGGCAACGGGTCTTGCTTACTACCCGATTAAACGAAGAATTCGCCGGAAAATGTGACGGATTTTGCTTGATATGCGGAAAAGGATTGGCCGTGAAATCATGTCTTGGACCCGATGACGGTCCACACTACGCAATGGAATGAAGCTAGAAGGGTGCCTGAGTGGAAATTTCATGGTAGCCGATGGTTGCATGAATCTGGCATCCTCCTCAGTAGTATGAGTTGCATCTGGCCCGAAGCCAATATTCGTAATCAGATTAACGCTGGAAACAGCTGTGAGGGAGTTGTTTTTCAGGCATGTATATAGCCATTGATAATCCCAGGTATTTGGCCCCCTGCTCTCGTGCATAGCATCGAAGATTTGCGTCCAATATGCAATAGTTTTTGGCTGTTGGAAGATTTCCGAGAGCATATGCTTATTCTTGAATTCGGGCCATTCATTGAGATACCTGTCGTAGCGTTGCCATTTCGAACGCCAGGTTGCCCATCCCCAAATACCGCCGATCTCCGAAAAAAAATAACTGTCGTCAGTGCGGAGATACTTTTCTACTAGATTGATGCCGGAGATATAGGCGATCCTGCTGTCACCGCGGTATTTCTCAAGTAACTCCTGGCAAAATGGAAAGAAGGATAAGTCTGGCAGGCAGTCGTCCTCCAGAATGATCGCTTCTTCGACCAAGGAAAAAACCCAGTTCAGACCGCTGATCATCCGCTCCTGACAACCAAGATTGCTGTCAGCGAAGTTGGTGAAAACCTCGCACGGCCAATCTACGCGACTCATGATTTCACGTACTTGTTGGCAAGACTCTTCTTCGCCCGGCTTGTTCTGCCTTGGTCCATCTGCGATGAGCAGTAACTTCGTTGGCCGGACTGCGGCAATTGCGCTGAACACCCTACGAAGGAGATCGGGCCGGTTGAAGCCGAATAACGCCACAGGCGTTTCAAAAATCCTTGTCTGCATGAATTACTGACCTACCTACCCACTGCAAGGATCATGAAACCCCGCCAAAGAGCGACTAATGCCCGTCGGTTGAAACGACAAGTACTCATTTCCGCAGCGATCCAAAACCAAGCATTTGGCTACGCTACAGGTTGTTATAGTATACAGACTGCAAGAGATGCGGACGGCCAGTAGTAGAGGAGCCTCAACGCTGAGGTCGTGTTTTGGAAGATAGAACCATGTGCGGATTGCGGTTACTAACCATCACTTTTCTGATCTCTTCCAAGCCAACGCAAGGATCAAGCCTTTGAGGAAGCCGCTGTTCGGCGTACGCGTTTCAAAAGAGCTCGACAAGATTGGTCCCGGACTCCGTAAGATCATCGGGAACATGAGCTGGTTGATGATCGACCGCATTGTCCGTATGGGAATGGGGCTTTTCGTCGGGGTGTGGGTCGCCAGGTATTTAGGCCCTGTACAGTTTGGTAGCTTGAATTTCTCAATTGCATTCATTGCATTGTTTGGGACGGCCACCACGTTTGGCTTAGAAATGATTGTCGTGCGGGAGGTTCTCCATAATGCTGATGACACACACGAAATACTTGGAACAACCTTGGCGCTTCGGGCGAGCGGCGGCCTTCTGGCAGTCGGGCTGTCTATTGGGCTTCTCCGGCTGATTCAACCCCATGACAGGGAGGGGCTGCTGCTGGTAAGCATCCTTTCGCTGACGCTTGTTTTCCAAGCATTCGATACCATTGATTCTTTCTTTCAATCGCAGGTGCGTTCAAAAATTACTGTCTGGGCGAAAAACTCTGCATTTCTCGTCTTCGCGGCTGTCAGAGTCTTATTGATCTACGTCAAAGCTCCCGTATGGTCATTCGCAGCTGCAAATGTCGGAGAGATTGCACTGGGCGCAGCCGGTCTAGCGTTCGGCTACCGCTTGTCGGGTGGGAAGATTTTCTCTTGGCGCGTCAGTAAAAGGAGAGCGGCCAGCCTGCTTCAGCAAAGTTGGCCGGTCATCTTTTCTGGAATGGCCATCATGGTCTACATGCGCCTGGACATGGTCATGCTTAAAATGATGAAAGGAGACTTTGCGGTCGGCCTGTATTCCGCGGCCACCAAAGTATCGGAGGTCTGGTATTTCGTTCCCGCGGCTGTCGTATCCTCCGTGTCGCCCGCCATCATTCGAGTAAAGGACAATCCAGAACTCTTCAACAGCAGGCTTCGCAAACTTTTCTCGCTGATGACCCTGACAGCTTGCGGCATCGGTTCCATCGTGGCGCTCACCTCCCACGCCATCGTCCGCATTCTGTATTCGAACAGTTTTAGCGGAGCGGCACCCGTACTTGCAGTCCATGTTTGGGCGTCCGTCTTTGTCTTCCTCGGGGTCGCGCAGTCCCCTTGGGACATAGCCAAAAACCTTTTGACACTGTCGCTTTACCGGACCATCGCGGGAGCGGCGATCAATATAGCGCTCAATGTCGTCTTGATACCAAGGTTAGGGGCTATGGGAGCGGCGATTGCCACTGTCGTTGCCTATGCAATTTCCGCAGTATTCGCGAACGCGTTTAGCGCAAAGACCCGGCCTATTTTCTTCATGCAGATGAGATCATTTCTTCCCGCAAAAACCTGGATTTCTCCGCACTCACCGTGAACACCTTTTATACGACCGGGCTGGAATTACCGGGAAATTCCAGCCCGGTCGAATGGTTCTCCGCGACTACCCGATGCTAATCTCAGTAAATCACATTGAGTGCCACTTGGAGCAGGCTTCGTCAATCTGAAAAGGGCAGTATTCATCGTCTTTGCGACCATCAAGTAATGTTGCCCAGCTAATAGCTGCGCCACGGGATCCGATCTTACATCATCCAGCGTCGAGAGATCCAGGCATTCCACTAGAATGAACTCTGGAGAATAGCGGCTCCAGTCGTTCGACCGAAGCACATCATAGTCCAAACCTTCCACGTCAATTGTCAACAAATCAATCCTAGTGTTGGCCGGAACATATTGATCGAGCAGTTCCCAAAGCGGCACCGTTACAATGTCAACTTCTTTGATAATTGAATAGAGTTCGCCCACTCGTTCCAATGCCAAATCCTTCTTGAAGGTATTCAGCGCCGGCTCATTGAAAACATAGTAAGTCAGCTGTTGGCGGGTGGAGGAGACTGCGGATTCGATATTGATGTCCTTGGGGCGATCACGCTGGAACATCGTCATGCTTCCCGGGTTCGCATCGATGTTGAGTCCCGTCCATCCTCTGCGATAGAGCCGATAAGTGTTGGAGAACCTCTTGGGATGGTGGGCACCGACATCGACATAGAATCCCGAATGTCTGTGTTCTAGGAACCGTTCCAGGAGCATGTCTTCACCCTCCTGAGAGTAGGACTCCTTCGCGTAATTATTGAACCATCTCTCGCGGATTTGGCTAGAATATTCCCGAATCGGTTTCGGCAAGAGAGCTTTGAACCAACGCTTCATGCGCCTCCTATGGCTATGGCTGGAACGAGCAGCATACCCAGAATAGACTGCTCACATCCACCACGCAATGAAATGCCAGTTTGTGAGCAAAGCTGCTTCAAGCCAGCGGTATCGTCTTCACGAATGGCTGAGCATATCGGTTTGCGCGCTGCTTAGCCACGGCATAAGGCGAAGCATCATGCGAATGCCACCTTCCAGTCTAAGATCAATTGCATAGACCGTACCGTTCTGAAATCCAGATTATCGCCCAGATCTGCTGCCTCGAGCAATGCCTTTAGCAACAAGGCGCTGCGCACGACGTTTCTCCCGCCCCCCGCGTGCGTCATCTTCTGCGATATAGCTTGGTTTCAAGAGCTGTCTGAGACGTCCAATGATTGCAGATTCATGCATGAAGCATCCCCTTTGTAACCTACCGTTGTCGAATTGGGGATCCTGAGATTCTACGGCCCACCGCACAGTCGAACAGCAGGAAGCTCTCACACTGATTCACGCTCGCGACCTCATGGTCCGGCTGCGTACAGCGGCGGTGAACGCCGTGCGTGGGCTGACAAAGTCTTGTGGACAATCGCATGCCGGCTCCAACGACAGTCTGCTTTGCCAAGCGAGGTCTCGCCGTGATGCCGTCTGGACGCCAACAAGCACTTGGGCCAGTGCTCCAGCAGCTCGCAGAGATGACTGTTAAGATCAAGCAGTACGATCGACAGATCCAACTGCTGACTCAGACAGCGTACCCCGAGACGCAAGCGCTGCTGAAGGTGCACGGTGTTGGTTACATCACCGCGCTAACGTTCTTTCTCACTCTGGGCAACAAGGCGTCGTTCGGACGAAGTCGCGATGTTGGTTGCTATCTCGGCCTCAGACCACGACGAAATCAGTCCGGCGAATGTGACCCGCAGCTTGGCATTACCAAGGCGGGGAACGTATATCTACGACATCTTCTGATCGAGTGCGCGAACCACATCCTACGGCCTCGTGGGAAGGACTCCGCACTCCGACAGTGGGGACTACATCTGGCAGCTCGAGGTGGCAAGCAGCCCCGGCCCTGCTCCACCGCATCTGGGTCACGCAGCAGCCATATGTACCGTTCTACACGATAGCAGCTTGAGGCTTGATGATGCTTACCCGTTGCAATGACACCGTGTTCCGATGACTGCGAGTCGACTTCGGTCTTAGAGACCGGCGAGAAATGGCAGCATCGACTTTCCTCTCGAACCCCAACCGGCACCGAGCCTGTTTCATGAACGGCTCTTTCAGAGTGCGAATAGAAACACGGTGGAGAGCAACGTGCCGCGCAACGAACAACAGCAAAAGCAAAGAAACAAGTTGATACCAGTGACCTGCTCATAGAAAGCCGTATTCTCTAGTGTCTCCGTCGCGCAACCTGCCACAAAGCCTCAATCTGTGCTGCCTTCGAGGGATTCTGCTGAAGGGTGCTTATAAAATTCCTTAAAATAACCCAGCTTACCCCAGCAAATACTCCTACCATGCAACTAGCTAGGATGAAAAGAATGCGTGGCGGTCCAGATTTCTTGTCCGGGATCGTCGCGCGATCGACAACTTGAAGTAACGGTGCTTCTCTCGACTCATCGAGGCGAGCAGCTTCGTATTGTTTCGCAATCAACTCAAATAGGACTTCGTGATATTTTACCTCTCGTTGTTTTCGTACATATTCCAACGCAAGCTCGGGTACCTTCGCTGTCGATAACTGAACACTGCCGGGCTGATGCCGCGACGGGTCACTCTGCAATTTTTGTAGTTCCTGCTGTAGACCCGTGATCTGTGTCTGAAGCCGAACCACTTGAGGATTTTGATCAGTTGCACCTTGCAGCAACGCAGCCAATTCGACCTGATGACCGGCTATCTGCGCGCGTATCTGCGCCATCTCCTCAATCTGCACCTGAGCCTGACCGGAGGGAACGATAAGCCCCGTGTGTTCCTGCGTCTTTTTCAGCTCTACTTCAGCGTCTGCCAAAGCGTTTTTTTCTCGCTCAAGCTGCTGCTCGAAAAAGAGTCTTCTCTGCGACGCTTCGGTCAAAGCCAATCGACCATTCTGCAGGCGTAGGCTATCTAAATAGCCATTCGCTAGATCAGCCGCACGTTTTGGATCATGATCTTCTACACTGATTGTAATTAACGTATCTTTGCCTAAAGTAAATTTGCTGTTGTTCTTGAGCTTCTTCTCGGTATCGCTGAGCTTCTTCGTTTTGTACACCTTCTGCAAATCAAACCGTTCAATCATCTTATCCGCGATGGTGCGGCTTCCGAGAATGCCGAGATACACGTCACCTGGACTTTTCAACCCCGCGAGGCCTCCAATTGCACCAAGCGATCCCATTTGACCTGCAAGCTGCGAGATACTGCTTCCAGGAGAGCTTTGCGGAGGAAGAAAAACCGCTTCACCCGTGTACGTGGGTTTAATGATGAGATAGACAACAATTGCAGTTATGACCAACAATAAGAATGCCGATCGCAAAATCGTCTTTTTCTCGCGTAACAGGAGTGTAGCGAGTTTGATCAGATCAACTTCGTCTTGATCCGAAGGCTGCTGTAGCTCGGTTGGGTCCGATCCTGCCTCGGTACGGGTCTTGCGCTTCTCGATCAATGTTTCCTGCAACATAGCTATTGTCCTAATACCGTATTGGCAGCGGCTATTGCGATTCCAAACTGACCTACGATCTGCGCAATGTCAACAATCAGACGCATCGTTTTACCCTTGTCCAGATTCAGCGGAACCACAATCGTATCTCCCTGGTTCACATGCAACGAATCGAACCGGTTGCCCCGCAACGAAGAGCTATATTGTCTACTGATAACGGAGCCACCAGCACGGATCACATAAGCGCGCTTGGCATCGGCATCGCGATTTGTACCTCCCGCCAGCCGAACATAGTCTCCCACTCGGAGGTGCGGATCGTACACAAATGAATTCTGATTATAAACCGCCCCATCCACGCTCACAGTCAAGGGGAAACGCGGAACAATAAATCTATCGCCGTCTTCCAATGGTAAATCTGGTATTTGAGTGATGCTTGTACTGTCAGCCGGCAATCCTAGAACGATGCGGCCCGTTGACCGAGCCTGTCGAAGACTATTGACGATGTTTTGGTTCTGCTGTTGTGCGGCAGCTACGGCAGCACTATCTTGAGGGCTAATAGAGCGACTCGCATTGGCGCTTGCGACTGTACTTGCTTGCAGCGCTATCTGATCGACATACTCGTTAAGTCGTTGCTGTTGCACACGCCGAGTCGATTCACGAGTAAACTCCGAACCGTAGAGATAGGCCTCGGAGGTTATGCCTCCTGCCCGTTTCACAAGCTGTTGCAATGTCTCTCCCGGGAGCACACTATACACACCAGAGGAGACAAACTCTCCTTCCAGCCGAACGAACCTGGTTTGCTGCGCCTGCGGAACGCGAATGTCTGCCTTCGAGAAAATCGTCACCACGTCTCCTGGCAGTAGTTCCAGGTTCTGCGTAGCATCTCCGTCCAGTACCAGCCGGCCCAGGTTGAAGGGCACAAGCGACGTCGTCAGATTTTCTTTACTCTGCCGTTCGATAACTGCGTAGCCCCAATCAATGTCGGGTTCGGCGAGCTTAACATCGTTGCGAGGTCGGAACTGACCGGAAGAAGCGTTTGCAAGTGTCGAACCGACACTCGCGCCCGCTGAGCTTGTAGTGTTCGCGTTGCTCGTTGGATTCGAGCCCGTAGCGTTTTGCTGATTCGGCGGCATACCGTTTGGCAGCAGCGCCGTTTGATTGACGTTTGTGCTCGCAGGCATGGAGGTACGATCGTTCAATCCACTGGCAGACGTAGCCGATGCAGGAATCGGCGCGCAATCCAGGCCGCCATCTGTCATTGGCTTCGAATCATCATCTTGGGTCTGCGCTGACGGATTTGTGCTGCCGTCGCCACTTCCAAATGGCATACCAATCAGATTCGGATTTCTGGTTGATGAGTATCGCCAGTTTGGATTTTCGCCCTCCTCACCAACCGGAACTCCATATCGCAAACTCGGTATTCCATAAGGAGTCATCGGCAAACAGGTTGGAATATAACTCATCATCGGCTGGCCGAGTTGGCTGCGTTTCAGCCAATAGTCCCGTGTTATCAACGCATCCTTATCAGGAATCAAATCGCGGACATGCATTCCTGCCTTCCACGCATACCGCCCTGGATTCGCAACATTTCCACGCAACGTCACTGCATCCTTGTATTGATTCACCACTGCGACGAGCTCGAGCAGATCGCCGTCATGCAAAATCGTGGCTCGTCCCTGCGCATCGAGAGCTATCTCGTTCATGCTGCGGACGCGGTGCTCATCCACTCGCTCCAGGCGGAGCTTCTCTCCCGAAGCCACATTGGTCAGCCCAGCTGCCAGCTCCAGCACATCTCCAACTGTGGAATTGGTTGCCGACTTTAGTTCGTAAATTGCAGGTGCATTGACGCTGCCAGCCACTGCCACCTGCGGCCCCACCGGTGGGATATAAATGACATCCCCAGGCAACAACTGGACATCATTTGTCTTATCGCCATGCTCCAACAGTTCATAAAGGTCAAAATCGACAATTACCTTGCCGGCGCGCTTCAACTGTATGTGCCGCATGCTTCCTTGCGGAGCTGGACCTCCGGTCGTGAAGATTGCGGTAACCAGCGTGCTCAGCGAGCTAATGGTGTAACTTCCAGGCCGTCTGGCTTGCCCCACGACAAAAACTTGGATCGAACGCAGCTGCCCCATGTTCACGTTTAGATCGAAGTTTCGAAACACTCTGCCCATCTGGGCTTTCACATAATCCTGTACCTGTTCAAACTTCAGCCCTGAAACGTGCAGAGTACCAACCTGGGGAATGTAGATGCTGCCCGAGCGATCGACTGTGAAGCGACTGTTTAGTGTCACCTGCCCCCACGTCTGGATGAGCAACTCATCTCCGGGTCCCACGACATAGTCCGGCGTCACGGGCACCATGTTCAGAGGCGCGAAAGTAGATGGTGGGTTCCGAAACAGATGCGCCCCATAGATGGGCAGTGTCTTGCCAGTCGAATTGGCAATCATCTGTTGAAATTCAGTAGGAGAATCAAGCGGAAGCTGTTGCCTCTGCTGTTGAGTCTGTTGAGTCTGTTGAGTCTGTTGAGTCTGTTGATTGGTGCCGTTCTGATCCGTTTGTCCGGGCTGCAGAACAATCCCTTGCGAGTTGGCCGTAGGCTGACTCACTGGCGATGTGTTCTGCATCTGATTCGAGCTGTACGCCTGACATGTCGGGTCGTTCGGATTGCAGGAGATTTGATCTGAGCTATTCCCCAGACCCTGACCTAAAGCCTGGCCCAGTTGAGCAGGCGACATGCTTGCTCCGAGCACAGTAAACAAAATCACACATCCTGCCTTCAAAACTCTGGGGGAACTACCAAACTGCATCTGCCTTAATCCTCTCAGCTCTTGCTTACTCTTCAAATCCGATTCCTTATTAAAGACGCCTCTACGGGCACAAGGCGATCCGCAGCCCTTATCGAGCCAATCGCCAACTCTTTGGAATCGCTACTTCCAGCATACCCGAATGCATTCGCATAACGAGAAAGAAGTGGAATATGGCACCAGCAGCTACCACTATGTTTATTGAGCCACACCTCGAGGATGCATGTCCGTTACAGCTAACGTGTCTTCTTTTGCAAAGTCTCTACCTGATGGGCCACTCGCAACATCGTTGCCTCGCCAAAGTGGCTGCCCATTATTTGAACTCCAATCGGCAGTCCCTCTTTCGTCTCCCCGCAAGGCACACTTACACCACAAATTCCTGCAAGACTGGCTGCTACCGAATAAATATCCTCCAGGTACATCTTCACCGGGTCATCCGTCTTTTCTCCCAGCTTGAACGCAGGTGTCGGCGTCACCGGTGCCACTAGAACGTCGACATCAGCAAACGCCGTCAGGAAGTCGCGCGTCAGCAGCGTCCGCACTTGCTGCGCCTTACGATAATAGGCATCGTAGTATCCCGCGCTCAAAGCGTACGTTCCCAAGAGAATTCGCCGCTTCACCTCGGCCCCAAATCCCGCGTCCCGTGTGCGTCGAAACATCTCTGCCAAAGTCTTCGCCTCGGCGTCTCTCAATCCGAACCTCACCCCATCGAACCGTGACAGGTTCGAGGAAGCTTCAGCCGTTGCAATCACATAATAGGTTGGAATCGCGTATTTCGTGTGGGGTAAACTAACCGGCTTTACCACACATCCTGCCGCTTTCAAACCATCCAGTACACCATCAATTGCGTCGCGAATTTCATGGTCTAGCCCCTCACCAAAGTATTCTGCGGGCACACCGACCCGAAGACCTTCCACCGGCTCGATCAACCCCCCAACATAGTCATCCACTGGACGATCCGACGACGTCGCGTCCATAACATCTTTTCCAGCAATCACTTGGAGGACAGTTGCAGCATCCTTCACATTCTTCGCAAACGGCCCCACGCGGTCCAACGATGATGCAAACGCGATCAACCCATACCGGCTCACCCGCCCATACGTCGGAAGCACCCCCACCACCCCGCAAAAGGCCGCTGGCTGTCGGATCGACCCCCCCGTATCGGTTCCAAGTGTTGCAACAGCGAAACTTGCAGCGACAGCTGCCGCTGAACCTCCGCTTGATCCCCCAGGGACTCGACCCAAAGCCCTTGGATTCAGCACTGGCCCATAGGCCGAATTTTCATTCGAACTGCCCATCGCAAATTCATCACAGTTGAGCTTCCCCAATAAAACTGCTCCCGCAGTTTCCAGCCTTGTCACCGAAGTGGCATCGTAGGGAGGACGATATCCTTTTAGAATCAGCGATCCAGCCGTTGCGGGGGCCCCCTGCATCGCCAAAACATCCTTGATCCCCACAGGAACACCTGCTAACGGCGGCAGCGCACCACCTTTAGCCGCCATTGTGTCAATATAGGCGGCTTGTTGCAGCGCCCGCTCCCGGCTCAATGCCAGAAAACTATTGATTTCAATGTCCTTAGCCTCGATCTGTTCGTAGTGCAGTTCCGCGAGCGCCGTCGCTGTCATATCGCCCGAAGCTATTGCAGCTCGTGTTCCATCGATCGTCAAACTCTCTAATTTTGTTGCCTCTACGCTCACCACGCCGCCTTTGAATATTGTGCAATCTGTGAAATTACAGATCCTAACGCCTACCGCTCAATCACCTTGGGAACTTTGAAGAATCGACCATCTGTCTCCGGAGCGGCAGCCATCACCTTCGCCCTATCTACGGAAGACCTCACTGTGTCCTCACGCAACATCTCTCCATAGTCCTGCAACAACCCACCCAACACATCCCCTACCTGCGCCATGACGGGGACACCTGCAGTATCCAACTCATTCAATTGCGCGATATGCTCCAGAATCGCATTTAAGTCCCGCTGCATTAGCGGTTCTTCTTCAGAAGTTAGTTCCAGGTTTGCTAGCTCCGCCACTCGCCGAACGTCTTCGATCGTTACGCCTGCATGCTCACTCATTGACGGTAATCTCTCTTCTTTGGCCCTTCACTTCAAAGTGTATCCCGCGTACCTCCACCCCTGCGATTCGCCCCATTTCACTGGCTAACTGGCCTTGCATGCTCATCATCTGTCGCAACCATGCTCCATCGTTCACCTCCACATATACGAGACCGTCTGCAAATCCAATAACCGCGCCCCGTCCTGCCAGTGCTCTGCCGCAGGCGACCGGCCATGCTGCAGCTAGCTTATCCTCAGCTTGGAGCCTGCTCAGACTTCGACTCAACGCTCCCCGCAGTAAATCCCGCATCCCTTCCATCGTACTTCTCCAGCCTAACCCGGCATCCTCGTTCACAAGACTCCCGGGCAGAAGAGTGCAGCCAACTGTTATTATCCGTCGTTCCAATCTGCCGCAAAGACAGGACATTTTCAACCAGAGATGGCGTTGAAAATTTAGCCCGACAAAATAGCGGAGAAATATACAGCACCCAACCCAACTGGGCGAGATGAAGATCTCCTGGATCGCTCCTGCTAGAATGCGCCGTCTTGGTTGATCACCGACGAAAAAGTTTTTGACAGAATTTTGAGGTCATTCCACAGTGACCACCGCTGCACGTATTCGCAATCAAGCGCCACACGTTCGTCATAGGTTAGTTCACTTCTGCCAGAAACCTGCCAAAGGCCGGTCAGACCAGGTTTAACCCTGCAATAGCATCTGAAGGAATCGCCGTACTTTTCGACTTCTGCCGCGACTATAGGCCGCGGTCCCACCAGGCTCATCTGGCCTACAAACACATTCCAAAGCTGCGGCAGTTCGTCTAGACTGTATCTCCGCAGAAACAATCCTATAGGCGTGATTCTGGGGTCGTTCCGCAGTTTGTGGGTTTCATTCCATTCTGTGCGCGCCTTTGGGTTTTGAGCTAGATATTCCTCTAAAACCTCGGCGGAGTTAACGCACATAGTTCGGAACTTCCACATTGAAAAGAACGCACCGCTTTTGCGAATTCGCCGATGGGAATACAGAATTGGACCCGGGGAACTCAACATCACCATCACAGATACGATACCCAGCGTCAGCAGCGTTAACGGCATAGAAATCAGCACCAACAGTACGTCGGCGCAACGCTTGATCACTCTGTATCGAAAAAGCTCCGATGGAATTCGGTTGGCCCGGTGCGACCTACTCACCGGTATGCTTACCGCTTCCGCGTAGGAATAAGAATCTTCGATCGCCGCAACCCGCGACTCGGGAGATTGATATTCAGCCTGCATTGATGTCCTGTGTCTGCATGACTGCGGTCCTGACTGGCCTCAATCATACCGGTTGCTCGTGCATACTTTCGTTGCGGCTTGCTTTCTTCTTCCGTCTCCGCTGCCTATAAGTAAGGCCGTAAACGTCCGCGCTTCTATTCTTCATGATTGTCGTTATGTCACGACAAACAAATGTTTTTTAAACTATCTACCACAACCAACAACCCGGAGAAAGAAAGTCAATCGTAACTTGCACAGTCTACTCGTTCAATGCCCATGTGTGGGGTAAAAGAATTATACAGTTATGCTTTATTTCCCTTTCGAACCTGTATAGCCACTCTCCTCATTCTTTTACGATTTGGTTTATGGCTAAACTGCTTGGATGCAAGTTATTCATACCTCGCTGCACGACGTTAAGCTTCTTCAACCCCGACTTTTTGGCGATAGTCGCGGTTGGTTCGCAGAAGTGTTCAATCGATCAACTTTCGCCGCTGCTGGACTTCCCAGCGAATTTGTTCAGGATAATCAGTCTTTTTCCGCTAAAGGGGTTTTGCGTGGGCTACATTACCAGCTTGGAAAGCCTCAGGGAAAACTGGTGCGTGTGCTAAGTGGCCATATATGGGATGTTGCGGTGGATCTTCGGCGCGACTCTGCTGATTTTGGGAAGTGGGCTGGGTTCCATTTAAAGCCGCGGAATGAGGTGGGGGAGATGGAACTGCTTTGGATTCCGGAGGGGTTCGCCCATGGGTTTTTGGTGCTAAGTGACACAGCCGAAGTGCTTTACAAGACTACAAACCTTTACTATCCGGAGGGAGAACGGTCGATTGTGTGGGATGATCCTACCCTGAATATCGCCTGGCCACTGGATGGCATAACTCCTTCTATTAGTGCGAAAGACGCTGTTGGCAGTTCGTTTCTTTCGGCCGATTTGCCATAAATTTTGCTTGTGGTAAAAGGGCGTTTTTGTTGGGGTTTTTTGAAAAAACGGGTGCTAGACGTGGTGTTTTTGTGGACAGTTTATGGTGTTTCGTCTGGCAAAGATGGACACCGGACGCACACTAATTCCCCTGATGAAATTATGCAGGGAATTTTCCACAATTTTCGAGCTTCGTGCGTGCTCGGCGAAGTCCGTTTAGCCCTGTTCGAGAAGCCATTGTTCGACTTCGGCCAAGGAGTCCACTGCGAGGTATTGGCCGCTGCAGGGTGACTGCTCGGTTCCGCTGACGAGGAAGGCCTGACGAAGGCCGGCAGCGTTGGCGGCGGCGATGTCGCTGCAGCGGTCTCCGATCATGACGGAGTCGGCCAGCGAGAGGTTGAACTCGCGGGCTCCCCGCCGAAGCATGCCTGTGCCGGGCTTACGGTCTTCGTGCTCGCGCCTGAAGGGGCCTACACCGTGCTCAGGATGGTAGGGGCAGTGGTAGACCGCGTCCAGCTCGATCTGCTCGACACGAAGCTGCGCCTGGATAAAGTCCATGAGGGTATGGAAGTCGGCTTCGGTGTAGTAGCCGCGAGCGATACCGGCTTGATTCGTGACGACGATGAGACGATAGCCGAGGTTCATCGCCGTGCGGCAGAGGGAAAAGATGCCATCGACAAAACGGACCTCTTCGGCGCGATGGAGATAACCGACTTCGACGTTTACGACGCCGTCCCGGTCGAGGAAAAGTGCTTTGTTGATCATGAATGGTCTTAATGAAGGATAGCCTGTCCGGTTCCACTTGGCCGCATCTCGAAGATAGTCGGCTGTGGGAGGAAGCAAATTTCCCGGAACGGCCTCCAGTTCTATCGCGCTCTGGTGGCCGATCGCTTATCCAAGTTGAATTGACACTGGTGGCAATTACGCCGCTTCATAAAGTCTCGGGGAACAGGGCACTCCACGAAGAGTCGAGATAGAGCCAACGCTGGGTGGCGAACCAGCTGGTGGGTAGTTCCGGAACGTGCAGAAGACCGTGGCCGCCGGCGCAGATGAGTTCTGTGCCGCTCCATGCCAGAAAGTTGCGGGAGGGTTGCCCGACGCGAGCTGGGTTGGTGAGTGTACAGAGACAGACGGGACAGCGTCTTCGCTGATCCTGGAGCGCCCAGCGGAAACCGAACAGACCCATCAGGAAGGTCGCGATGATTTGGATGTACTGTGTTGCAGGTACCGAGACGGCAAAGATATGCGCGAGATCCAGAGAGCCGAAGTAGATGGCCGGAAGAAGTAAGGTGAACTTGACCGTGAGAAACATCCATCGACGAAACCTAAGTGGCCATGAGATGTGATCGCTGTGCACGGGATACTCGCCCAGCGGAAGAGACGTTGTAGCGGGAAGCGCCACCAAAGCGAGCAACACGGTGAAGATATAAATGCTCATGGAAGCGCGGTCGGCTACGGAGAGGGTGGCGCACTCATAGCTCTCCATATCTCCGTTGGCCAGCGGGGCGAGCATGTGCCATTGCTCGCCGAGAGCCTTGGTCGAGGGCGAAGCAGCAAGGTGGCCGATGACAAATCCACGGGCATTATCCGGGATCGATGGAGTACCGAGGCCGGGTTCGAGCAGCCAGGCATCGAAGGTTCCTGGAAGCCGCCACTGGTCTTTGCCGATGACGCCTCCGAGAACTGCCTTGTGGATTCCGACCTCGACGATGCTGCCGAGATAACTGGGGTTGCTGTGAAACTGATGCTGCCAGATAGCCTGGCTGACTAAAAGCGTTGGTAAGCCGGTGATGGATTTGGTGCCATACGAAGGATGTATGCCGAGCATAAGAAAGAGATTCGTACTTGCTCGTGCGATGTTGAGATCAGGCGTGTAATGCGAAGCGATGCGAACCGGTTTCACGACAGGCTCATAAAAGGCAAACTCGGAGAACATATGCTGCGAGCGTCTTTGCCATACCCGAAGCTGCTTCATCCGCATTTCCGGAACTTCGCGCTGCGATGTTCCAAAGGGAGAGATCAGCACCAGATTGCGGGAGTCCGGATACGGCGAGGAGCGAATGGAAGAGCGCACATTCGGCAGTAAAAGAGCGGCGATGGAGCTGACTGCTACCAGAAGAAAGAGCACAGCGGTGCAGCGCATTGCGGATTGCGAGGGCCGAATGAAACGGATAGGCGTTGATTCGGATTCGCGCTCGCGCCGCAAACACCACGCGTCCTCAAACGCTCCGAGACAGAAGATTGTGGCCAACCGTTCCTGCTCGAAGACAGAGCCACTCTTTGTAGGGCCAACGCGGTAGACGTACCACAGTTCGGAGTTCCACTCTTCGAGCCAGATCGCTCTTCGGCCGGAGGGCACAAGGAGACCGGCACACCATAGAAGAGAACGCGAACCTATTCCGAGTGGGGAGCGAA
>Ga0193753_10000537_pt1 | contig 36926 bp, 30 predicted proteins | sample H1c2metaG_FD_144925 | JGI IMG/M metagenome (GOLD analysis project Ga0193753, IMG submission 144925) | Soil microbial communities from a riparian zone of the East river system, Colorado, United States - H1c2 | ecosystem: Environmental > Terrestrial > Soil > Riparian zone | place: USA: East...
CCACGAACACAGCAAGATCAAAATGGGTCCCAGCTTGCGCTGGGATGACGGCTCCAGAAAGCAGCGAAGAGTGACGTGCGAGGTCGCGCGCCCTCACCCCACAGCCCCGCTCCGCGCCCCGGCCCGCACTTATGTGCGGGCGCTCAGCCGCACGCGCGACATGCCGCGCAAGCTGTGCGGCTTCGCCCCGCAAGCGGGAGAGGGAGCGCGGCGTCGCAAGCGGGAGAGGGAGCCGGCCGTGCGGTGTGAACTTCTTGCTAACGCCGAGTTAGTCACAATGCACGGTGATGCCTGTCCAACGCGCCCCGCAACGGCAGCGTCCACCCTCGCCCGCAGACGACTGGGCCTTGTTCCTCGATGTGGACGGCTGCCTGATCGATTTTTCCGAGACGCCAGAAGGCGTAGTCGTGCCGCCAGGATTGCCTGCGCTGCTCGACGCTCTGTCGCATCGGCTCGACGGCGCCTTGGCGCTGGTCAGCGGACGCACCCTCGCCAGCCTCGACACCCTGTTCGCGCCGATGCAATTGCCTGCGGCAGGACTGCACGGACTCGAACGTCGCCATGCCGGCGTGCGTAGCGCGCCACCGACCGCGCCACCGGCACTGACCGCGATCCGCGACGACGCGCGCCGGCTCGCAGCGAAATATCCCGGCACGCTGGTCGAGGACAAAGGCGCCGCGATCGCACTGCATTGGCGTGCGGAGCCGCTGGCGGCATCCGATTTCGAGGCTTTCGCGATGGCCGCGCTGCTGCAGCTGCCCGGTTACCGGCTGCAGCACGGCGACCATGTGATCGAGCTGCGCCCGGCGCAGGCCGACAAGGGCGATGCGATCTCGGCCTTCCTCGACGAAGCGCCGTTCCGCGGCCGCCTGCCGGTGTTCGCCGGCGACGACCTTACCGACGAACACGGCTTCGACATCGTCAATGCACGCGGCGGCATCACCGTGCTGGTCGGCGCGCGCGAGCCCAGCGCCGCACGCTGCCATCTCGATGACCCCGCCGCCCTGCGCGCCTGGCTCGGCCTGCAACCCGGAGACACGACGCGATGAGCGAAGCCACCCTCGACCTTGGCCTGATCGGCAACGGCAGTTTCGGCGCCTTGCTCGATGCGCGCGGTCGCGTGGTCTGGGGTTGCGTGCCCGCGTTCGACGGCGATCCGACGTTCTGCGCGTTGCTGTCGCCGAAGCGGGACGGCGGCGACTACGCCGTGGAACTCGATGATTTCAGCGATTCGGAGCAACGCTACCTGCCCAATACCGCGGTGCTGCGCACGATCCTGCGCGACACCCACGGCAATGCCGTCGAGATCACCGACTTCGCGCCGCGCTGGCACCGCCACGGGCGCCTGTACCGACCGGTGATGCTGGTGCGCCGCGTGCGCCCGCTGGTCGGGCATCCGCGCATCCGCATCCGCCTGCGCCCGCTGGCCGATTACGGCGCCACGCAGCCCGAAACCACTTGGGGCAGCAACCACATCCGTTACCTGGTGCCGGATTTCATCCTGCGCCTGACCAGCGACGTGCCGGTACGGGTGCTGCGCGAAGCGTTGCCGTTCACCCTGGATCGAGAGCTGCATCTGGTGCTGGGACCCGACGAAACGCTCACCCAGTCGGTATCCGGTTTCGCCCGCGATGCCGAGGAACGCACCATCGCTTACTGGCGCGACTGGGTGCGCTATCTGTCGATCCCGCTGGAATGGCAGGAGGCGGTGATCCGCAGCGCGATCACGCTCAAGTTGTGCCAGTACGAGGAGACCGGCGCGATCGTGGCGGCGATGACCACCTCGATACCGGAAGCCCCGCACACGCCGCGCAACTGGGACTACCGTTATTGCTGGCTGCGCGATGCTGCCTTCGTGGTGCGCGCGCTGAACCGCCTCGGCGCCACGCGCAGCATGGAGGATTACCTGCGCTACGTGTTCAACATCGCCACCTCCGACGGCGAGCTGCAACCGCTGTACGGCATCGGCTTCGAAACCCGGCTCGCCGAAGACGAAGTCGAAAGCCTCGCCGGCTACCGCGGCATGGGCCCGGTGCGGCGCGGCAACCTGGCATGGGTGCAGAAGCAACACGATGTCTACGGCAGCGTGGTACTGGCCTCGGCGCAGTTGTTCTTCGACCAGCGCCTGGAGAATCCGGGCGACCTGGCCACGTTCCAGCGCCTGGAGCCGCTGGGAGAGCGCGCTTTCGCGCTGCACAACCAGCCCGATGCGGGACTGTGGGAGTTTCGCGGCCGCGCGCACGTGCACACCTACTCCAGCGTGATGTGCTGGGCCGCCTGCGACCGCCTGTCCAAGATCGCCGTGCAACTGGAACTGAGCGAACGCGCCGGCTACTGGCGCGAGCGCGCCGACACGATCCACGCGCGCGTGATCGAGCATGCCTACGATGCCGAGCGCGGTCACTTCGTCGAGTCGCTGGACGGACATCGCCTCGATGCCAGCCTGCTGTTGCTGGCCGACATCGGCTTCGTCAAGCCGGATGACCCGCGCTTCATCGCCACGGTCGAGGCGATCGGCCGCGATCTCAAGCGCGGCGATGCGCTGTTCCGCTACATCGCGCCGGACGACTTCGGCGATCCGGAAACAAGTTTCACCATCTGCACGTTCTGGTACATCGACGCGCTGGCGGCGATCGGCCGCAAGGACGAGGCGCGCGCGCTGTTCGAGCGTCTGCTGGCGCGTCGCAATCCGCTCGGGCTGCTTTCCGAAGACCTGGCGTTCGACGACGGCGAGGCCTGGGGCAATTTCCCGCAGACCTATTCGCATGTCGGCCTGATCATCGCGGCGATGCGGTTGTCGCGGCCATGGCAGGACGCGGCATGAGCCGTCTGGTGGTCGTTTCAAACCGCGTTGCGCTACCCGGCTCGGACCAGGCCGGCGGACTGGCGGTGGCGCTCAATGCGGCGTTGCAGGAAACCGGCGGGTTGTGGTTCGGCTGGAGCGGACGCACGGTGCGCGACGCCTCGGGCGAAATGCACGAGAAGCGCGACGGCGATATCCGATACCTGACCATGGACCTGTCGAGCGAAGATTTCGACGGCTACTACAACGGCTTCGCCAACCGCACCCTGTGGCCGCTGCTGCATTTCCGCCCGGACCTGGTCGACTACAACCGCGAGACGCATGCGGCCTACCGTCGGGTCAATGCGCTGTTCGCCCAGGAACTGGCCAAGCAGCTGCGTCCCGACGACATCGTCTGGGTACACGACTACCACCTGATGCCGCTGGCCGAAGAGTTGCGCGCGCTCGGCGTCGAATCGCGGATCGGTTTCTTCCTGCACGTGCCGCTGCCGTCGGCCGACCTGATCGCGGCGCTGCCCAGCCATCAGCGCCCGTTCGGCGCACTGACCGCCTACGACCTGCTCGGTTTCCAGACCGAACGCGACCTGGAACGGTTCCAGGACTATCTGCGCCTGTACGCTGGCGGCAAGGTGCTGCGCAAAGGCGTGTTGCAAGACAGCGATGGCCGCGAGTTCCGCGCCGGCGCGTTCCCGATCAGCATCGATACGCCCCACATCGCCGCACTGGCGGCGGACGCGGTGCGCAAGCCCGGCGTCAAGCGCCTGCAGGCGAGCCTGGCAGGGCGCGCCCTGGCCATCGGCGTCGACCGCCTGGATTATTCCAAGGGCATACCGGAGCGTTTTCGCGCCTTTGCGCGTTTTCTCGAACGCCACCCCGACCAGCGCGGTACGCTGACCTTCCTGCAGATCGCGCCCGTATCGCGGGGCGGCGTCGGCGAATACCGGGCGCTGCGGCGCGAGCTCGAACAACTCGCCGGGCACATCAACAGCGGCCTCGCGGAACCCGACTGGACACCGGTGCGCTACGTCAACCGCAACTATCCGCACGCCACGCTGACCGGCTTCTATCGCATGGCGAGAATCGCGCTGGTCACGCCGCTGCGCGACGGCATGAACCTGGTTGCGAAGGAATATGTCGCCGCCCAGGACCCCGACGACCCGGGCGTGCTGGTGCTGTCGAGCTTCGCCGGCGCGGCACGCGAACTGCATGGCGCGCTGCAGGTGAATCCCTACGATCTGGACGGCGTGGCCGATGCGATAGCCGTCGCGGCGCAAATGCCGCTGGAGGAGCGCCGCGAACGCTGGCGCGCGATGATGGACCGCATCACGCACTACGACATCCATGCCTGGCGTCGCGATTTCCTGTCCGCGCTCGCCGCTACCCGGTCTTAGCTGGCCACCGCTTCGGCATCCCTTGCGCGCCGCAACTGCGTAACATCGCAGCATGCGCATCCTGGTACTCGGCGGTTATGGTCACTTCGGCGGTCGCATCGCGCGAAGCCTGGCGGTCGATAGCGATCTCGAAATCCTGGTAGCCGGCCGCGATGCGGCGCGCGCTCGCGATTTCATCGCGCAGGCAAGCGAGGCCGGGCGACGCATGCGCGCGGTGCGGATCGATGCCGATGGCGACGGGCTCGCCCGTGAAATGCGCGAGCTTGCGCCGGCGCTGGTGATCCACACGGCGGGCCCGTTCCAGGGGCGCGATTACCGAGTCGCGGAAGCCGCACTCGCCTGCGGTTCGCATTACATCGATCTGGCCGATGGCCGCGCCTTCGTGGCCGGCATCGATGCGCTCGACGATCGGGCGAAAGCCGGCGGGCGCTGGGCGATCAGCGGCGCCAGCAGCGTGCCGGGGCTCACCGCGGCGGTGATCGAATCGCTGCGTGCGCGATTCTCGGTGCTCGACGCGGAGAGCCCCGGCATCAGCCCGGGCAATCGCACGCCGCGCGGCCTGGCGACCACGCGCGCGATCCTGGGTTACGTCGGCCAGCCCTACCCCGCCCTGCTCGATGGCGAATGGCGCACGGTACGCGGTTGGCAATCGTTGCGGCGCATCCGCTATCCGGACATCGGCGCGCGTTGGCTGGCACGCTGCGAAGTGCCGGACCTGGACGTCCTGCCACGACGCTACCCGGCACTTAAGACTTGCGAATTCCGTGCCGGGCTGGATCTGCGGCGCATGCATTTCGGTCTGTGGCTGGGCAGTTGGCTGGTGCGGGCCGGCGCGATCCGCAGCCTGCAGCCATGGGCCGAACGCCTGTTGGCGGTCAGCGAGCGCTGGCTCGAAAGCGGGTCCGATGTCGGCGCGATGCATGTCGACCTGAGCGGCACCGGTAAGGACGGCACGCCGCTGCTATGGCGCTGGACGCTGCTTGCGCGCGATGGCGACGGCCCGCAAGTGCCGTGCACGGCCGCGATCGTGCTGGCGCGCAAGCTCGCGCGCGGCGACCTGCCTGGCAGCGGCGCCAGGGCTTGCCTGGATTTGTTCACGTTGGAAGAGTTCATGCGGGCGCTCGACGGTTACGCGGTCGAGACTTCGCTGCAGGCGCCGCCTTGACGCCGTTGACATAGCTCTTCGTAGGAGCGGGACGGCGCGCTGTCGTGTCGATGGCGCATGCCGATCGTCAGACGTCGACGAAGCGGTGGCGCTGCTGCGCAGACGGCAGATAACAGGCCTGTTTCTTGCCGAACCAACGGTAGCGATTGCGCGCCAGCCAGCGATACGCCGGATCGCGCAGTGCGCGCGGCAGCAAGCGGAATGCCGCCGCCGCGCGCCAGATGCCGCCCAGCCCGGTTAACACGGCGATTATCGCGTCGCTGTCGGTGCGCGCGCCCGCTTCGTCCAGCAGCAGGAACGACATCGGATCGTCCGCATCCAGTCCATGCTCGGACAGCAGTGCGCGTCCGGCTCGGGTCTGCATGGCCGCGAAGCGGTAACGCTGCTTGCGGTCGTGCCGCAACAGGAATCCGACCCAGCCGTTGCACAGCACGCAGACGCCGTCGAACACGATCACCGCATGGCCGTCAGACGGGTTCAAGCCAGCCCTCGTAGCGGATCAGGCTGCCGATCAGCGGCAACGCCGCCTCCACCAGGAACTCGTAACGGCCCTCGTGCTCGCGTTCCCGGCAACGCACATTGGCGAACCAGGACACCGGTAACGGCAACAGGCCGAACAGGCGCACGCCCACGGTCTGCCACCAGATCGCGCCATCGTGAACGTTCAGCGCAAACCGGAACTGCATCGGCCCCATGCGCTCGCCCAGCAAGCCGTCGCAGTCGCGCAGCCGCGAGCGCATCGCATAGCCGCCGAAATCGCGCTGCCAGGTTTCGCCGGAAGCGTCCGCATGGAACTCGACTGTGGTCGGCACGTTGTCGGCCGAAGGCGGCAGGCCGGCGATGCTCGCGCACAGCCTGGCGATCGGATTGCGGCCGCGCACGATCGTTGCGCGTCCGGCGTACTTGCCGTGGCCGCGGATGGAATGCAATGCGCGTACCGCCGTCGGCAGGCGGAAGAACGGCGCGCCCAGCAGTTTCTGGAAGAGTGTCGAGCTCATGATGTCCTGTACACGACGGTGGCCATGCGTCCGGTGCGCCGGTCGCGGCGGTGCGAATAAAAGCGTTGTGCGTCCGAGATCGTACACAGGCCGCCGCCGTGCACCCGGTCCACGCCGACATTGCGCAGGCGCTGCCTGGCGAGCGCATACAGGTCGACGCGCCAGTGGCCGGGCCGCGTCGCCACGAAGGCCGATGCCGCCTGCGCATCGCGCGACACGAAGGCGGCGAACACTTCTTCGCCGATCTCGTAGGCCTGCGGCCCCGCGGCGGGTCCGAGCCATGCCAGGATCCGTTCGCCGGAGGCCTGCATGGCCGCGACGGTATTCTCCAGCACGCCTGCCGCCAGTCCGCGCCAGCCGGCGTGCGCGGCCGCGACTTCGCTGCCATCGACGGCGGCGAAGACGACCGGCAGGCAGTCGGCGCTGAGCACGGCCAGCACGGTGTCCGGCGTCGAAGCCGTCGCGGCATCGGCTTCGGGCTCGTCCGCGTTGCGCTCGCCTTGCCCGAGGCGCACGACCTGCGCGCCATGTACCTGGCGCAACCAGTGCGGTGCGGACGGCAGCGAAAACCTTTCCGCCAATCGCCGGCGATTGGCGGCGACCGCGTCGGCATCGTCGTCGCAGCGCAGGCCCAGGTTGAAGGCATCGAATGGCGCCTGCGACACGCCCGCGCCATGCCGCAACGTGGTGAAGGCGATGACGCCGCGCGGCGCCGGCCAATCGGCGGGCAAGGCTGCGCTCATTTCTTAGCCTGCGCCTGCTTGGCGTCTTCGTGCAGCACGCGCAACAGCTGGCGCATGTCCTGCGGCACCGGCGCGGTGGCGCGCACCGGCTCGCCGCTGACCGGATGTACGAATTCCAGCGTTTCGGCGTGCAGGGCCTGGCGCTTGAAACCGCGCAAGGTCTCGATCAGCTCCTGCGTGGCGCCCTTGGGCAGCTTCAACGGCCCGCCGTACAGCGGATCGCCGACGATCGGATGCTTCAGGTGCGCCATGTGCACGCGGATCTGGTGCGTGCGCCCCGTCTCCAGCCGGCACTCGAGCGCGGTGTGCGCGCGGAAGCGTTCGCGCAGGCGGTAGTGGGTGACGGCGTCGCGGCCGTCGTCGCGCACGCCCATCTTGATGCGATCGCGGGGATGGCGGTCGATCGGCAGGTTGGCGGTGCCGCCGGACACCAGCGCGCCGACGACGATGGCCAGGTACTGCCGGTGTACGTCGCGCGCCGACAGCTGCGCGACCAGCGCGGCATGCGCCTGCAGCGAACGCGCCACGACCATCGCCCCCGAGGTGTCCTTGTCGAGCCGGTGCACGATGCCCGCCCGCGGCAACGCCGCCAGGCCGGGATCCCGATGCAGCAAGGCGTTGACCAGCGTGCCGGTCGGATTGCCGGCGCCCGGGTGCACGACCAGGCCGGCCGGTTTGTCGATCACGATCACGTCCGCGTCCTCGTACAGCACCGAGAGCGGGATGTCCTCCGGCAAGGCATCGGTCTGCGTATCCAGTACCACGGCCAGACTGACGGACTCCCCGCCGCGCACGGAATCCCGCGGCCGGTGCGATTGGCCGTCGAGCAGGGCATCGCCGGATTTGATCCATTCGGACAGCCGCGAACGCGAGAATTCCGGGAAAAGTTCCGCCAGCACCGCGTCGAAACGGCGCCCGGCAGCGGTTTCCGGCACGCGTGCCGTACGGATCGATATCGCTTCTTGGTCGGGGGTGTCGGCGGCGGCGGGCATGCGGATGGCTTCGGTTAAGGCAGCGGGCGCGGGTGGCCGGCATGGACTGTTATTATCCGCGGTTCGTGCCCCAAGCGCCCTTTTGTCGCCCATGACCTCACGCCTCGCCCTGCCGCGCCTGCTATTGCTCGTGCTCGTTGTCACCCTCGCCGCCGGCCCCGGCTGCGCCCGGATCGGCAAGATGTTCAAGAAAGGCGACAAGAACGAGGGCGTGCCCGTCGAACAGCTTTACGACAACGGCCACCAGTCGCTGATGGACGAGAACTTCGGGACGGCCGCGCAAACCTTCCAGCGCCTGGTCGCGCAGTACCCGTACGGTCCGTACGCCGAACAGGCGCAGGTCGAGATGGCTTACGCGCAGTTCAAGGGCGGCAAGCACGACGATTCCGTCTCCACCATCGACCGCTTCATCCGCACCTATCCGACCCACCGCAACACGGTCTATATGTATTACCTGCGCGGCCTGTCCAATTCGGCGCGCAATACCGTGTTCCTGCAGCAGGTGTTCTCGCTGGACACCAGCAACCGCGACCTGACGGCGCCGATGCAAGCCTACAACGACTTCAGCATCGTCGCCGAACGCTATCCCAACAGCCGCTACGCGGCCGATGCGCGCCAGCGCATGGTGTTCCTGCGCAACCAGTTCGCGCGCCATGAGATCAACACCGGCCTGTACTACCTGCGCCGCAGCGCCTGGGTGGCCGCGGTCGACCGCAGCAAGTTCCTGCTGGAAACCTATCCGCAGAGCGAGTACCAGAACGACGCGGTGGCGATCATGGCCGAGGCTTATACCCGGCTGGGCAACCAGGCCCTGGCCGACGACGCCAAGCGCGTGCTGCAGCAGAACGACCCCGAGCATCCGTGGCTGTCCGGCGGCTGGCCGAAGGATCCGTCGATCTTCCAGCGCCTGAACCCGTTCGCCCGCGAGCGGCGCAGCGTCTCCTCAAGCAGCACCGACTGACCTCAAGCCGTTCTTCCCCCTTTGAAAAGGGGGATTGAGGGGGATTTGCTCTTGATCCTGCCGCTGCTGCTTTACAAGCAACGGCAAAAGCAAATCCCCCGTGGCCCCCTTTTCCAAAGGGGGCAACAGCCACAGCTCAGCCTATGTAGCCGTTGCTGATCGGATAACGCCGTTCGCGTCCGAACGCGCGCCGCGAGACCTTCGGCCCCGGTGCGGCCTGGTGCCGCTTCCACTCGCTGATCCGCACCAGCCGCAACACCTGGTCGACGGTGTCGGCGGCGAAACCGGCACGGACGATCTCATCGCGCGACTGTTCCTGGTCGACGTGGCGCAGCAGGATGGCATCCAGCACGTCGTAAGGCGGCAGTGAGTCCTGGTCTTTCTGGTTCTCGCGCAATTCGGCCGACGGCGGCCGTGCGATCACCGCTTCCGGGATCACCGGCGCCCCGGCCACGGTGTTGCGCCAGCTCGCCAGCGCGAACACCTCGGTCTTGTACAGGTCCTTGATCGGCGCATAACCGCCGCACATGTCGCCGTAAATCGTGGCGTAGCCGACCGCGTATTCGCTCTTGTTGCCGGTGGTCAGCAGCAGGCCGCCGAATTTGTTGCTCAGCGCCATCAGCAGCGCGCCGCGAGTGCGCGATTGCAGATTCTCTTCGGTGGTGTCGACCGGTTTTCCGGCGAAGGTTTCCGCCAGCGCATCCAGATAGCCCTGGAAGGGTTTTTCGATCGGCAACGCCAGCAGGCGCACGCCAAGCGCATCGCACTGCTCGGCGGCCAGGTCGTTGCTCATGCCGGCCGTGTAGCGCGATGGCATCCGCACCGCGGTGACGTTGCCGGCGCCGAGCGCGTCGACCGCGATCGCCAACACCACCGCCGAATCGATGCCGCCGGACAGGCCCAACCAGACTTTGCCGAAACCGTTCTTGTGGCAGTAGTCGCGCGTGCCGCGCACCACCGCGCGCCAGGCCAGCCCATCGCGGCCCTCGTCCTGCTCGATCGGCCACGCCACCGGCGCGAACTTGCGCGTCTGGGCAGCGTAATCGGCCACCAGCCAGTGCTCTTCGAACGCGCGCGCGGCCGGATGGATGAAGCCGTCGCCATCGGCCAGCACCGAGGCGCCGTCGAACACCAGCGCGTCCTGGCCGCCGACCACGTTCAGATAGGCGAGCGCCGCGCCGGATTCGTTCACGCGTTGCGCAAGCAGCGCATCGCGCTGCGCATGTTTGTCGCGCTCGAATGGCGATGCGTTCGGCACCAGCACCAGTTGTGCGCCGGCCTGCACGGTTTGCGCCAGTGGCTCGGGGAACCAGAGGTCTTCGCAAATGACCAGGCCGAGCGGTACGCCGTCGACATCGAACACGCACACGTCCCGGTCCGGATCGACGTCGAAGTAGCGGCGCTCGTCGAATACCGCGTAGTTGGGCAACTCTCGCTTGCGATAGGTCGCGGCGACCGCGCCATCGCGCAGCACGCTGGCCGCGTTGTAGACCACCGCGCCCGCGGCCTGCGGCCAGCCGACCACGGCGACGATGCCTTGCGTGCTGGCGGCGATGTTTCGCAATGCCGCGTCGCAGTCGGCCAGGAAGGATGGCCGCAGCAATAGGTCTTCGGGCGGGTAGCCGCTCAATGCGGCGTTGCGCGCGACCGCGCCGACCGGGAAGTCGAATTGGGCCAGGGCGATGCGCAGCGTCATCGCTGCTTGTCCGAGAGCTGTCGAAGGATCATGTCGCAGACGCCTTCCAGGTTTTGCAGGATGTCATTATTCCAGAAGCGGAGCACTTGGAATCCTTTTTCAACAAGGAACGCGTCGCGTCTGGTATCCAGACCGGACCCCCAGTGTTGTCCGCCATCGGCTTCGACCACTAGACCTCTCAAGGCAGGCGAAATCGACCACGCAGGGTCCGATGGGATGTTGACGTCGGAATTTGTGGCCGGCCATCGCCTCTCGATCGCGTAGTGCGCGCCAAAGAGCACGTTCGGCATCGGTCATGTTTTGCCGAGGCTGGCGGGCGAGATTGCCTTTCTGGGCGCCGCGCATTCTGTATCCCCGACACTTCGGGACGCCAGTTTTGCAAGGTTGTAGGTTCGTCGCTATCGGAAAACGCCGCGCGCCCTCACCCTGCCCCTCTCCCGTAAACGGGAGAGGGAATCCTCCAGGCAGGGCCGCCGCTGCTTTAGCCCTCTCCCGCTTGCGGGAGAGGGTTGGGAGAGGGCGCGCGCGATGGCAAATCGCGTCAAACCCCTCACCACAAAAGAACAAAGCCGCCCGAAGGCGGCCTTTTCCCACGCAGCGAATGGCGAAAAATTCAGCCCTTCAACCGCTTAGCGATCGCAGCACCCAGATCGCCCGGCGACTTCACCGTAGTCACCCCAGCCTTCTCCAGCGCCGCGAACTTGCCCTCGGCCGTACCCTTGCCGCCCGAAGCGATGGCGCCGGCATGGCCCATGCGCTTACCGGCAGGCGCCGACGCACCGGCGATGAAGCCGACCACCGGCTTGGTGACGTATTGCGCGATGAATTCGGCCGCCTCTTCTTCCGCCGAACCGCCGATCTCGCCGACCATGATGATGCCTTCGGTCTGCGCATCGTCCTGGAACAGCTTCAGGCAATCGACGAAGTTCAGGCCGTTGATCGGATCGCCGCCGATGCCGATCACGGTCGACTGGCCGAGGCCGGCGTCGGTGGTCTGCTTGACCGCTTCGTAGGTCAGGGTGCCGGAGCGCGAGACGATGGCGATCTTGCCGGGCATGTGGATGTGGCCCGGCATGATGCCGATCTTGCACTCGCCCGGGGTGATCACGCCGGGGCAGTTGGGGCCGATCAGCACCACGTCGTCGTAGCCTTTCAGCGTGTTCTTGACGCGCAGCATGTCCAGCACCGGAATGCCCTCGGTGATGCAGACGATGACCTTGATGCCGGCGTCGGCCGCTTCCAGGATCGCGTCGGCCGCGAACGGCGGCGGCACGTAGATCACCGAGGCGTCGGCGCCGGTCTCGGCGACGGCTTCGGTCACGGTGTTGAACACCGGCAGACCGAGATGCTCGGTACCGCCCTTGCCCGGCGTGACGCCGCCGACGACCTGGGTGCCGTAGTCGAGCATCTGCTCGGCGTGGAAGGTGCCCTGGGTGCCGGTGAAGCCCTGGACGATGACTTTCGTTTTCTTGTTGACCAAAACGCTCATGTGTTTCGAATCCTTGGTTTTTGGCTCCCTCTCCCGCTTGCGGGAGAGGGCTGGGGTGAGGGCGACGGGCCCGCACGACCTCGATATGTTCGCGGCAACTCGCGATGCCGCGCGCCCTCATCCGGCGCTTCGCGCCACCTTCTCCCGCAAGCGGGAGAAGGCCTTGCGTCAGGCCGTTTTCTTGGCCGCTTCCACGGCTTTCTTGGCGCCGTCGTTGATATCGTCGGCAGGCGTGATCGCCAGGCCGCTGCTCTTCAGCAGCGCCTTGCCTTCTTCGACGTTGGTGCCTTCCAGGCGCACGATCACCGGCACCTTGACGTCGACTTCCTTGACCGCGGCGATGATGCCCTCGGCGATCATGTCGCAGCGTACGATGCCGCCGAAGATGTTGACGAAGATCGCCTTCACGTCTTTCGAAGACAGGATCAGCTTGAACGCCTCGGTGACGCGTTCCTTGGTGGCGCCGCCGCCGACGTCGAGGAAGTTCGCAGGCTCGCCGCCATTGAGCTTGATCACGTCCATCGTGGCCATGGCCAGGCCGGCGCCGTTGACCATGCAGCCGATGTTGCCGTCCATGGTGACGTAGTTGAGGTCGTACTGGCTGGCGCGGACCTCGGTTTCGTCTTCCTGGCGGATGTCGCGCATCGCGACCAGTTCCGGATGGCGGAAGTTGGCGTTGTCGTCGGAATTGATCTTGCCGTCGAGCACGGCCAGTTCGCCATTGGTGAGGATCGCCAACGGGTTCAGTTCGACCAGCGCCAGGTCCTTCTCGTTGAACAGCTTGTACAGGCCGAGCATGATCTTGGTGAGCTGCCCTACCTGCTTGGCGTTGAGTCCCAGCGCGAAACCGAGGTCGCGGGTCTGGTAAGGCTGCAGGCCCTGCACGAAATTGACGTTGAGGGTCTGGATGGCGTCGGGATTTTCCTCGGCGGTCTTCTCGATCTCCACGCCGCCATCGCTGGAAGCGATGAAGGTCACCGACTGGGTGCTGCGGTCGACCAGTACGGACAGGTAGAGCTCCTTGGCGATGTCGGTGGCCTGGGTGACGAGTACGGTGTCGACCGGCAGGGCGACGCCCGCCGACTGGTAGGTCGACATCTTCGTACCGAGCATGCCCTTGGCGTACTCGCGGACCTCGTCCAGCGTCTTGGCCAGCTTGACGCCGCCGGCCTTGCCGCGGCCGCCGGCATGGATCTGCGCCTTGACGACCCAGAAGTCGCCGCCGATGGCTTTGGCGGCATCGACCGCCTCTTCCGAAGTGCGCGCGATGCGCCCTGCCGGTACCGCAATGCCGTAATCGGCAAACAACTGCTTCGCCTGGTATTCGTGGAAATTCATGTGGGGTCCATGCAGAAAGACAGACCGCGCACGGTGTTTCGCCGGAGAGAGCCGGCGGAAGGCGGCGCGGGACCCTTATTGTCGCCCAGGGCGGTGGCGAGAGGCAAAAAACCATCCGGGACGGAATGTTGCGGACACGTGCAGCCGCCCCGGCGCATCCCGGAAGGGCGTGGATCGGCCCCCTCCCCCTATACTCGGCCGACGCTGCCCAAGGATTCCCTCGCCTTGCTGACGATCCGCCGCCGCCCCATCCATCTCGACGTCGAAGGCGGCCTGAGGCGCGAACTGTATTTCTTCGGCCTGTACCGGGTGCTGGAAGCCAGCTTGCTGGCTTTGCTGGCGTTCGGCCCTGCCGCGGTGCTGATCGGCGAGGTGCGCAGCCCGCTGCTGGTGGCGGTGACCGCCATGGCCTATCTCGCCGCCGCTGCCGTCCTGATGCTGTGGGGCCGCGACAGCACCTCGCTGCGCGCTCCGGTCTTCGTCGGCATCCTGATCGATATCGTGGTCGCTGCGCTGGCCACCCACGGCGCGCCGCAGGTCGCGTCGGGTATCGCCTTGATGCTGTTGTTCAATGTCGGCGCAGCGGCGCTCTTCCTGCCGTTGCGGCTGGGCCTGGGCTGCGCGGTGCTGGCCTTTGCCGCGATCCTGGGCGAGCAGCTGTGGAGCCTGATCGAAACCGGCAGCGACCGGTCGCTCGCTGAAATGCTGATGTTCGGCACCAGCTATCTGGCCCTGGCGACGCTGACCAACCAGCTCGGCCTGCGCATGCAGGCCAGCGAGGCGCTGGCCAGCCGTCGCGGCGCCGAAGCGGCCAACCTGGCCGAGATCAACGAGCTGATCATCCGCCGCATGCGCACCGGCGTGCTGCTGGTCGATACCGACGGCCATATCCGCTTGGCCAACGAAGCCGCGCAAGCGCTGCTGGGCGATGCCGGCGACGGCCGCCGCGTACTGGCGGTGACCGCGCCGGAGCTGGCACGCCGGCTGCAGCAATGGCGCAGCGATGGCACCCTCGACAACGCCCCGCTACGGTTGGGTACCGAGCAGGACGAAGTGCTGCCGCGCTTCGCGCGGCTGCTGGCCGACAGCGAACAGTCGCTGGTGTTCCTCGACGACACCTCGTTGCTGTCGCGCCGCGCCGAATCGATCACGCTGGCCGCGCTCGGCCGCTTCTCCGCCAGCCTCGCGCACGAGATCCGCAATCCGCTGGCCGCGATCAGCTATGCCGCGCAGCTGCTGGAGGAATCCACCGACATCTCGCTGGCCGACCGGCGCATGCTGCAGATCGTGCGCCAGCAGTGCGTGCGCATGAACGGCATCGTCGAGAGCGTGCTCGGGCTGGCCCGGCGCGAGCGCGCCAATCCCGAGCACATCGAGCTGGTCGGCCTGGCGCGGCGCTTCATCGACGACTACATCGCCGCGCACCCGCTCGACGACGACACCCTGCAGATCAGCCACCAGAGCCCGACCCTGATGGGGCTGGTCGATCCGCGCCACCTGCACCAGATCCTGACCGTACTGGTCAGCAACGCGCGTACCTACGGGCGCCTGCCCGGCCAGCCGGCGCGGATCACGCTGCGCGTGCACCAGGACGAGGGCAGCCCCTGCATCGATGTGCTCGATCGCGGCCCCGGCATCCCGGATGGCGCCGCCGAGCGGCTGTTCAGGCCGTTCTACACCACCTCCGAGCACGGTACCGGCCTGGGCCTGTATATCGCCCGCGACCTGGCCAAAGCCAACGAAGGCGACCTCGATTACGTCCGCACGCCGGGCGGCAGTTGCTTCCGCATCCAGCTGCCCGGGTCGCATACGCTGATGACCGAAAAAAGGCAGTCCCAGCCGCGCTGACCGGCTGCCTCGGGCGCGATGCGCCGGCTGCGCAAAGGCATCCAAAAAGCGCTGCGGCCTGCCCCGGCACCAGCGGCGGCCTCTATTTTCAAGGCACCGGCAGGCGTCGGATTGAGTAGAAGGGCACGCCCAGAGTAAGGTACTGCAGTCTGGGAGGGGTGCATGTCCGAACCGCGTAGCGCTTTGGTAATCGACGACGAGCGCGACATCCGCGAATTGCTGGTATTGACGCTGGGCCGCATGGGCCTGCGCGTGGATACGGCTGCGACGGTGGCGAGCGCCCGCGAAATGCTGTCGCGCGAAAAATACGCGCTGTGCCTGACCGACATGCGCCTGCCGGATGGCTCGGGCATCGAGCTGGTGCAGGAAATCTCCAGCCGCCATCCCAATACGCCGGTAGCCATGATCACCGCCTTCGGCAATGTCGAAGCCGCGGTCGAAGCGCTCAAGGCCGGCGCCTTCGATTTCGTCGCCAAGCCCGTCGACCTGACCGTGCTGCGCGACCTGGTGCGGCACGCGCTGATGCTGGGCACGCATCGCGCGCAGATCGCCACGTCCTCTGGCCCGCGCCTGCAGGGTGACTCGCCGGCGATGATCGGCCTGCGCCAGACCATCGCCAAGGTCGCGCGCAGTCAGGCGCCGGTCTACATCGTCGGCGAATCCGGCGTCGGCAAGGAACTCACCGCGCGCAGCATCCACGAGCAGAGCGCGCGCGCCGCGGGACCGTTCGTGCCGGTCAACTGCGGCGCCATCCCCAGCGAATTGATGGAGAGCGAATTCTTCGGCCATCGCAAGGGCAGCTTCACCGGCGCCCATGCCGACAAGCCCGGCTTGTTCCAGGCGGCCGAAGGCGGCACGCTGTTCCTGGACGAGGTGGCCGAGCTGCCGCTGTCGATGCAGGTCAAGCTGCTGCGCGCGATCCAGGAGAAATGCGTGCGCCCGGTCGGATCCTCGAGCGAGGTGCCGGTGGATGTGCGCATCCTGTCGGCGACGCACAAGAACCTGGAGAAGCTGGTCGACGAAGGCCGCTTCCGCCACGACCTGTACTACCGCATCAACGTGATCGAGCTGCAGGTGCCGCCGCTGCGCGAGCGCCGCGACGACCTGCCGAGCCTGGCGCAATCGATCCTGCTGCGGCTGGCGATTCCGCACGGCCGCACCGCGCCATCGCTGGACAGCGACGCGCTCAGCGCGCTGATGGTCTATCCGTTCCCCGGCAACGTGCGCGAGCTGGAGAACATCCTGGAGCGCGCCATGGCGATGGCCGATGGCGACACCATCCAGGCCAGCGACCTGCGCCTGCCTGCGCGCGGCGCGGAGATGCCGGCCCCGGCCGCCGCACCGGCCGCCATGCCCGCAGCGGCTGCCGTCGAGCCGCCTGCGCTCACCGATCCGCGTTTCGATCCCAGGCGCATGGATCCCGGCGACACCGCCGGCAGCGCGCTGCCGATGTACATCGAGCAGATGGAACGCGCCGCGATCGAGAAAGCGCTGCAGGATCATCGCTACAACAAGACCAAGACCGCCGCGGCGCTGGGCATCACTTTCCGCGCGTTGCGCTACAAGCTGAAGAAGCTCGGCATCGACTGATCGCTGCGCATGGCGATGAGCTTCATTGCGAACTACAGACGGTCGTACAGGGGTTCCTGGGGAACCGGCCTGTCCGGTGCCGGCATCGCTGCGGCCCAGAGCAACGTGACATGCCCGGCGCCCTCGATTTCGTCGACGCGATGCAATATCGCCACGGGCGTTGCCCCGTCTATCCGGACTATGTCGCCTTGCGAGCGCATCACGCCATTCACCTGCAGCGGCCAGGGCGCTACGACACGATACGTTCCGGCAAACGGCAAGGCGACTGCGGCCGTTGCCCCGGGCGCGAGGGATGCCTCGGCGCCGGCGATCCTGACAGGCCCCCAGTACGGCATGTAGAACTGCCTTATCAAGCGCTGGTCCTGTTCCAACAATGCTGACCGAAACATAGAAGAGCCGGGACGCAGCATCTGGCGATTGACGATCAACAATGGAGGTTTGTCCCGCTCGATCGCTTTTTGCACGAAGCCGCTGCCGCCGACACGGTAGATCTCCAGCCCCCAGGTAGACATGAAGAAATTCGCCTTCCTGAAGGACGCGATCATGGCGCCGTGGTCGATATAGGCCACCGGCTTGGGGAAAATCTGATGCACTGCGGCGATCAGGTCGCGTTGCCCGCCCTGCCGGTCCTCGCGCAGTGCGAACAACCCATCCGCCGTTCTGGCGACAAAAAGCAGGCCGATGCAGCCCACTACCCATGCGGCGACCGTGCCCTGTCCGGCACGCATCCAGAGCGATCGCAATTCGGCGCAGGCCAGCGCCGCAAGAACGCAGGCGGGTGCGAACATGACCGTGTAGTAGTACGGGAAGGCATTGCGATAGAACACGATGGGCAGCAACGACAGCCCGCACGCCAGTGCATCGAATTTGCGCCTGAACATGGCCACGGCCGCGCCCGCAACCAGTGCGAGCCAAAGCAAGCCGTCGGCATTCAAGGTGACCTCGAAATAGTCGAGCCTCGGCAGCAGCGGCTCTTCCAGCAAGGTCTTGTGTGCTGCGCCGGAAACCGGAGCGATGAACGCGTCGAAAGCGTGAACGCCCAACGAGAGCGCATGCAGGCTCAGCAAAGTCGCGGCGACGACCACCGTCGCAACCGCGAACCACAGGACATTTGTCGCGATCCGGCTTGCGCTATCGGACGCCGGAGCTTGCGCGCCATTGGTCACGAACAGGATGGCCAGCACCGGCGCCAATAACACGGCCTTGATCGTGACCGCCAACGCCAGCCCAAAGAACAGCCCCGCCCAGATCATCGAATGGCGGTCGCGAGGCCGACGCGTCATGAACAGCAGTACGACCAAGGTGAGCGGCACCAGCAGGGAATCCGCCCGGAAAGAGCCGCCGTGGACCTGCACGTAAGACGACGACAGGTACGCGATCGGCGCGATCGTTGCCGAAGCGCGATCGACCCAGCGGGTGGCCAGCTTCCACAACAGCACGCAGCTGACCGCAAGCAGAAAAACCATCACGCCTCGGGCCGCGATGATCTGGTCGGCCTCATCGCCGCCGATCAGCGGCAGCCAGCGGAAGAACTGGGCATACAGGCTCTGGATGGGCACGTCCAGCTCGCCGCGATGCAGCGCATGCACCTGCGTCAACGCGAGAAACTCATCCCAGTTGATATTGATCCGCCATATCAGCAGCAACTTGACCAGCAGCAGCGCGAAACAGGCCACCAGTCCTACGCGGGCATTCAAGGCGGTTTGCTCCGGACATGGCGGGCAGCAGGGAATCCGTGCCGCTCGGGCATGGCACTCGGTCGAAACCGGCGGCGTTGTCTTGATCCCTGGACGCCGCATCGTAGCAAGAGCACTACATCGCATGTGGCGTCGCTCAAGCTTTGTGCTGCAGCTGTTTCAAATGCGAAGAACTATTTGTCTTCTGCCCTGTAAAATGAGGCGTTCGGGAATGTCAGCATCGCTATCCACCGGAATTTCTGGCGTTAATTGGCTTGCTGCAGATACGGCGAAAAGTGACCTTGGTCCACGATGGCTATTAGAAACTGACGCATAGCGTCACTTTTTGCCCATCGCGTTGGCGCGAGTCCTCAGGTCGAGCTAGGCTGGGGTCACAGTTCGCACATCAATCTGCCAACGACGTCTGTTTGGCACGGCTTCTGCGTATTATTCCATGCACGTGCGGCGTCGCACGGCTGCCCAACGGACCGGTCCGGTACAGCCGGCTCAACGCGGCACGTGAAATTTTCATCACTCCTAGGGGATACATACAGATGAAGAACCAACAGGGCTTTACCTTGATCGAACTGATGATCGTCATCGCGATCATCGCCATCCTGGCCGCCATCGCGCTGCCGGCTTACCAGGACTACACCACCCGCGCCAAGGTGTCCGAAATCATCGTGATGTCGGCTCCGGCCAAGCTCGCGGTGGCCGAGACGGCTTCTTCGGAAGGCGGTCTGGAAGAAGTGAAGTCGACCAACACCGGCTACGAGTTCCCGGGCGACACCAAGTACGTCGATGACATCACCATCGCTAACGGCGGCGAAATCACCGCCAAGTCGCTGGTCCCGAAAGCCGAGGGCAACATCGTCCTCAGCCCGACCGAAGTCGGTTCTACCGGTCAGCTGACCTGGAAGTGCACCTCGACGATCAAGGAAAAGTTCCTGCCGTCGAATTGCCGCGCCGGTTCCTGATATCGCGTTGTGAAACTCGAGCACCGGGGGCGACCCCGGTGCTTTTTTTCTTTGTGGATATTGAGTTGCGATGAACCGGTACGTATACGCCGTGCTTTTCGGTCTAGCCAGCTTCGTCGGGCAACTGGCGCTAGCGGCCAAAGCTCAACTCGACAGTGTCAGCTCCAAGTCTGGCTCACTGGCGCTTCAGGCGCTCTCGCATGGCTCCGCCTCCGCGGCGCTATTGACGGTCATCGCGGGATATTGTTTTCTCGGAGCGATCTCGCACGCTCTTCCGATGCTGCTGGTCACCAAGGCGCATGCGGATCTTAAAAGCAGATCCCACTCTCGCGTGCGTGGCATCCTGTCCCAGCGAGGCATGCTTACGCTCTTGCTGACGGCGACGCTGCTGCTGATGGCGCTCTGCAATATGCGCCTGTTTCCGGCTTCGTTGGCGTTCCCGAATATCGACTTGCTGTTTTCGCAAACAGCCAGCCCGCTACTTGTTTACGGCCTGCCGGCATTGATCGGCGGCATCTTGATGTTTTGGCTGGCTACGACCGCAAGCCGCCGCGCCAGAGCGGGTTTCGCGGCGGGAGCGGCCATGCTAGTCGCCGGTTGGCAGGCACCGTTGGCATTCTCCTCCGAAGAACAGGTGTCGCGCGCGCAGCCGGACGTCATCGTGATAGGCGTCGATTCGCTGCGGCCGGACCACCTTGGCAGCTACGGTTTCCCTGGCAATCCGATCGCCCCGACCATTGATGCGTTCGTAGCCGGCAGCCGGCGTTTCGATCAGGCGTATACGACGCAGGGCCGCACCTTCGTCGCCTACATGAGCATCCTCAGCGGCCTGTACCCGACGCATCACGGCGCACGGGAGAACCTTTACCCCACGAATCTGTACAGGAAAGACGCGTCCATCGCCTTCCGTTTCGCAAAGAATGGCTATACGACGGCTTTGGCCATGGATGAAGCGAGATTCGCCAACTTCGATCGGGGTTTCGGCTTCGACCAGGTGGTTTCGCCGCCGCCCGGCCTCTCGGATTTCCTGGTCGGCACGTTTTTGGATACGGTCGGCACCAACCTGCTGCAATTTCTGCCTTATTCCGATTACCTGATGCCGCACGTGGCCGGAAACCGCGCCGCGGCGGCGGTTTACCTTCCCGCCGTATTCGACCGCCGAGTGGGTCGGGCGATCCGCTCGAGCGATAGCCATAAGCCGCTTTTCCTGCATCGCCCACGTGCCGTTCGCTCTGCCGGCCAAGGAAGCGGAGCCTTTGCCAGCGCCTTACGAAGACTCTCCGGCCAGCTACCGTGCCGCGGTCGCTGTCGCGGACGGACAAGTTTCGAAGCTGCTTTCGGAACTCAAGGCGGCGGGACGCCTCAACAACGCGGTGGTGGTCATGCTTTCCGACCATGGCGAAGGCCTCGGGATGGCCAAAGACCGTTGGCATAACAAGAACGGCACGACACATTCGAGCGCCTACATCTGGGGCCACGGCGCATCAGCACTGAATGCAGCCGAATCCCGGGTGGTGCTTTCTTTCCAGCGCTACAGCAACGGGAAGGCTATGTTGGCGCCTGCCGCTTCCGAGGCTCCCGTCGGACTGACGGATATCGCCCCTACCTTGCTGACCCTTTCCGGCATCGGCTATGCCCCGGGCGACTTCGATGGGCGCGCCTTGCTCGGTGGTGAGGGTGACGCTGTCGCACTCCCTAACCGGGCGCTGTTCATCGAATCCGGCATTTCAGGCGTGTCGCTGCAAAAAGCCAAGGTCGATCCTGGCGAAGTAGCCAGCGAATTCAGCTACCTCTACCGGATCACCCCGGAGCTGCGATTCGAATTGGAACCGGAAGAACTGCCCGATCAGCTGCGGCGGAAACAACGCGCCGTACTGCTGGGACGTTACGGCCTGACCAGTTGGCCATACCGCTCGCGTCCCGATGAGATAGGAAGTTGGGTGAAACTTGATCGCGTCACGAAATTGGTCGAAGAACTGCCCCTGGATTCCACGGACCCGGTTGTTCAGGCTTACAAGCCGCTGCTGTGCGCCCATTTCGCCGTGGATGCCCAGTTCATAGACCAATGGTGCGGGCCGCCACAAGCCATGCCCGCGCTCGCCAGGGCAAATCTCGAATCTCCGTCCAAAACCCCTGTAAAGCCTTTGGTTTTGCAGTAAAGTCCTAGGCAATCACCCGGGGAGGGGTGATCCATGAACGCAGTCCCATCCGCCAATCTTGTTGGCATTACCGGCATCGCCCGGCGCTTGGTCCTGGACGGCGCCCTCGGCGAGGCCGAAGCGCGCGCTGCGCTGGAGACGGCCAGCCGCGAACGCAAGCCGATGGCCTTGTACCTGACCGAAAACCGCCTGGTTACGGCACCGCAGATGGCGGCCGCCAATTCCATCGAGTTCGGCATGCCGTTGTTCGATCCGGCGACGATGGACGTGAGCCAGAACGCGCTCAAACTGGTCAAGGAAGACCTGGTCATCAAGCACCGCGTGCTGCCGCTGTTCAAGCGCGGCAACCGGTTGTTCGTCGGCACGTCGGACCCTACCAACAGCCGCGCGCTCGATGAGATCAAATTCAATTCCAACCTGACGGTCGAAGCGATCCTGGTGGATGAAGACACCATCCGCCGCACGCTGGAACAGTGGCTGGATATGAACGACACGCTGGCCGACATGACCAGCGACAGCGAAGGCATGGAAACGCTGGATGTCAGCGGCGGCGACGACGACATGCTGGCCAGCGACAGCGGCGTGGATGCCGGTGGCGACGATACGCCGGTGGTCAAGTTCATCAACAAGGTGCTGGTGGATGCGATCCGCCGCGGCGCATCGGACATCCATTTCGAGCCTTACGAAACCGAGTACCGGGTGCGCCAGCGCATCGACGGCATCCTCAAGACCGTGGCCAAGCTGCCGGTGAAGCTGCAGGCCCGCGTGTCCGCGCGACTGAAGGTGATGGCGCAACTGGACATCGCCGAGAAGCGCGTGCCGCAGGATGGCCGCATCAAATTGAACCTGTCCAAGACCAAGCAGATCGACTTCCGCACCAGCACGCTGCCGACCCTGTTCGGCGAAAAAGTGGTGCTGCGCGTGCTCGACAGCGCCGCCGCCCGGCTGGGCATCGAAAAGCTCGGCTACGAAGACGACCAGAAGAAGCTGTTCCTGGACGCCGTACAGAAGCCGTACGGCATGGTGCTGGTCACCGGCCCCACCGGTTCGGGCAAGACCGTGTCGCTCTATACCGCGCTGAACATCCTTAACGATGATCAGCGCAACATCTCCACGGTGGAGGATCCTGTCGAAATCCGCGTCAGCGGCATCAACCAGGTGCAGATGAACGTCAAGCGCGGCATGACCTTCGCCGCCGCGCTGCGCAGCTTCCTGCGCCAGGATCCGGACGTGATCATGGTCGGCGAAATCCGCGACCTGGAGACGGCGGAGATCGCCATCAAGGCCGCACAGACAGGCCACATGGTGCTGTCCACGCTGCATACCAACGATGCGCCGCAGACCATCGCGCGCCTGATGAACATGGGCGTGGCGCCGTACAACATCACCAGCTCGGTGACCCTGGTCATCGCCCAGCGCCTGGCGCGGCGGCTGCACGACTGCAAGCGCGAGGTCCATCTGCCGGACCATGCCCTGCTGGCCGAAGGGTTCAGCAGCGACGAAGTCCACGAAGGCATCACAATTTACGAACCCGTCGGTTGCAGCGAATGCACCGAAGGCTATAAAGGCCGGATGGGTATCTACCAGGTCATGCCGATGAGCGACGAAATACAGTCGATCGTGCTGGAAGGCGGCAATGCCACGGCCATCGCCGGGGCTGCGCAGAAAGCGGGCATTCGCGACCTGCGCCAGTCGGCGCTCCGGAAAGTCAAGAACGGGCTGACCAGCCTGGCCGAAATCAACCGCGTGACTAAGGACTAAACCTCATGGCCGCCACTAAAGCCGTTGCCAAGGCGAAGGCCCGCAATGCTACCCGCACGCTGAATCCCCTCGAGACCTTCGTCTGGCAAGGTACCGACAAGCGCGGCACTTCCATGAAGGGCGAACAGCAGGCCAAGAACGCGAACATGCTGCGCGCGGAGCTGCGTCGTCAGGGCATCACGCCCAAGGTCGTCAAGCCGAAGCCCAAGCCGCTGTTCGGTGGCGCCGGTCGCAAGATCACAGCCAAGGAGATCGCCATCTTCGCGCGCCAGCTGGCGACGATGATGAAATCCGGCGTGCCGATCGTGCAGTCGCTGGAGATCATCGCCGGCGGCCAGAAGAATCCGAAAATGGCAGAAATGGTCAATGGCCTGCGCGCCGACATTTCCGGCGGTTCCACGATCTACGAGGCGATGAGCAAGTACCCCGTGCAGTTCGACGAGCTGTTCCGCAACCTGGTGCGCGCGGGCGAAAGCGCGGGTGTGCTGGAGACGGTGCTGGACACCATCGCTACCTACAAGGAAAACACCGAGGCGCTGAAGGGCAAGATCAAGAAGGCGCTGTTCTATCCGGTCATGGTCATCGCGGTCGCGATCCTCGTCAGCGCGATCCTGCTGATCTTCGTGGTACCGCAGTTCGAGGCCGTATTCGCGAACTTCGGCGCCGAGTTGCCCGCCTTCACCCAGATCATCGTCAACGCTTCGCGCTTGATGGTGGCCTGGTGGTGGGCGGCCCTGATCATCGTCGGCGGCTCGATCTTCGCCGCGATATACTTTTTCAAGCGGTCGCCGCGCTTCCAGCATTTCGTCGACCGCATGATCCTGAAGCTCCCGGTGATCGGGCAGATCATGCATAACGCCGCCATCGCGCGCTTCGCGCGCACGCTGGCGACCACGTTCAAGGCCGGCGTCCCGCTCGTGGAGGCGCTGGAGACAGTGGCCGGTGCCACCGGCAATACGGTCTACGAGAAGGCGGTGCATCGGATCCGCGAGGACGTCTCCGTCGGCTACCAGGTCAACATGGCGATGAAGCAGGTCAACCTGTTTCCGCACATGGTGGTGCAGATGGCCGCGATCGGCGAAGAGGCCGGCGCGTTCGACACCATGATGTTCAAGGTCGCCGAATTCTACGAGCAGGAAGTCAACAACGCGGTCGATGCGCTGGCCAGCCTGATCGAGCCGATGATCATGGTGTTCATCGGCGTGGTCGTCGGCGGCATGGTGATCGGCATGTACCTGCCCATCTTCAAGCTGGCCGCGGTCGTCGGCTGATCCGGCGACTTATACTTCCTAAATGGCTTTCCTCGACCAGAATCCCGGCCTCGGCTATCCCGCCGCGGCCGGACTAGGGCTGCTGCTGGGCAGCTTCCTCAATGTCGTAATCCTGCGGCTGCCCAGGCGGCTGGAGTGGCAGTGGAAGCGCGACAGCCGCGAAGTGCTCGGCGAGCCGGACCTGTACGATCCGCCGCCGCCCGGGATCGTGGTGGAACGCTCGCACGATCCCGAGACCGGGCACCCGCTGGCCTGGTGGGAGAACATCCCCGTCCTGAGCTACGTGATGCTGCGCGGCCGCTCGCGCTACAGCGGCAAGCGCATCTCGCTGCAGTACCCGCTGGTGGAACTGCTGACGATGGTGCTGGTGGTCTGTTGCGTATGGCGCTTCGGCTTCGGCTGGCAGGGTTTCGGCGCGATCCTGTTCACCTGTTTCCTGATCGCGCTGTCCGGCATCGACGTGCGCACGCAGCTGCTGCCCGACCAGTTGACGCTGCCGCTGATGTGGCTGGGCCTGATCGCCGCCGTCGAGAACCTCTACATCGGCCAGAAGGCGGCACTACTGGGCGTGATGGCCGGCTACGCCAGCCTGTGGGTGGTGTGGTGGCTGTTCAAGCAGCTGACCGGCAAGGAAGGCATGGGCCACGGCGACTTCAAGCTGCTGGCCGCGCTGGGCGCCTGGGTGGGCTTGAACGGCGTCCTGCCGATCATCCTGCTGTCGTCGCTGGTCGGCGCGCTGATCGGCTCGGTCTGGCTGACGGTGAAGGGCCGCGACAAGGCCACGCCGATCCCGTTCGGCCCCTATCTGGCCATCGCCGGCTGGATCGTGTTCTTCTGGGGCGAGCAGATCATCGACGCTTATTTGCGCTTTTCGGGGCTCAGGCCTTAAGCCTCTTCTGCTTGCTTCCTCTCCCGCTTGCGGAGCCACCTTCTCCCGCGATGCGGGAGAAGGGACAATCGCGGCTCCTGCCCTACTCCATGCGGGAAACGGATAACGCATGAGCGGATTCATCATCGGCCTGACCGGCGGCGTGGCCTCCGGCAAAAGCGAGGTGGCGCGGCGCTTCGAGGCGCTCGGCGTGGTCGTCGCCGATGCCGATCTCGCGGCGCGCGAAGCGGTCGCGATCGGCTCGGAAGGCCTGGCAGAAGTGGTGTCGGTGTTCGGCGCCGACATGCTGGACGCGAATGGCGCGCTCGACCGTGCGGCGATGCGCCAGCATGTGTTCGCCGACGAGGCCGCACGCAAGCGCCTGGAAGCGATCGTGCACCCGCGCGTGCGCACGATGCTCAGAACGGCGTGCGAGAACGCGCTCGGGCCGTATGCCGTCGCCGCGATTCCCTTGCTGGCCGAAGGCGGTGGCCGCCGCGCGTATCCGTGGCTGGACCGCATCCTGGCGATCGACGTGCCGCGCGAGCTGCAACTGGCCAGGCTGGTGCGCCGCGACGGCATCGACGACGCACTGGCCGAGAAGATGCTGGCAACGCAGGCCACGCGCGGGCAGCGCTTGGCGATCGCCGATGACGTGATCGTCAACGAGGGTTCGCTGGACGCGCTGGATGCGCAGGTCGCGGCGTTGGATGCCCGCTATCGCGAACTGGCGCAGGCCGGGTAAGCCGCTCTTCGTAGGAGCGGCTTTTGCCGCGAGCTCTTGATGGTGGCTGGCGCCTGGAAAAGCTCGCGGCTGAAGCCGCTCCTACGAAGAGCAGGACGCGCTAGCACCACAGGCCGCGAATCGCGGCGATGCCCTGCGCGCCGTGCCTGCGCGCTTCGGCCAGGTCGTCCCTGCCCAGCCCGCCAATCGCGTAGATCGGCAACGACGCATGCTCGCGCAGCGCGGCGAAGGCCTCCCAGCCGATGCCGGATGCCTCGGGATGCGTCGGCGTCGGCCTGAGCGGGCCGACTACCGCAAAATCGCATTGCAGGGTTTCGGCGGCACGCAATTGGTCGGCATCGTGGCAGGACGCCGCCACTTCGAAACCTGCCGGCAGCGGACGCTGCGCGAACTCGCGCAGCTGCGCCGCGCGCAGATGCACGCCCACCTGCAGTTCGCCGGCCAGGGCGGCATCGCCATTGATCAGGACGCTCGCCTTGGCTTTACGGCACAACGCCACCGCCTTGCTGCACAGGCGACGCCAGCGTCCAGCCTCGATGCCGGGCGCGCGCAATTGCACGCGACGCACGCCGGCGGCGAGCGCGCGTTGCAGGGCGTCGAGCCAGGCCTTGTCGTCGTCGCCCGGCGCCGGCGTCACCAGATAGGCGTCGGGCTGCAGCAGCGCGGCGACCACCGGACGGTCGGCCGCGGGCATCGCATAACTGGCCAGCTTGTGCGGCGGCACCCAGGCCAGGGCCTGGCCGTCGAGCCCTTTCGGCACGCCGCCGCGCCACGAGGCGATATGGCGTACATCCAGGCGTAGACGCTTGTGCGGATATTGCTGCGGCACGGCGATCAGCGACGCGCCCACTTCGGCCTCGATGCCGAGTTCCTCGCGCAGCTCGCGGACCAGCGCCGCCTCGGGAGATTCGCCCGGCTCGCGTTTGCCGCCGGGGAATTCCCACAGCCCGGCCAGGTCGCGGCCTTCGGTGCGTCGCGCCAGCAGGATGCGGCCGCGTGCGTCGGCGATGACGCCGGCGACGACTTCGACGATGGGGGAATTATTGGCGGTCACGGACTATCGTGAACCGCGTATTCCCTTCTCCCGCTTGCGGGAGAAGGTGCCCGAAGGGCGGATGAGGGCGCGCGACTTCGAAGATCCTCGCGCAAGCTCGAGCTTGCACCGCTTCGGGTTGCCCTCACCCCGGCCCTCTCCCGTAAACGGGAGAGGGAGCAAGCCTCAGGCCAACTGCCCATGGCAATGCTTGAATTTCTTGCCGCTGCCGCAGGGGCACGGATCGTTGCGGCCGACTTTCGGGCCGGTGGCGCGCTCGACGGACAGGTCCGGGATCAGGGCGGCCGCCCGCTGCTGCGCGGCGGCCTCTTCGTCGGCGCCGTAGCCGCCCATTTCCTGGTGCTGGAACTGCATCTGCTGCGCCACGGCCGCGGCCTGGCGACGCTCCTCGGCTTCCAGCGCCGCCACTTCGTCCTCGGTGCGGATGCGCACGCGCGCCAGCAGCGTGATCACTTCGCGCTTGACCTTGTCCAGCATCTCGCCGAACAACTCGAAGGCCTCGCGCTTGTATTCCTGCTTCGGCTGCTTCTGCGCGTAACCGCGCAGGTGGATGCCCTGGCGCAGGTAATCCATGCGCGCCAGGTGTTCCTTCCAGCTCTGGTCCAGCACGTTGAGCATGATGTGGCGCTCGAGCATGCGCATCGTTTCTCCGCCGACCTGCGCTTCCTTGTCGGTGAACAGCTTCAGCACCTCTGCCTGCACATGCGCGGCCAGCTGTTCGCTGTCCAGCTCGGTCGACTGCTTGACCAGATCGGTCAGCGACAGCTGCACGCCGAATTCGTTGGCCAGCTCCGCCTCCAGGCCCGGCAGGTCCCACTGTTCGTCGATCGAATTGAGCGGCACGAAGCGCGCGACCATGTCGGCGACCACGTCGTCGCGGATGCCTTCGATGTTGTCGTGCACCGACTCGGCTTCCAGCAACTCGTTGCGCTGCTGGTAGATCACCTTGCGTTGGTCGTTGTTGACGTCGTCGAAGTCGAGCAGGTTCTTGCGGATGTCGAAGTTGTGCGCCTCGACCTTGCGCTGCGCGTTGGCGATCTGCTTGGTGACCAACGGGCTTTCGATGATGTCGTCTTCCTTCAGGCCCATCCGCGCCATCATCCGCTGCACCCAGTCGGCGGCGAAGATGCGCATCAGGTTGTCTTCGAGCGACAGGTAGAAGCGCGACGAGCCCGGATCGCCCTGGCGGCCGGAGCGGCCGCGCAGCTGGTTGTCGATGCGGCGCGACTCATGGCGTTCGGTGCCGACGATGTGCAGCCCGCCGGCGGCCTTGACCGCGTCGTGGCGCTGCTGCCATTCGGCCTTTACGCGCGCGCGGGTGACCTCATCCAGCGGCGCGCCGGCTTCGGCCTCGAGCGCGGCGAGTTCGGCTTCGAGCGAGCCGCCGAGCACGATGTCGGTACCGCGGCCGGCCATATTGGTGGCGATGGTGACCGCGCCCGGGCGGCCGGCCTGGGCGACGATGTGCGCTTCGCGCTCGTGCTGCTTGGCGTTGAGCACCTCGTGCGGCACGCCGGCTTCCTGCAACTGCTCGGACAGCATTTCGGAGACTTCGATCGAGGTGGTGCCGACCAGCACCGGCTGGTTGCGCGCGTGCGCTTCCTTGATTTCGTTGACCACCGCGCGGTACTTGCCGGCGCGGTTGAGGAACACCTGGTCGGAATGGTCCTTGCGCACCATCGGCTGGTTGGTCGGGATCACGACCACTTCCAGGCCGTAGATGTTCTGGAACTCGAACGCTTCGGTGTCCGCGGTGCCGGTCATGCCCGACAGCTTTCCGTACATGCGGAACAGGTTCTGGAAGGTGATGCTGGCCAGCGTCTGGTTCTCGCGCTGCACGTCGACCTTTTCCTTGGCCTCGACCGCCTGGTGCAGGCCATCGGACCAGCGCCGGCCGACCAGCGTGCGGCCGGTGAACTCGTCGACGATGATGACTTCACCGTCGCGCACGATGTAGTCGACGTCGCGCTGGTAGATGGCATGCGCGCGCATCGCGGCATTGAGATGGTGCACCACGTGGATGTTGTGCGCGTCGTACAGGCCGTCGTCGCCGAGCACGCCGGCGCCGCGCAGCAGTTCCTCGGCGTGTTCCTGGCCTTCCTCGGACAGGTGCACCTGTTTGCCCTTCTCGTCGACCCAGTAGTCGCCTTCGCTGTCCTCGGTCTTCTGCCGGGTCAGGCGCGGCACGATGGCATCGACCTTGTGGTAGAGCTCGGGCGACTCGTCGGCAGGGCCGGAGATGATCAACGGCGTGCGCGCTTCGTCGATCAGGATCGAGTCGACCTCATCGATGATCGCGTAGTTCAGGCCGCGCTGGAAACGGTCTTCCTTGGCCAGCGCCATGTTGTCGCGCAGGTAATCGAAGCCGAATTCGTTGTTGGTGCCGTAGGTGATGTCGCTTGCGTACGCGCCGGCCTTGTCCGAATGCGGCATGCCCGGATAAACCACGCCCACCGACAGGCCCAGCCAGTTGTAGAGCTTGCCCATCCAGGCCGAGTCGCGCCGCGCCAGGTAGTCGTTGACCGTGATCACGTGCACGCCCTTGCCGGCGAGCGCGTTGAGGTAGACCGGCAGCGTGGCGACCAGGGTCTTGCCCTCGCCGGTGCGCATCTCGGCGATCTTGCCCAAGTGCAGCACCATGCCGCCGATCAGCTGCACGTCGTAATGGCGCATGCCGAGCACGCGCGTGGAGGCCTCGCGGCAGACGGCGAAGGCTTCGGGCAGCACCTTGTCCAGCGATTCGCCGTCGGCGATGCGCTTCTGGAGTTCGGGGGTCTTGGCCTGCAGCTGCTCGTCGCTGAGCTTTTTCAGGTCGGATTCGAAGGCATTGACCTTGGCGACGACACGCTCGAGTTGGCGCAGGAGTCGTTCGTTACGGCTGCCGAAGACGCGGGTAAGCAGGCTGTTGAGCATGGTTGGACCGGATCAGGATGGGAAACGTCGCGCCAGGCGCGGCGTGCCGGGCTAGGCCCGAAAACGAAAAAGGGCGCTGGGCGCCCTTTTGGCAACGCGTATTGTAGCTTGGGGCCGGGACTGGGCGTATCAACCCTGGCCGAAGCCGCTTTTGCTCCCTCCTTTGGAAAAGGAGGGCTGGGGAGGATTTGCTGTTGCCCTGAAGTAAAGAGCAAATCCCCCTTAGTCCCCCTTTTTCAAAGGGGGAAACAGCAAAGACGTCAGCCGCGCTTGATGCCCTGATCGCCCAGGAACTTGCGCGGATTCACCACCCGGCCGTTCTCCCATACCTCCAGATGCACGTGCGCCCCTGTCGAGCGACCGGTGGAGCCGGCCTTGGCGATGGTCTGCCCGGCACGCGCCAGGTCGCCGACCTTCAGCAGCAGTCGCGAATTGTGCGCATAACGCGTGACATAGCCATTGCCGTGGTCGATTTCGATCACCTGGCCATAGCCCGAACGCACGCCGGAATAGCTGACCACGCCGTCGGCGACGGCGGTCACCGGATCGCCGATGCTGGCCTTGAAGTCGATGCCCTTGTGGTACTGGCTGCCGCCGCCGAACGGATCGGCGCGGCCGCCGAAGCCGGACGTGATGTAGGTATTGGCGATCGGCATCCGCGAAGGCACCGCGTTGCGATCCAGCTGGCGATTGAACAGCAGCGATTCCAGCAGCGTCAGCTGGCCGCCCGAGGACTGCAGCTGCGCCTGCAACTGGTCCAGGCCGTCGTGCAGCTCGCCCGGCTTCATGTCGCGGACCGGGCCGGCACCACCGACGCCGACCGGTTTGTCGAAATCGAACTCGCCGTCCTCGAGCTGGCCGATGCGGGTCAGGCGCTCGCCGAGGGCGTTCAGGCGGTTGGCTTCGGCCTGCAGTTCGGCCAGGCGCGCGGCCATGGCGTTCACTTCATGCTGCGCGTGGCCGCGTACGCCTTCCAGCTGGGAATCCTGGCGCGCGACCTGGGTCTGCAGCTGCTCCACCTCGACGCTGCCGATGCCGGTACGGGCGCCTGCACCTGCGGCGACGCCGATCGAGGCCAGCACGATCGCAGCCACGCCCGGACGGAAGGAGATGAAGTCTCGTGCCCGATAGGGCAGGTCCATCACCCAGTAGCGAGCGTTGTTCAGATAGGTCGTAAAAGTCATCAAGATCGAAGAATTCATCTTTGGAGGACTCCCGTCGCGAAGAAGCTGCCGATAGATTTATTGCGCTTCTTGAAGACGGAACTCCGGAAAAAATTGGCCATGTCGCTACACTGCCCCTGTTGGTTGACCCGACCGCCGCTTCCACCCTTTCGCTTGCAGTGATAGCCCGCATGTCCGGTTCCAGATCCCGCGACGACCGCCTTTCGGCACCCCAGGCCGCGCTCGATGCGCTGCTTGCGGGTCCGGCTGGCGATCCGCTGCGTCGTGCCTTGTGGCTTGACGCATGGGACCTGCGGTTGCGTTCCTGTCTGCCCCAAGAGCTCGTCGCGCATGCGCGGCTGGCCAATATCGAAAGCGGCAGACTCGTTTTTCTCGTCGATGCCCCGGTATGGCGGGCCAAACTCAGGCTTGTGGCTGCCGAAGTCCTCGACGCTGCCCGGTCCCTCGGGCTCGATGTGACCGACCTGACCGTCAAAACGACGGTTACCCCGCTGATTGCCAAGCCATCGCGGGTAGAACGGACGGTTAAACCGATGTCGACGGCCTCGCGTGATGCCCTGCGAGCCGCCCTGGATTCCCTGCAAGACCCCGACTCCGCGGGGTCTGGAGAAAGCTCCTGATTGGCCGGATCCGGTGGTTGATCCCGTTTCCCCATTGGGACGTGCCACCCCGACCAGCGGGCATGGTAACGAGCCTGCCCGCCGGATTCGTTAATATCCGGGAAGAAAAAAGTTAAATGGATGTACGCGCTTCACAGTCCGCTCACATGGATGAGCGGTTCAGGCAGGGCGACGGACGGTTCAGGCGTGTGCCAGCTCGCCGTAGAAGGGGGGCGCGGCGGCCCGATCGGGATAGGTGACCACTTCCCAGGCGGCGGCATCGGCCTGCAGCGCCCGTACCAGCTTGTTATTCAGCGCATGCCCGGATTTGTGGCCCTGGTAGGCGCCGATGATGGCGTGGCCGACCAGATAGAGGTCGCCGACCGCATCCAGGATCTTGTGGCGGACGAATTCATCGGCATAGCGCAGGCCGTCGTCGTTCAGCACCCGGAACTCGTCCAGCACGATGGCATTGTCCATCGAACCGCCCAGGCCCAGGTTGCGTTCGCGCATGAACTCCAGGTCGCGCATGAAGCCGAAGGTACGCGCCCGGCTGACTTCCTTGATGTAGGCCGCCGTGGAGAAATCCAGCTCGGCGTGCGATTGCGTGGCCGGGATCATGGGATGGTCGAACTCGATGGTGAAGCCGAGCTTGTAGCCGTCGTACGGGGTGAAGCGCGCCAGCTTGTCGCCTTCGCGCACCTCGACCGGACGCTTGATGCGGATGAAGCGCTTGGCGGCGTCCTGCTCGACGATGCCCGCCGACTGCAGCAGGAACACGAACGGGCCCGCAGAGCCGTCCATGATCGGCAGCTCGGCCGAGGACAGCTCGACATAGACGTTATCCACGCCCAGGCCCGCCAGCGCCGACATCAGGTGCTCGACGGTCTGCACCTTGGCGCCCTCGCGGGCCAGCCCGGTGCACAGCGTGGTCTCGTTGACCAGATCGGCCGCCGCGGGAATCTCGACCACCGGATCCAGATCGATGCGCCGGAACAGCACGCCGCAGTCGATCGGTGCCGGGCGCAGGGTGAGATAGACCTTCTCGCCGCTATGCAGACCCACGCCGGTGGCGCGGATCACGTTTTTGAGGGTGCGTTGACGCAGCATCGGTCGGGGGCGGAGCCTTGCGCGGTCGGGGGTAGCTTATTGGAGTGCAACGGGTAATGGATCGATGCGGATGGCCACGACGGGAGGCGCACCGACCAGAACGCGGGAGATTAGCACGGGGCTCGCTGAACCTGAACGGAAGCAAGTTGCGGGACGGGCTTCAGCCCGACGCACCGGCCAAGGGTCGCAGGCGGGGTTGAGGGCCCCTCCCACCGCACGCCTGGGCTTGCTTTACGTCGATCCGAAAATGCTGCCGGGCCGGCGCGGCCCGGCAGCCAAAGGAAGGACGCTTGTTACGTGAAGCTACCGCCGGTCAGTCTGCCTGCCGGCGCAGGAACGCCGGGATATCCAGGTAATCGCCCGGCAGGTCGGCCACGGCCGGTGCCGAATCGGCCGCGCCATGACGATTGCGCAAGCCGCCGAAGCCCGGCATCGGCGCCGGCTCGACATTGGCCATCGCATCGAAGTCCGGCTGACCGGTGGTGGCGTTGCGCACCAGCTTGATCGGCGTGCGCATCGGCTCGTGCTCCTGCAGGCGCACCGACTGCCGCGACGCGACCCGGTTGAGGCCGGTGGCGACCACGGTCACCTTGACCTCGTCCTGCATGTCCGGGTCGAGCACGGTGCCGATCACCACGGTCGCGTCTTCGGAAGCGAAGTTCTCGATCGTGCGGCCCACCTCGTCGAACTCGGCCATGGTGAAGTCCGGACCGGCGGTGATGTTGACCAGGATGCCGTTGGCGCCGGACAGGTTGACGTCGTCCAGCAGCGGATTCTGGATCGCAGCTTCGGCCGCGGCTTGTGCACGGTCGTCGCCGCGCGCATGGCCGGTGCCCATCATCGCCAGGCCCATCTCGCTCATCACGGTGCGCACGTCGGCGAAGTCGACGTTGATCAGGCCCGGACGCACGATCAGGTCGGCGATGCCCTGCACCGCGCCTTGCAGCACGTCGTTCGCGGCACGGAACGCCTGGATCATGGTCGCGTTGCGGCCGAGCACCGTGATCAGCTTCTCGTTGGGGATCGTGATCAGCGAGTCGCAGTGATGCGACAGTTCCTCGATGCCCTTCAACGCCACCTGCATGCGGCGACGGCCTTCGAACGGGAACGGCTTGGTGACCACCGCCACCGTCAGGATGCCCATCTCTTTCGCCAGTTGGGCCACGACCGGCGCCGCGCCGGTGCCGGTGCCGCCGCCCATGCCGGCGGTGATGAAGACCATGTCGGCGCCCTGCAGCGCATCCATGATCTGTTCGCGGTCTTCCAGCGCCGCCTGCCGGCCGACTTCGGGATTAGCGCCCGCGCCGAGTCCTTTGGTGACGTTGCTGCCCAGCTGCAGTTGCAGCTTGGCACCGCAGTTCTTGATCGCCTGCGCGTCGGTGTTGGCGGTGATGAACTCCACCCCGTCGACGCTGCTGTTGACCATGTGCGCGACTGCATTGCCGCCGCCGCCGCCCACGCCTACGACCTTGATGATCGCGTTCGGGGCCATTTTTTCGACCAGTTCGAAATGCGCCATGTCCACGTCCTCCGTTATCTGTTGCTAGTTATGAAAATCGGGTTGTTGAAGCCAATGTGTTGCAATCGTTTCGCCTGCCGCCGCGCGCCCTCGCGCTCTTGCCTTTCCTTGTAGAGCGGAGCTCGCTCCGCTGCTTTTCCATCGCGTTCGATAAGCAGCGGAGCAAGCTCCGCTCTACAAAACTCAAAATTCGCCCCGGTACCAATCCTTCAATTTGTTGAACAGGCTGCCGGCACGGCCGGTAGGCAGCGACGGCCGCCGCGGGTTTTCCAGCTGGCTGCCCATCAGCAGCAGGCCCACGCCGGTGGCATGCACCGGGTTGCCGACCACTTCGCCCAGGCCCGAAACGTGTTGCGGAATGCCGACGCGCACCGGCATCTGCAGCATCTCCTCGGCCAGTTCCACCACGCCTTCCATCTTCGAAGCACCGCCGGTCAGCACCATGCCGGCGCGCACCAGCTCCTCGAAGCCGGAGCGGCGCAGTTCGGCCTGCACCATCTCGAAGATTTCCTCGTAACGGCCCTGCACCGCCTGCGCCAGCGAATGGCGCGGCAGACGCCGCGGCGGACGGTCGCCGACGCTGGGCACCTGGATGCTCTCTTCGGCCGTCGCCAGCTGCGCCAGCGCGCAGGCGTAGCGGACCTTGATCTGCTCGGCTTCCGGCGTCGGCGTGCGCAGCATGTGCGCGATATCGTTGGTGACGTGATCGCCGGCGATCGGCAGCGAGGCGGTATGGCAGATCGCGCCCTGCACGAACACGGCAAGGTCGGTGGTGCCGGCGCCGATGTCGACCAGCGCCACGCCCAGCTCGCGCTCGTCGTTGGTCAGCACCGCGGTGCTGGACGCCAGCGATGACAGCACCAGGTCGTCGATCTGCAGGCCGCAGCGCTGCACGCACTTGCTGACGTTGGCCGCGGCCGACTGCGCACAGACCACCAGGTGCGCATGCACCTCCAGGCGCACGCCGGTCATGCCGACCGGGTTGCGGATGCCTTCCTGCGAGTCGTCGAGCACGTACTCGCGCGCGATCGCGTGCAGGATCCTCTGGTCGGCCGGGATCGCGACCGCTTTCGCCGCCTCCAGCACGCGGTCCAGATCCGAATAGGTCACCTCGCCGTCGCGGATCGGCACGATGCCGGGCGAGTTGCGGCAGCCGACGTGGTTGCCGGAGATCGATGCGTACACCGAGCGGATCTCGCAGCCGGCCATCAACTCGGCCTCTTCGACCGCGCGCTGGATCGACTGCACGGTCGATTCGATATCGACCACCACACCGCGCTTGAGCCCGCGCGACTCGTGCGAGCCGATGCCGATGACCTCGATCGGGTTGCCCGGCGAGTATTCGCCGACCAGCGCGACCACTTTCGATGTGCCGATGTCGAGCCCGACGATCAGCGATTTGTCGCCTTTGCGATTCATGTTGTACGACCGGGAATAGGGAATCGGGAATGGGGAATCGGAATAGCGAGAGCCGGGGACGGCGAAGTGAGAATCGGGAATTGCCAAGCCATCGCTTGCTGCTGTTTCGCTTGATCGATTCCCGATTCCCGATTCTCGATTCCCGGCTTTTCGCCCCAGCTCAATGCGAAACCGTTGGTGTAGCGCAGGTCGGCGCGCTGCAGCGGACGCTGCTGCTGCGCCAGCAGGCGCGGCAGCAGGCGCGCGAAGCGCGACAGGCGCAGGCGCGCATCCTCGTCGCCGCGGCCTACGACCACCTGCGCGGTGTTGCCCAGCGTCAGCGACCAGCTGCCGCGCGGATCCAGCGCGATGCCGCGCACGTCGATGCCGCTGCTGGCGAACATCACGCGCGATTCGTTGTACAGCGCGACCACGTCGGCGGTGCGTGCGTCGGGCCCGTCGAGTTGCGGCAGGCCCTTGGGCACATCGATGCCCTTGATCGGCAGCAGCCGGCCCTGCTGCGACAGCAGGCGGTCCTTGCCCCAGCGCGCGAACGGCGCGTGCTCGACCAGGCGGATTTCGAGCACGTCGGGCCAGTGCTTGCGCACTTCGGCGCGGTCGACCCAGGGCAGCTTGCTGACCGCCGTCTGCGCATCGTCCAGTTGCACGGCGAAGAAG
>Ga0193753_10000539_pt1 | contig 36773 bp, 23 predicted proteins | sample H1c2metaG_FD_144925 | JGI IMG/M metagenome (GOLD analysis project Ga0193753, IMG submission 144925) | Soil microbial communities from a riparian zone of the East river system, Colorado, United States - H1c2 | ecosystem: Environmental > Terrestrial > Soil > Riparian zone | place: USA: East...
CTTGTTTGGCTTCTGGCCCGCCGATCGGCAGGTCTAACAACGTGGGGATGGCGTTGGGCGCCACGAAGTTGAACAGCAGTCCATCGAAGATGTCGAAGCCCCAGCCGAGCCAGGCTGCGAAGAAGACCGTCCACTGGTAGCGCGTCAATTTGATCATTGCGCGCGAGGATAAAGGGGGCAGCCCCCTTTTCCTAGCAAAAGGGGGCTGCCCCCTATGCGTGTTTGAACATGATCGGAATGCCGGACGGCGTGGTGTACGCCTTGCTCTCGGTGAACGGACGCTGGCGTCCTTCCGGCGCGCGATCCGCGACCGCGGCGATCACGTCATCGAGCGGGCCGGGCCGGCCGAGCGCAAAACCCTGGCCGAACTGGATGCCGAGCGACGCCAGCCGGTCGCGCACGGTGTTCGACTCCACGTACTCGGCGACGGTCGTGATGCCCATGGCGTCGGCCAGCTGCACGATGGCGCGCACCAGCGCCTGTGAGCGTGGATTGGTCAGCACGTCGACCACGTACGAGCCGTCGAGCTTGATGGTGTTGATATCGAGATTCTTGAGATAGGCCAGCGAGCTCACGCCCGTGCCGAAATCATCCAGCGCGAACCGTACGCCGTGCGAGCTGAGACGCCGGATGAACTGCTGCACCTGTTGCATGTTGGCGGCCGCGGCCGCTTCGGTGATCTCGAACACCAGGCAGGTGCCATCGATGCCGTGCTTGGCCATGGACGCCAGCAACCACTCGAGGAATTCCGGATCCGACAGTGTCGGGCCCGACAGGTTGATCGACACCCGCAACGGACCGGCCGATGAGGTGTTCCTGCTGAGCTGCTCGAAGGCGCGCTCGCACACGGCCCGATCGATCTCGGGAAGCATCTGGTAGCGCGTCGCCGCGGACATGAAGTCGGCAGCCTCGACGATGTTGCCCTTGGCGTCGACGATGCGCACCAGCAGTTCGTACGTGGTCGGCAGGCTGTGATTGATCAGCGGCGTGATCGGCTGCGCGTAGACGATGATGCGCTCGAGACGCAGCGCTTCGCGCACGCTGCCGATGAGACCGATCTCATCGTGGCGGCGGACCATGCTCTGGTCGGTGTCCTGGTAGACCTCGACGCGGCCACGGCCGCGGTCCTTGGCGGTCTTGCAGGCAATCTCCGCCTCGGCGATACGGTGGTCGAGATGCAGGTCGGCGGCGCTGGTGGACACCGCGCCCCATGACATCGAAACCGGGTGGTTAGGCTCCTGCTTCACGGCAGGCGCGTGGCTGACGTCTTTGCAGATGCGGTCGGCCAGCTGGCGAGCCTGCGCGAGATTCATGTGCGGCAGGAACACCGTGAAGCGGTCGCCCGACAGGCGGCACGCGAAGCTGTCGGCGCCCACGAGCGCGCGGCGGATCGCGAGACCACAACGCGCGATCACGCGGTCGCCATCGGAGAATCCGGCCAGGTCGTTGATGAGGTGCAGGCAATCGATGTCGCCGTACAGCATCGACACCATGGCGCCCGTCGGCGCATTGCGCTGCCAGGTGTCGACGCGGGTCTTGAATCCATCCCACGACAGCAGCCCCGTGAGTGAATCGAGATCCTGCGTCGCATTGCGCGCCAGCAGGCGCGCGAAGCGGCCGAGGCGGCGCACGGTGAATTCATCGAAGCTCGGTTCTTCCGGCCGGTTGAAGATGATGAGCGCCCCTGCCGGGCCGCCGCGCGCGATGAGCGGCACCGCGACGAGCTTGCAGGCAATCTGTCCGCCGCTCACGTGCTTGAGCTTGTTGGTGGCCACCGGCTTCTTCGTTTCGATGGCGCGGCGCGCGAGCTCGTCACCGACGATCGCCAGCTGTTCGCGGGCGAACGTGGCATCGTCTTCGGACCGTCCCCACACGGAGCGCGAATCCTCGCGCGGAAATACTGCGGTCGCGGCGGTGCAGCCCAGCCGCAGGCACACCGCTCGCAATACGCTTTCGGTGCTCCGTTCGGGCGTCGAGCCCAATTCGAGCGATTTCGTTTCGACCGACTTCACCGGTTACTCCACTGCATTTTTCTATTTCTACCGTCTCTCGCGACGACGAAGATTAGACGAGGGCCCTAAGACGAAAGGCCAAGCAAGTCTCAGGTTCTGGGGCATCCGCCCGCCCGGAATCGCAGGGGCCGGATTATGAGAACCATTCCGGGAGTTATGTAATGCGGCCCGCCCGGCGCAAGAAACCGGTGTCAGCCACTTTCGATGATTCCGCGAAATCGACCGGTCGCGGAATACTCGATCTGCCCGGGCACGTTGCCCGCGAGCAGGCTCCGGCGGCGCGTCACCGCGGCCTCCAGCACCTCGGCGACCGGCATCGCCTTGCCGAACAGGTACCCCTGCCCGGTCTTGCAGCCGAGCCCTAACAAGGTGTCACGCTGCGAGTCGTGCTCGATGCCTTCCGCCACGGTGTCGAGGTCGAGCGCATCGGCCAGTGACAGGATGGCGCGCGCCAGCGCCACCGCGTCGACGCCACCCGCCCCCTCGCGTTCGCCCGAGAGGCGTTCGACGAAGGACCGGTCGATCTTGATGATGTCGATGGGAAAGCGATGCAGGTAGGCGAGCGATGAATAGCCGGTGCCGAAGTCATCGAGCGCGAGCCTCACGCCAAGCCTCTTGAGTTCCTGGAACACGCGCTCGAGGCGCGTGGAATTCTCCAGCAGCAGGCTCTCGGTGACTTCGAGGATGAGGCAATTGGGTGCGAGGCGATTCGCGGCGAGAGCATTGCGCACGTCTTCGACGATATCGCCGTGGTTCAGATAGCGGCTCGACACGTTGATCGAGACGCGGATGCCGTCGCCGTGGGCCACATCGCGCTGCAGGCGCGCGAGGTCCGCGCAGGCGCGATTCAACATCCACTGCGTCATCACGACGATCTGCCCGGTTTCCTCGGCGAGCGCAATGAAATCGCCAGGCATGACCAGCCCGCGCGTCGGATGGCGCCAGCGCATCAGCGCCTCGACTCCGACCAGGTGCCGCGAATTCAGATCGACGATGGGCTGGTAGTGCGCTTCGAGCTGCTGCTCGTCGATGGCCGTGATCAGTTCGTTTTCGATGCGCATGCGCCTTCGCGCCGCGCGCAGCATCTCCGGCTCGAAGATTTCCGCGTGGCCCTTGCCGCGCGACTTGGCCGAGTACATCGCCGCGTCGGCATTGCGCAGCAGCCGCTCCACGTTGCTGACGCGATCGGCGAGCACCACGCCGACACTGCAGCCGACGCGCAAGGGTCGCCCGTCGATCTCGAAAGGCTGGCGGCACGCCTCGAGGACCTGGCGCGCGACCGCCATCGCCGCGTCGACATTCGGCGCGTGGTCGATGAGCACCGCGAATTCGTCGCCACCGAGGCGCGCCACGGTGTCTCCCGCGCGCGTGGACTGGACCAGGCGATGGGCAAAGGCGCGCAGCAACTGGTCGCCGGCACTATGGCCCAGGCTGTCGTTCACGGTCTTGAAGTTGTCGAGATCGATGAACAGCACCGCCGGCGTCATGCCGTCGGCGATGTGCCGGATGGCCTGGTGCACGCGATCGGAGAACAGCGATCGATTGGCGAGCAGGGTCAGTGAGTCATGGAAGGCCAGCGTGCGCAGCTGGTCGTGCAGGCGGGTGGCATCGGAAATGTCGCGGATATTCAGCGTCACGCCGCGGATCGACTCCACGTGGCACAGGTTGGCGATGACCATCTTGTAGGAACGCTTCTCGTCGTCGCCCTGGGGAACCGAGAAGTTCGCGGTCTGTTCGGAATGCGCGGCGCGGATCACCTGGTCGAAGACTTCGCGCACGTGCGGCGCTTCCGGCCCCAGCACGTCATCGAGTCGCTGGCCGGCGAGCTCGCCGGGCGCCACGCCTAACACCTGTTCGGACGACGGGCTGGCGTAACGAATGACCCCGTCGGCGTCGCAGATGGCGATCATGTCGCTCGAGCGGCGCACCAGCTCCGTGAGCCGCTCGTCGAAGCGGCGCGTGGCGACTTCGCGGTGCAGGCTCACCACTTCGCGCGTCGAGAATGCCTGTCCCGCGACCACCAGCAGTGTCGCCACCACCATCACCCAGATGAGCAGCGGCGACTGGCCGCTGGCAAGCTGCAACCGGTCGTCGAGCAGCGCGATGCAGCCCACCATGAGCGCGACGATGGGAATTGAGCCGCGCAGGTCGCCCTGGAGCCCGAACGTCGACGCCACCGGCTGGCGGTGGCCGAGCTGGAAGAGCACCGCGGCGAACATGCATAGATAGAACACGAAGTAGCCGACGTCGCTGGCGCCACCAATGATGTAAGTACCGCGCAGTTCGGCATTGACCCACAGGAGGTCGGACACCAGCGTTACGACCATGGCGATCAGCAGCCAGACGATCGGGCGCTCGTCGCGCCAGTTGGTGATCTGCATGGCGACCATCGCACCGGCAATGATCGCGATCGCATCGCCGATGCCGTAGCCGACCACCGACCAGTGCTCGATCACCTGCGCGCCCGACATGTCGGCCACCGGCGCGAGCGCCGTGAACCAGAGCAGCGAACCGAATCCGATGGCCACCGTGGTGAAATCGATCCACGCGCGCGCTGTGCGCGCGCTGCCGCCCAGGTCCAGATACAACAGCACGAACGCCCAGGCCGCGAGCGGGTAGTAGAAGATGTAGAGCACATCGGGCCACGAGCCGAAGGTCACGTTCTCGGTCAGCGCGCTGTAACCCCAACCGACGCTCGCGACGATGTCGAGCACCAGCGCGGCGAAGATGAGCCGCCACGCAAGACGGCGCCGGTGGCTCAGGCCCGCATCGAACATGGACGGCCACAACACCACGCAGATCACGACGCTCACGGGGAACGAGCCCCAGGCGCCGATGAAATCGGTCACCGATGAGCCGCCCCATCCGGCGACCATCACCAACACGCAGACAGCCGAGTGGATCACCGCGACCGCGAACAGCGTCCGCGCCCAGCGCCCGGCAAAATTTTCAATAAACGAATTCATCCGCTCGTCAATGCTCCCAAAGCGGCGTGGTCGCCGCGCTGAGCACGGTCACAACAACATCGGCACCCGCGTGACGATTTACAGCTTTTTCGCGGCGAAACGGTTGCCAGTCCCGGAACGACTCGGCAGACTGCCCGCGGCTTCGGTGTGGCCCTGAGAGAAACCCTGCCTGTGAATGGACTCAAGCGGACGCGGATTGTGATTGCCTTCACAGCATGCAGCGCCGCCTGTTCCCACGCGGCGCACGCCGACTCCGTGCAGGTGTTTTCCGGGAGCGTCGGTGGCACGTCGGATTTCGTATTCCGCGGGCTGTCGCTGACGCGCGGCAAACCGGCCGCGCAGGCCTCGGTCGACGTGGAATTCCCCGGGGAGTTCTACATCGGCGCCTTCGTGTCCACGGCCGATCCCAAAGACGATCCGAGCCCCGACATGGAAGTGGACTTCTGGGCCGGGCGTTACTGGCGCCTCTCGGAAAACCTGTCGGGCGATCTGCGGCTGTCGCAGTACACCTATCCAGACGACCCGCGGCGAGTCTCGTACAACCGCACCGAGCTCACCGCCACGCTGGGTTTCCACAACCGGTTTTTCGCCGCGGCTATCTATTCACCCAACACCGAGGGAATCGGCTCCTCGGCCGGCTATGACAAAGGCAATGCCTGGGCCGTCGAACTGTCCGGCCGCCAGCCGCTCAACGACCACCTGTCGATCACGGCCGGCATCGGACACTACGGCCTCGAAGAGGTCTATCACGACAGCTACAACTACTGGAATGTCACGCTGACCGCGGCGTTCAAACCCTTCGAATTGCAGCTCGCCTACCTCGGAGTGGACGACGACATAGAGCAGCACTTCGAACCGGATTCGGTTGGCGACCGCTTCGCCGTGACGGCCCTGTGGCGTTTCTCGACCACGAAATAACGTCGCGGGAACCGTTTTTCGGGTCCGCGGTACTCATTGGCAGTACGTCGATCAAGGTTGGCTGCCGTGGCACTCAAAAGCGTTGAATCCCAGTCCCCGCGGGCACCTGTCGGCAGTCCCGACGCCTCGGAACGCGAGCTCCTCGAACGCATCGCCCGGTCGAAGGACCAGGTGGCGTTCCGCACGCTGTACAGCAGCTACTACCAGCGTCTTTCCCGCCTTCTCGCCCGCATGTCGGTGCGCCGCGAAGACATCGAAGAAGTCATCAACGACACGTTCTGGGTGGTGTGGACCAAGGCGGGCGAGTTCCGTGGCGCATCGCAGCTGTCCACCTGGATCATCGGCATCGCCTACCGCCGCGCGCTGAACGCGCTGCGCCGCGCGAAGATCCGGCCCGTGTCCGATGAGCCGTTCGACGAGGATTCCATCAGCGTGATGTCCACCGATGCCGCCGAGACCGATGGCCAGTGGCTGGCCCTGGGACTCTCGCGCCTGCCGGTCGAACAGCGCATGGCGCTCGAACTCACCTACACTCTCGGCCACTCCTGCGAAGAGGTGGCCGCCATACTCGATTGCCCGGTGAACACGGTGAAGACCCGCCTGTTCCGCGCACGCGAAACCTTGAAACTAGTGTTACCCGACCTTGCAGGCATGACCGGAGACAAATCATGAGTTCGCGCATTCCCGATACTCACGCCGAGGCCTGGGCGCTGCTGCCCTGGCTCGCCAACGGCCGCCTTCCGGCGACCGATCGTGAATGGGTGGAAGCACATGTGGCGCAGTGCGCCGAATGCCGCGGCGAGCTCGACGCGCAGCGCCGCGTCGCCACGCAGATCAACCGGGAAAAGTTGCCGGATCCGGCGGGAACCGAGGAGCAGCGCTCGTTCAACAAGCTGTGGGCGCGCATCGAAGCCTCCGAATCGGCCGCGCCGTCGGCCAGCATTGCCGCAGGCGGCTCCGTGTCGCGTTCCTCGCGCACCCTGCGCTGGCTCGCGGCGGCCGTGGTCGTGCAGGGTTTCGGCCTGGCGCTGTTCGGGTTCAACGCGCTGCGTTCGAACCATTCCGACGGCGGCTTTGTCACGGTCGCCGATGTTCCGGCACAACGGCTCAATGCGCCGGCGCTGCGGCTGGTGTTCTCGCCGGAGGCATCGATGGCGTCCATCAATACCTTGCTCACGCACCAGGGCCTCTCGATCGTGTCCGGGCCGGGCACATCGGGTAATTTCACTGCGGAACTGTCCGCCGAGGCGCAAGCTTCCGGTGCATCGGCGGATTCCGTCGCTGCCGTGATTTCCAAGGATCCGAATGTCACTTTTGCACAGCCGGTTGCGCGTTGAGACGCTCATGGATTGGCGGCTAGGCGTTGCCGTAACGCTGGCCGCCATCGCGTTTGCGCTGTCGGGCGCCGCCACCGCGGCGCCGCCACCGGTGCTCACTCCGCCCGAAGTACGCACCGCGCCCGGGCAATTCATCGTCGTCGCCATTGCCAACCCGGTGGCCGGGCGCCCGGCCGCGGTCGGCGGCACCGCCCACGGTTATGGCGCCAGCACTAACTACCGCGTGAGCGCCTCGGCAACCGCCCTCATCCGCGAGATCGCCACGAAGTATTCGCTCACCCGCGTTTCCGAGTGGCCGATCGATGAGCTGCAGATGCATTGCGTGCTGTTCCGGATTCCGCCCGGCACCACGCGCGAGGCGATCATCGAGAGGCTCAAGGACGACCGGCGAATCCTCATCGTGCAGCCGCTCAACGAATTCGAATCCGCCACCGACACGCCACCGGCAGCGGCGCCCGCCGGGCTCGACGATCCTTACGCGCGGCTGCAGTCCAACGTACTCGCGCTCGACGTCGCCGAAGCGCACAACTTCAGCCGCGGCGCCGGCGTGCGCGTGGCCATCATCGACACGGGTGTCGATACGCGTCACCCCGACCTGGTGGGCCGCACGCAGCTCACGCGCAATTACATCGACACCGATGAAGTCGCGTTTCGCGGCGACCGCCACGGCACACAGGTGGCCGGGCTCATCGCGGCGGCGGCCAACAATGGCGTCGGCATCGTCGGCGTCGCGCCGGACGTGCGGCTCATGGCCTACAAGGCCTGCTGGCAGGCCTCCGCCACTTCGTCGGGCCGCTGCAATTCCTTCACGCTCGCACAGGCGCTGGCCGATGCGCTGGCCGCGAAAGCGCAGGTCATCAACCTGAGCGTGGTGGGGCCCAGCGATCCGCTGCTCGAAGCGCTGATCGCCAAGGCCGTCGAGGCGGGAGTGATCGTGGTGGGCGCGGTTTCGGATGATCCGCGATTCGGATTCGCCGCCAAACTACCGCGGGTGCTGCCGGTGGCCGAGGCGGAAACCTCGTCCGACAAGGGCGATGAAATCCTGCGCGCGCCGGCGCGCGACATCGTCACGCTGGTTCCGAACGGGCACTACGATTTCGCGTCCGGAAGCTCGCTGGCCACCGCGCAGGTTTCAGGCGTGGTGGCGTTGCTGCTGGCGCGCAACCAGAAGCTCGGCATCAACCGCCTGCGCGAACTGCTGACGCAATCCACCGAGAACCATGACACGACGCGCGGCCCTTTCCGCTCGGTCAATGCCTGCGTGGCCGTCGCCATGCTGGTGCGCGGCGCGATCTGCGCCAACCAGTAAAAAAACCGGGCGACGCGCCTCAGCGCGGCTTCGGCGGCGGCGGAGGCTTCCGGAAGATCATGAGCGCATCGACGCGTTCGTTGTTGCTGATCGACGACGAATAGTTCGCGAACAACCGCTGCCCGAAGGGCTGAGGGCCCAGGCCTTCGCTCCAGCGCTTGATGGCCGCGGCCTGATTGCCCTTGCCCGACAGCCGCACTTCGCACAGCGTCGCGCGGCATTCCACGTGATCGGCGCGAAACTCGCCCGTGCTCACTTCGTTGACCATCGCGTTCTGGATCTCGCCTTCCATCGAGTAGGCCCAGCCGTCGTCGCGTGTCTCCCGTTCGAGCGCGCGGTGTGCATCGCCAAGCGGGTTTTCGAAACCCGGCTGTGAAGGTCGCGCGATGATCTCGTTGAAGACGGGACCCGCGTCGATGTGCTGGACAGTCGCGTCATCGACCGTGACATCACCCTGGTGGGTCGGCGTGGCAACGACAGTCGCGGGACGTGCCGATGGAGGCTCGACGACGCCGGCGGTGGCAACCGGATGCGCCGAAGGCGAATCCACTGGCAGCGGGGCAATCGGTGCCGCGGGAGTTTCCACCATCGCCGTGGTGGGCACGGCTGGCGCTTCCACGGAGACCCGTGTCACCACGACGCCCACGGCGACTCCACCAGCGAATGCCAGGACCAGCCAACGCGGACTCATGAGGCGCGTCCCCTTTTGCTAGGAAATGAAGAATGTCCCCATTTATTTACCGACGTCGCAGGTCTTGCGAACCAGCCAACCGACGACCGCTGACAACGCCTCGCCGTCGGTCGCGCCCTGCGCGCGCGACGGCGAGGCGTGCTCGGTCTCGGCCAGGCAATCGAGCGCGACGGCGTCGTCATGCGTGATGGCCAGCAGTTCCTCGAGCAACTCGGGAAATGCCACCAGTTCGCCGCGCGCCAGGTCGAGCAGCGTGGCGTCGCTGCCGAACCGCATCGCGCGCCAGCGGTTTTCGGCGATCAGCATGCGCGGGTATTGCCGCCAGACCTTGTTCTCGCGGCGCAGCCGGTAAAGCATGCGCACCAGCGAGAGATTGAGCGCGGCCAGGCACACCGCGTCGTCGAGATGCGTGCAGCAATCGAACACCCGCGTTTCGAGCGTGGGGTAACGCGAGCTCGGCCGGATGTCCCACCAGATCTTGGTGGTGTCCTCGATGAGTCCATTGCGCACCAGCGCGTCGAGGTGGCGGCGGAACTCCCCATAGCTCTCGAAGTGTTCGGGCAGGCCGGTGCGCGGCAGCGACGACAGCAGCATGAGCCGGAACGACTGCATGCCCATGTCTTCGCCTTCCCAGAACGGCGATGAACACGACAGCGCCAGCAGGTGCGGCACGAAGTAGCTGAGCTGGTTCATCACGTCGATGCGCAACTCGTCGTCATCGAGCCCGACGTGCACGTGCATGCCGCAGATGATCATGCGCCGCGCCCCGCCCTGCACTTCGCGCGCGATGTCCGCGTAACGCTCGTGGTCGGTGTGCGGGGGCCGGCTCACCGGACGCGCAAACGGATGCGTCGACGCGGCGATGGGCGCAATGCCGTAGCCGGCCGCGACCTCGCACACCTTGCGGCGCAATTCCGCGAGCTCGCGGCGCATGGCGGCAACCGAGCCGCACACCGACGTCTTCACTTCGAGCTGCGAGCGCAGGAATTCCGGGCTCACGCGCCCGTCGGTCTCGGCAATGCAACGTTGCAGGAGTTCGGCGGGTGGATCGGAGACGAGATCGCGCGTGGCCAGATCCACGAGCAAATATTCCTCTTCCAGCCCTAACGAGAAAGCTGGCTCAACGATCCCCGGCGTTGCCATGAGCGGAACACTACACGGGTTTTGTGAGGCGCGTCAGTTCCCGGACGGGAAAACGTCTTCGATCGCGCAGGGCTCGGCCAGGTGGAAGCCCTGGATGTAATCGACGCCGATCTGCTTGAGCACCTGGAGCACTTCGGCGCTCTCGACTTTTTCCGCGATGGTCGCCACCTGCATGGCGCGGCCGATCTTGGCGATGGCCTCGACCATGCTGCGATCCACGGCGTCGGTCGCCACGTGCGCGGCGAAGTGTCCGTCGATCTTGAGGAAGTCGACAGGCAGGGTCTTCAGGTACACGAACGACGACACACCGCTGCCGAAGTCGTCGAGCGAGAACCGGCAGCCACGCGCCTTGAGCTCGCGCATGAAATACGTGGCCTTGGACAGGCTGGCGACCGCCGCGGTCTCCGTGATCTCGAAGCACAGCGCCTTTGCCACCCGTTCATCGTGCAATCGCGACAGGATGTACTCGAGGAAATCCTCGTCGTTGATGGACGTGCCCGAGAGGTTCACCGCCACCAGCGGCAGCCGGCGTCCCTGCTTGATGCACGCTGTCAGCAACTCGATGGCGCGGCCGACGACCCAGCGATCCACCATGACCATGACGTTGTAGCGCTCGGCCGCGGGGATGAATTCGCTGGGCGGCACGAGCGTGCCGTCTTCGTCACGCAATCGCACCATCAGCTCGAAGAACGGCGTGTCGCTGGTGTTTGCCGAAACACCCACGATGCGCTGGGCATAGAGCTCGAGGCGCTCGTCTTCCACCGCGCGCGCGATGCGGCCCACCCACTGCATTTCGCGATGACGGTTGGTGCCATGGTCGCGTTCGTAGACTTGCACGCGGTTGCGTCCACCGTCCTTGGCCGCGTAGCAGGCGATGTCGGCGGCGGAAAAAACCGAGGCGGCACTGGTGGTTTCGCGCGCGATACGCACCACGCCGATGCTGGCTCCCACCGACAGGCTGTTGGCGCCCCAGAGGAAGCGATAGCCGTGAATGGCCTGGCGAATGCTGTCGGCGACCCGTTCAGCCTGTTCCAGCGAACAGCGCTCCAGCAACAGGCCGAACTCATCGCCGCCCAGGCGCGCAATGGTGTCCGAGGCACGCACTCGTGTTTGTAACAGGCTGGTGATGTCGCGCAGCAGGCGGTCACCGGCGGTGTGCCCGCAGGTGTCGTTCACGACCTTGAACTGGTCGAGATCGACGTACAGCAGCACGTACTCGCCTTCACCGCGCTGCGCGGAGATCACCGCGGATTCGAGTCGCGTGTCGAACTCGCGGCGGTTGATGAGCCCGGTGAGCGCATCGTGGCTCGCCTGGTAGGACAGCGCGCGTTTCAAGCGCCGTTCCTTGGTCACGTCGCCGAACACGATGACCGCGCCGATGGCCGCGCCCTCGCGATTGCGGATCGGCGTCGCGGTTTCCTGGATCGCGAGCTCCTCGCCGCGCCGATTCACCAGCACGATGTGATCGGAAGGCACTGAGATCTCGCCATTGATGAGCACGCGATCGAGCGTATAAGCCACGGGATTGCGCGTGGATTCATCGATGAGCTGCAGCACATCGCCAATGGGCAATCCACGCGCCTCGTGCACCGTCCAGCCCGTGAGGCGCTCGGCGACCGGGTTCAGATAGTCGATGCGCGCGCTGGCGTCGGTGCTGATCACCGCGTCGCCGATCGACTGCAGCGTGACCAGTGCGCGGTCTTTTTCCGCGAAGATCGCCTGTTCCGCGCGCTTGCGTTCGGTGATGTCGGAGACCGTGCCTTCGAAGCCGACGATGCGTCCGCTGCCGTCGCGGACGCCGCGGGAATTCTCGAGTGCCACCACCTGCGTGCCATCGCGCCGGCGCAGCACCACTTCCATGGAGCGCACTTCGCCATCCGTATCGACGCGCCGGACGAAATCGGCACGATCGGTCGCGCTCCAGTACAGCATCACCGAGCTCGGCAATGCGTACATCTCTTCGGCCGAGCTGTAGCCGAGCATCTTCACGAAGGCGCTGTTCACCGAGACCAGCCGGCCGTCGCGCGTGCTCTGGTAGACGCCCTCGATGACGCCCTCGAACAGGCCGCGGAACTTGGCCTCGCTGGCGCGCAGCGCTTCCTCGGCGAGATTGCGTTCGATGGCGAGCGCGGCCAGCCGCGTGGCATGCGATTGCAGGACCTGTTCGCGTTGATCAGGCAGGCCGGGCTCGGGGCGGTAGATGGCCACGGAGCCCAACAGCTTGCCGCTCGCGCCCTTGATGGGCATCGACCAGACCGCGCGGAAGCCCGCGTCCAGGACCACCTGCCGGCGATCGGCCCAGTGCGCATCGTTGGCGACGTCGGGCACGAACACATCGCAGGCCGAATACACGGCGGCGGCGCAGGATCCGCGTCGCGGCTCAATGGGAGTGCGCTCGAGGACCGCCGCCAGCATCGGCGGCAGCTGGCGGGCGATCGTCAGCGCGAAACAGCTGCCGTCGGGCGCCAGGACCGAAATCGTGCAGCGCGCGCGTGGGTACACGGCCTGCACGAGCGCGGAGATCACGTCGAGCACGGCCGGCAACCCGGCATGGGAGGCAAGCAATGCGAAGAACGCACGCTCGTTTTCCATTATCAATTCGGCGCGCTTGCGTTCGGAAATGTCGGTGATGCTCGCGCGCACCAGCGGCTTTCCGCCGCCCTCCAGGCGTGCGAGGCGCACTTCGCAAGGGATGTCGCGCCCGGTGGAATCGCGATGGATCCACTCGAACACCTGCGATTCACCGGCCGCGGCGAGCTTCGTGTGCTGGCGCGGGACGCTTGCCGGCTGCCCGTCGGGCTGCATCTCGGCGCTGACCGCGTCCAGGTGCACGCCCTGCAACTGGTCACGCGTCATCTTGAATAGCCGCAAGGCCGGTTCGTTCGCTTCGACGAAGCGCTGCGATTCCGGATCGATGACGGTGATGGCCTCGGGCGCGTGGTCGACCAGCGAGCGATAGCGCGCCTCGCTGTCGCGCAGTGCCTCCTGCGTGCTGTGCCGTTCGGAGATGTCTCGCAGGCAGATGACGAACACTTCGCCGCGCCCGGATCTTGCGCGGCTTACGGCAATTTCCGCGGGGAACAACTCGCCGTCGCTGCGGCGTGCAGTGATCTCCGGACTCTGGCGCATGCCGCGGAACGTGTCGCTGGACTCGGTCAGCCTGGCAAGGCCCGCGGCGATGGAACCGTCCAGCGCAATGCCCGGAACCAGCGCGTCGATGCCCTGGCCTAACAATTCGCCGGATGCATAGGCGAACACGCGTTCGGCCATCGGGTTGGCACGATCGATGATGCCGTCCGAATTGACGGTGATCACGACATCCTTGATGTGATCGAGGATGACCTGGAGCTGCGCGGCGCCTTGTTCGGCGATCTCGACGCCGAGCGATCGCGCTTCATCCGACATGAGCTGCATGGAGCGAACCATCGCGCGGCGCTCATCGTCGATCGTGTCGTAGTAGTGGCTGAGCATCTCCAGCAATTCGTGCGCGCTGACGCGTCCGCCCGTCACGCGCGCGCGCAATTCCCGGAGCTGCGACTGCAGTAGCGGATGCAGGCGCCGCATCGAGGAATCGCCCATATCCACGCGGCCGGCCGACGTCGGCGCGGCCCCCGCTGCCGCGGGAGCAGCCATGGAGTCAGAGCTCTCGGTTGTGGGGGTGCCCTCGGCGGGTTTTGACATAACCATGCAAGTTCAGACCAAATTGCATGATAAGTCCGGGCCGGGTACGCACGCGTGAAGCGGCTCCCGGTTTTGACGCAGCTCTAGTTCTTTGCGGGCTCGCTTGCCGGTGCCAGGGCTGGCGCCGGCGCCAGCGCCGGGGCTGCCGCAGCAGAGACGATGATCGGAATCGAGAAAATGCGCGTGACATTGCCCTCCGCGCCCTCCGTTTCGACGCTGGAGGTCACCATGAACATGCCTTCCCTCGTGGGCAGAAGCACGAGCTGATGCGTCAACGGGGTATCCATCTTGATGCCGGTCTTGGGGCCGAAGGTGTCCCCCGATGCGGCGCCCATGCCGTCCTGGCTATCGAAATGCACCAGCAGCGAGTCGAATTCGCGATGCGGCACGATGGCCACTTCCACCGGCAGCGCCATGTTCACGGTGGGGGGCGCACGCAGCGCAAAATGCAGGCTGATGACGGTCGATGTCTTCCCGGCCGAGACGGCCGCGACCATGTCCTTGGCAAGATTGTCGCCCTTGGGTGGCGGGACGTTATTTTTGGCGACCGGCACGCCTCCCTGCGCTTCCGGTGGCGAGTCATCGCAGGCGGCTAACACGCAGGCGCAGACCATGACGGCGAACGCGACGCGGTGGCGAATCTTGGACATCAGGAACCCTCCGCGCCGGATACTAACAGGCGAACCCTTGCCGACTACCGCGCCACCCGTCATCTCGAGAGGATAGGTGGGTCGTCCATGGCCGAGAGCTGCTCGAACAGATCGGCAATGTGCCGTTCCCAGAATCGGGCGTCGCCAAACCAGGGAAAGGCGCGAGGAAACGCCGGGTCATTCCAGCGACTGGCGATCCATGCCGCGTGATGCAGGATGCGCAGTGAGCGCAGCGCTTCCACCAGCGTCAGCTCCGCGAAATCGAACTCACCAAACAACTCGTACCCTTCCATGATCGCCGCCCACGAGGACTGCTGGCTGGCAGCGTCTCCCGACAGGAACATCCACAGGTCCTGGATGCGTGGCCCGGACATGCAGTCGTCGAGGTCGACGAACAGCGGGCCGTTCTCGCGCCACAGGATGTTGCCCGCGTGGCAATCGCCATGAATCCGCACTCCCGGCAGCGGACCGAAGTTTTCCAGGCACTGTCGGATTCGTCCGATGACCTGTTCGCTGACGCGCGCATATTGTTCTTCGAGCGCCTCGGGTACAAAGCCGCTTCGCTGCACCGTGGAACGCGCGTGCACACCGAGTCGCTCGATGGTGAGCGCCGGACGATGGCGAAACGGCGCGCGGTTGCCAATGGCGTGTATGCGCGCGAGCGTGCGGCCTAGCAAGGTCAGCGTCGCCTTGTCGTCGAGCTCCGGCGCACGTCCGGCAAGGTATGGGAACGCGGCAAAACGCAGGCGCTGGTGTACGAACAAGCTCTCCCCATCACGCTCTATGGGAGCCGCCACGGGCAGTTCCGCGGCCGCGAGCTCGAGCGTGAAAGCATGTTCCTCGCCTATCTGCGCGTCGCTCCAGCGCGCCGGGCGGTAGAACTTGAGCACCCAGAGGGCCCCGTCGTCGTCTCCCAGTTGATAGACGCGATTTTCGTAGCTGTTGAGCGCGAACAGGCGCCCGGACGGTTGCAGCCCGATGCTTTCCGCAGCAGCGAAAACGGCGCCCGGGTCGAGTGCATCGAACGGCGCGGGTGCAGAATGCGTCACAGCCACCGTGGCACATTAATGTAAAATCCTTCGCCCTAAAACACTCGTTGTCAAAATATGACTTCCAGCTCAACGGTCCTGGTCACTGGCGGCGCCGGCTACATCGGCAGTCACACGGTTCTGCAGCTCGTCGCGCGCGGCGAGCGCGTGGTGGTGCTCGACGACCTATCCACCGGATTTCGCCAGGCGGTGCGCGATGTACCGCTGGTCGTGGGAAACGTCGGCGATCGCCGGGTCGTGGACCAGTTGCTCGCCGAACATCGCGTGGACACCATCATCCACTTCGCGGCGCATACCATCGTCCCCGAGTCGGTCTCCAATCCGCTCAAGTACTACGGCAACAACACCTGCGCCACGCGTTCGCTGCTCGAGGCGGCTTCCGGGGCGGGCGTGAAGAACTTCGTGTTCTCCTCCACCGCCGCGGTCTACGGCATGCCGGCCACCGGCCTGGCGTCGGAAGAATCGCCCACCGCGCCCATCAACGCCTACGGCACCTCCAAACTCATGTCCGAGTGGATGTTGCGCGATGTCTGCTCGGTGACGCCGATGCGCCACGTGGCGCTGCGCTATTTCAACGTCGCCGGGTCCGACCCGCAGGGCCGCATCGGCCAGTCGACGCGCGCGGCCACGCTGCTGGTCAAGGCCGCCTGCGAAGCCGCGGTCGGCAAGCGCCCTTACCTCTCGATCTTCGGCACCGACTACCCCACGCCCGATGGCACCGGGGTTCGCGACTACATCCACGTCGAAGACCTGGCCACCGCGCACCTGAATTCGCTCGACTACCTGCGCGGCGACGGCAAGTCGCTGGTGGCCAACGTCGGCTATGGCCACGGATACAGCGTCCGCGAGGTGTTGTCGTCGGTGGAGAAAATTGCCGGGCTCAAGCTCGACGTGCGTGAAGAGCCGCGCCGCGCCGGGGATCCGCCGAGCCTGGTCGCCCGCTGCGAAAGGGTTCGCGAGCTGCTCAAATGGCAGCCGCGGCTCGACGACATCGACACCATCGTGCGTACCTCGCTGGAATGGGAAAAGCGTCTGCAACGGGAACCGTGGTGATTCCTAACTAGTCGCCGCATGCGCCTGCCCCGACCCAAATCGCTGACTGGCCTCATGCTTCTGGGGCTGGCGTTCATCGCGGTCCCGCTGGTGGGGGCGGTGGTCGACGCCGCCCGCCAGATTCGCAGCCTCTCGGTGACCAGCCAGCAACTCGTTCTCGAAGGCGTGCAGAGCGCGCGGCTCACGCGCAGCCTGAGCGCGGACATCGCCTCGCTCGAACGCACGGCGAACATGTACCAGGTGCTCACCGAACCGAAGGTGCTCGACCGCTACCGCCAGACCGACCAGAGCCTCGCCACGACGCGCAGCCAGCTGGCGGCGCTGCTCACCGAAGAGCCGACGCGCCACAGCCTCGAAGAATTCGCGACCATGCACAACGAGATCGCGGCGTCCGTGACCACGACGCCGCCCGGCAGCAGCGCGTTCGCTGCGATCCTTACGCGCTTCGACGCACTCAACCGGCTCGCCGACAACATCGCCGCCAGCGGCAACACGCAGATCGACACGCGGCTCGCCGAGCTGCAGCGGCAGACGCAAAGCACCCAGCGGCGGTTGTTCTGGCAGTCCGCGTTGCTGGCGCCGCTCACGCTCATCGCCATCCTCGCGCTCACGCTGTCCATCGGCCGCCCGCTGCGAGCCATCGACCGCGCCATCAGTGAACTCGGGCGCGGCACGTTTTCGCGCTCCATCGAAGTGCAGGGGCCGCGCGACCTCGAGCGCCTCGGCGCCCAGCTGGAATGGCTCCGACTGCGCCTGCTGGATCTCGCGCAGGAACGCAACCGTTTCCTGCGCCACATGTCGCACGAACTGAAGACACCGCTGGCCAACATCCGCGAGGGCGCGGAACTGCTCATGGATGGAGCTGTCGGACCTCTGGACAACTCCCAGCGCGAAGTCGTCGCCATCCTGCGTGACAACGGCATCAAGCTGCACCGGCTCATCGAGAACCTGCTGTCATTCAGCGCCTGGCAGAAGGAAAGCGTCGGGCTCGATCTTTCGGAATTCCGCCTGCGGCCGCTCGTCAAACAAGTTCTCGAAAGCCAGCAACTCACGGTAGTCTCGCAACGCGTGCGGCTGGAGGTTAAGGTGGACGACCTGACGCTGCGTGCCGATCGCGGCAAGGTGCGTCTCATCATCGAAAATCTGCTGTCGAATGCCATCAAATACTCGCCCAAGGGCGGCACCGTCTATCTACATGCCGCGAAACAGGACACTCAGCTCGTGATCGACGTCGCCGATGCCGGGTCGGGCATTCCGTCGGAAGAACGCGCCCGCGTGTTCGAAGCTTTCTACACCGGCCGCCCGCCCGCCGGCGTGCAGGTCAAGGGCACCGGCATCGGGCTCTCGGTCGTGCTCGAGTTCGTCAATGCGCACGGCGGCACCATCGAAATCGTCGACGGCGAATACCCCGGCGCGCACTTCCGCATCCGCATGCCCGTGCTGTCCGTCACCCATCCCGTCCGGACGCAGGCGCATGCGGCATAAGCCCCTCCTGAATGCAGGCATCGCGTGCTGCGCGCTGCTGGTCACCGGCTGCGGCAGCGGGCTCCCGCTCAAGCGCGACTCGCAGACCCTGCCGACCATCGACCGCAATTCCACCGAGGCGAGCCTGGTCGCGGGTTACCTCGAAATCTGCATGAAGGTCGCCCACGGCACGCCGGCCGAACAGGCCGAAGTGCTCGCCACGGCCCACAACGACTACAACGCCGCAGCCACGCCCAGCAGGGTCCTGCGTTATGCAATGGTCCTTTCGACGCCCGGGCATGCAGGCTCCGATCCTGTCGTCGCACAGCGACTTTTGCGTGAAGTCCTAGCAAGCCCTGAGACTCTGCTTCCTGCGGAGCGCTCTCTCGCTTCTCTGCAGCTGCAACAGGTCGACCGTCAGCAATCGCTTCAAGCGGAAGTGCGGCGCCTGCAGCAGGCCGCCGAAAGAAACGCGAACGAAAAAATCGCGCAACTGACGCGGAATCTCAAAGCCGAGAGCGACGAAGTCACCCGTCTCAAGAAGGCTCTTGCGGACGCCCAGGCCAAACTGGACGCCATCGCAAACATCGAAGGCTCGTCGAACAACCGGCGGACCCCGACGCCAGAGGGACGGAAACCGTAGAGGTTTTCGATGCAAGCAGCCATGCAACTAGCCACACCGCATTCCACCAAGCGCAAAGCCCGCATCCTGGTCGTCGACGACGATCCGGGGCTGCTTCGCCTGCTGACCATCCGCCTGCGCGCGGAGAACTACGAAGTGGAAGCGGTGGAGAGCGCGGCACTGGCATTGGCGGCCACCAGCCGCTTCCGTCCCGAGCTGGTCATCACCGACCTGCGCATGGACCAGATGGACGGCATCGGGCTGCTCAAGGAACTGCAATCGCGGTACCCGGGCCTGAAGGTCATCATCCTCACGGCCCACGGCACCATCCCCGACGCCGTACACGCCACCCAGCTTGGCGCCTTCGGCTTCCTGACCAAGCCGGTCGACAAACAAGAGCTGTTGGACCAGGTACAGAAGGCGCTGCGCATCTCGGGCTTCGCCGACAACGACGAAGACTGGCGCGCCGAAATCATCACGCGCAGCTCGCTGGTCGAGGAAAAGCTCGCCCAGGCGCACATGGTCGCCGGCACCGACGCGCGCGTGCTCATCACCGGCGAGAGCGGCACCGGCAAGGAACTGCTGGCGCGCGCCATACACAACGCCAGCCCGCGGCGCGCCAAGCCCTTCGTCGCCATCAACTGCAGCGCCATGGCCGAGAACCTGCTCGAGTCGGAGCTCTTCGGCCACATCAAGGGGTCGTTCACGGGCGCGGTGCGCGACCACGCCGGCCTCTTCCAGGCGGCCGATGGCGGCACGCTGCTGCTCGACGAGATCGGCGACATGCCCATGCGCCTCCAGGTGAAGCTGCTGCGCGTGCTCCAGGAAAACAACATCCGCCCGATCGGATCCACCGACGCCATCCCGGTCAACGTGCGCGTGGTCTCGGCCACGCACCGTGACCTGCAGCAGTTGATGATGAGCGGCCAGTTCCGCGAAGACCTCTATTACCGGCTGAACGTCGTGCACATCGAGATGCCGCCGCTCAACCGTCGCCGCGAAGACATCCCGCTGCTGGTGTCGCATTTCCTCGCGGGCATCAGCAATGAAAGCGGCGTGCGCAAGATCTACGCGCCGGAAGCGGTGGAGTTGTTAGCCACGGCCGACTGGCCGGGCAACATCCGCCAGTTGTCGAACGTGGTCCGTCAGAACGTGGCGCTGAGCCAGACTCCCATCATTCCCGTGGAGCTCGTGCAGCAGTCGCTCGGCGGCACGCAGAGCAAGCTCCCCTCCTTCGACGAGGCCCGGGACGAATTCACGCGCAGCTACCTGTCGCAGATCCTGCAGATCACCGGCGGCAACGTGAGCCAGGCGGCACGCCTCGCCAAGCGCAACCGCACCGACTTCTACAAGCTGCTCTCGCGCCACCAGCTGACGCCAGAGGATTTCAAGGGTCGCTAGAGCGAAGCCGCTCCTGGCTAATCGGTCGGCGCCGCTTCGGCGCCGATTTCGATCATGGGGCGCGAGCCACTGACAAGTCGTTGATCGTCGCGAGGTGGTCGGAACCCACGCTTTCGCCGACGCGCACTCCCGCAACTGACACCGCCGCGCTTGCGAGGCATTGATCGACGCGGATACGCAGCAGCGCCGGCAATCCGGAGGGCCAGGTTGGCAGCAACCCTCTTCCACCGGCGCAATCGTGGAATCCCGAGTTCCTCAGCAGATCACGGAAGTGGCTGGACCAGGGCGTAGTGTTGAAGTCGCCGACAACGACGCAGGCGCCGCGGCATTCCGCGAGCTCGAGGCCCAGTGCCGACAATTGCGCATTGCGACCCTGGGCTGCCCTGAGCACAACCGGCCAATTGAAATGAGCGCCATAAATTCGCAGGCGGCGGTCGCCAAGGTCGACATCCGCGCGCACCGCAAACATCCGTCCGTCGTATTTCACCAGTTGGGGCGAGGTCAGCGGCCAGCGACTCAGGATCACGACGCCCCTGACACCCTCATCGATGGCGAGAACGCGATGCGGCAGCCGCGGCAGCAGCAGCGTCAGTCGGTCGGCACTCAATGTCGTCATCTCCTCGAGCACCACCAGGTCGGGCGCAAGGGACTCGAGATAGGCGGCGATGCCCGTCAGGTCGCGATTCGACACGTTCACATTGAACGCGACCACGCGTACGGGCCGAGCGCCCGCTGCCGGCGGCGATGCGGATTCGAAATACACGCCATACATCGGCCAGAGGTTGAGCGTGAGTCCCAGCGTGGCCACAGCTGCGATGCGCCAGTGACGCGTCAGAGCCGCAAGAATGAATGCCAGGCCGAGCAGCAACGCGAAGTGCGTGCGGAAATTGACGAGCAATTCGCAGCCCCAGGACCAGCGGCCCCCATAGGCGAGCAGGGTCGCGAGGCTGAATACACCGGTCCCGAAGGCCAATGGCCTCGTGATCAAGGTCTTTCCAATGCTCCCATCATGCGAGGGAAGCTCGTGCTGCAGGCGCGTGGCGGCGAAGTGAAACGGGTGGCGCGCCTCACCCGGCGCAAACGAAAAGGCCCCGCAATGCGGGGCCTTCTCTTATCAGTCAGTTCTTCTTCTCGACGATCAGGCGCGCAGGGCCTTGCGGCGGCTGGCACCGAACCAGGTTCCGAGCAGACCCAGGCCCAGCAGACCGAGCGTGGCGGGTTCCGGCACCGAGCGCGGCGTGAACACAGCCTTGATCAGCATGTCGTCATGGTTGTCGTCCGGGCCGGCGCCCGAATCGTCCCAGAACAGCCAGGCCACGTTGCCCGTGGCGTTGAACGCGATCGACTGCCATGACGCGTAGCTCAGGCCGTCGTTCTGCGCGTTCGTCACGCAACCCTGCGAGACGCCCGGGGCGCTGAAGGCGCAGAAGCCGAAATCGAGCACTCCGGCGCCGACGTCGACCGAGCCGATGGTGATCGGCGCGCCAAACAGATTTTGGGTCTGCGGCGTAAAGGCCGTGGAGTAGAAGACGTTGCCTGCCAGAAACACGTTCTGGTAGCCGGCTTCCTTACCGTAGTACGAGTAGGTCACCGTACCCGCGGTGTCGACCCCGAGGGACGCACCGAGCGTGTACGTGGTGACGCCCAGGCTCGCGAAGATGTTCTTGAAGTCGTTCGACGGGACAACGCCGATAGTTGCGTCATCGGGCGTGATGTTGTCGACAGGGACAAAACCGGCCTGGGCAGCGGAAGCGCAGCCGAGGAGCACCGCGGTCGCTGTGAGTGATTTGATCTTGCTGAGTGTCATTGCACTTCCCACTTGTCTTGGTGTGTTCATCTGTACTAGGACGATGCACTCTGCGTGCCATCAACCTCTTTCTTTTATCGATCAGTAGCTTAGAAATTCTGGGTCCATTCCAACCCGGGGGACTGTCAAGCCACCCGACAGCTGGAATGCGCTCAAATTGACAATAATCCCCGCGCGCGCAACACGTTACGCATGGTCGAAAAACGGAATTCCCCGAGCAAACGGCACAGTCGTTCTTCGCATTTGCCGAGATTGGTGTAGTGGCGCAGGCGTGAGACCAAGCCCACCTTGACGCGCGGCTGCTCGACGTCGATTTCCCACGGATGGAGATAGAACGTGAACGGCATGCCTTCGCGCTCGTTGATATCGCGCAGTCCGTTCCGCGTGAGCCAATAGGGCAGCAGGCGGAAGTACCCGCCACCGGACACCGGAATGCGCAGCGGCCCGAAAGCCGCCGTCGACATCGGAAATTCGGCGATGCGGCCACCCGAAGGGGCATGGACGTAACCGGGCGTGCGCGACGCGCCAGGCATCCCATAGCGATCGTGGCGGACCGGGAAGATGGAGGAGTCGTAGGCGAAGCCTTCCTCGATCAGCGTGTCGAGCGCCCAGAGCGAACGTGGCGTGATCGAGAAACTCGCGGCGCGATAGCCGATGACCGGCAGGCCCGTGAGATCTTCGAGCAGACGCTTGGACCTTCGGGTTTCCTCGGCGAAAACGCCGGGGGTCTGCCGGTATATGAGCTCATGCGAATAGCCATGACAGGCCACCTCGTGGCCCTGGGCCGCGATGCGCTTGACCAGCTGCGGCACGTGGTCGGCCACCCAGCCGAGCACGAAGAACGTCCCCTTGATCTGGCGCTCATCGAGCAGCGCGAGGATGCGGTCGGTGCTGGCGGCGACACGGGATTCGCGCTCGCCCCAGCTGTCCCGCGAGATCGCCGAGGACAGCGCCGAGACGTGGTAGTAGTCCTCGACGTCAATGGTAAAGGCGTTGGTCAGCGCTGGCGCGCCGCTCGCCGGACCGCGGGTTTCTGCTCGCGGGGTCTGGGATCTTGTGGCCTCAAGGCGTTCCTCGCCTGATTCCCGGGTCAGCTGGTCCCTTAGCATTGGGAAGGTCACCTTCGAATTCATGTGAAACAGGACTCTTGATTGCCTACGTGGAGGCTAGACAGAGCATCCTTCGTACCAACTTTATCTAATCGTGCGTTTTCAGTACCTTACACCCGGTGCCTACTTTTCTTCTCCAGTTTCTGTAAATGCGTTCGACAGCGCCGATTGGCGTGCCGCGGTTGCGTATCCTGCTGCCGCCCTGTCACGGGCGACGCCTCGGCACGCGATAACGATGTATCCGCTCGAATGGATCGAAAAACTCAAGGCCGGGCGCACGCGGGATGGGCGGCCCCGGAGTCCATTTACCGTAAGCCCGGTGGTGCTCAGTCTCGGGTTGACCAGCCTGCTCACCGACGTGTCCTCGGAGATGGTCAACAGCCTGCTGCCCGCTTACCTGGTGCTCCACCTGCACCTGAGCCCGCTGCAATATGGCCTGGTCGACGGCCTCTACAACGGTTTCGCGATCGCGCTGCTGAGCCTGGCCACCGGCTATCTCGCCGACCGCACCTCGGCACACAAGTGGGTGGCGCTCGCCGGCTATGGGCTGTCGGGCGCGTGCAAGCTGCTGTTGCTCGTCGTCGGGACCACGTATGCCTGGATCCTGCTGGTCATTGGCCTGGATCGCCTCGGCAAGGGCATTCGCGCCGCGCCGCGTGATGCGCTCATTTCGCTGAATAGCGATCCCGCCGTATTCGCCAACGCGTTCTCGGTACATCGCGCGATGGACGCCTGCGGCTCATTGCTAGGCCCCGTCGTCGCCTTCCTGCTGCTGGCCGCCCTGCCAGGGTCATACGATGCGGTCTGGGTCGTAAGCTTCGTGTTCGCGATGCTGGGAGTCGCGGCACTGTGGTTGTTCGTACCGAAGACCGCACCCTTGCCGCCCCCCTCTGCGGCAGCGGCGCCACGAGTCGCCTGGTCCGCATGGCGATCACGCCGCTTCATGGTCATCGCCGGCTGCGGCGCCGTACTGGCGCTGACGACCATCAGCGACGGTTTCGTCTACCTGATGCTGCAGGAAAAAAGCGCTACCGCGGCGGGCTACTTCCCCCTCTTCTACGTGATGACCGCGGCCGCATACATGCTGTTCGCGATACCCGCAGGTCGCCTCGCCGATCGCGCCGGGCGCGCGACGGTGTTCATCGGTGGATACATCGTACTGGTTGGCATGTACGCCACGCTGTGCGCGACCGAGCACGCCGGCGCGGGCATGCTGATCGGCTGCCTGGCCGCGCTCGGCATCTACTATGCCGCCACCGAAGGAATCCTCATGGCGCTCGCGAGCGCGGCCATTCCCGCGGACCGCCGGACCAGCGGCATAGCCATCGTGGCGACCGGCGTGGGAATCGGCAAACTGCTGTCCTCCGTCCTCTTTGGCGCGCTCTGGCAGGAAATAGGCATGCGCAATTCCGTCATCGTTTTCGGCGCGAGCATGGGCGTCGCGCTGATCGTCTCACTGCGGTTCCTGAGAGCCACCGACCATGAAGCGTAGTCCCGGCACCGTTTTTTTCGCGTTGTGTATTGCCGGCGGGGTACTGGTCACGGCCTATCTGCTGTACGCCAGGAAGCGCCTGCAGCCGCCGCCATCACCCGTTTCGATTTCAACGCCGCTGCCCGACTCGGCGCCCGAAAATGTCGATATACCCGCCGCTGCGGACACCGAAGTTGCTGCAACCCCGGCGACGAGCGCGTCGTCCGTCGCCGTGGACGATGCGGCCCAGACGCGCCCGAGAACGGCGCGGCGCCTGTTTTTCCGCCACAACGGCGTCGACTCCCACTACGGCCAGGTGGGGTGGGTCGATGTCGCGCACGTGAACAAGCCGCACTTCGTGGAAGCCCTGACGTGCGAAGTCGTCTACGTCTCCGGCGGTCGCGGCATCTGCCTGAGCGCCGACCGCGGCGTATTCACCACCTACATGGCCAGGCTGTTCGACGCGCGCACGTTCAAGGTCACCGCCAGCTTCCCGCTCAAGGGCATCCCCAGTCGCGCGCGGGTCTCCATCGACGGAACGCTCGCGGCATCCACGGTGTTCGTCTCCGGCCACGGCTACACCACGCTCGATTTTTCGACGCAGACGCTGCTGATCGACACACGGACGGGCAGCATGCTCGCCGATCTCGAAGACTTCGAAGTGCGCAAGGAAGGCGCGGCGATCAAGGACGCGGACTTCAATTTCTGGGGCGTGACGTTCACCGCCGATGCCTCGCGTTTCTACGCCACCCTATCTACCGGCGGCCAGCACTACCTGATCAGGGGTGACATTGCCACGCGCACCGCCGACGTGATCCACGAGAACGTCGAATGCCCTTCGCTGTCGCCCGACGGGCGCCACATCGCGTACAAGAAGCGGCTGCACGACGGCGATCGCATCCTGTGGCAGCTGCACGTCCTCGACCTGGCGAGCGACCGCGAACTCGCGCTTTCGGAAAAACGCAGCATCGACGACCAGCTCGAGTGGCTCGACGATCGGACCGTGCTGTATTCGGTACCGAGCGCGGACGACGGCTCGAGCCCCAGCACGGACGTGTGGATGGCTTCGGTGGATGCCGCCGTGGCGCCGCGGCGGTTTCTGGCCGGCGCCTATTCCCCGGCCGCCGCCAGGTGCAGGAACGCGGCGGATTGCGCCGCCGCGAACTGATTCCCTGACTAACTAGTTACGCGTGACCGTCAGCGTGTCGGTGCGCGTGTTGCCGGCGGCGTCACGGGCGGTGACCGTCAGCACGTTCGCCGCGCCGGTCAGCAGCGGAATGCTGCTCGCCGTCCAGATCGTGGTGCCGCTGGCAGTGCCGCTGCCGCCACGGCTGTTGGTCCAGCTCACCTGGGTCACGCCGACGGAGTCGGACGCCGTGCCGAGCAGCGTCACCGTCGATGCCGAGGTGGTCATCGTCGCGTTCGACGTCGGGCTGAGGATCGAGATGGTCGGCGCCGTGGTGTCCGGGTTGTAGGTGACGGTCAGCGTGTCGGTGCGCGTATTGCCGGCCGCGTCGCGCGCCGTGACGGTCAACGTATTCGAGCCGGACAGCAGCACGATGCCGCTCGCCGACCAGGAAGTGGTGCCGGTCGCCGTGCCGCTGCCGCCGCGGTTGTTGACCCAGCTGACTTGCGTCACCGCCACGTTGTCCGAGGCGCTGCCACCCAAGGTCAGCGGCGAAGCGGTCGTCGTCAGCGTGGCGTTGCTGGTGGGCGACGTGATGGAGACGGCGGGCTGAGTGGTGTCGTTGTAGGTCACCGTCAGCGAATCGGTCCTGACATTGCCCGCCGCGTCGCGCGCGGTCACCGTGAGTACGTTCGATCCGGTCTGCAGCGCCAGATTGCTGACCGACCACGAGGTGGTGCCAGTGGCCGTGCCGCTGCCGCCGCGGCTGTTCGACCAGCTGACCTGCGTGACGCCGACGGCATCCGAAGCCGTTCCGGAGAGCGTCATCGGAGTCGCGGCGACCGTCAGTGTGGCATTGCTGGTCGGGCCGGTGATCTGGACCACCGGCGCCGTGGTGTCGGGCGTGTACGTCACGGTCAACGTGTCCGTGTTCGTATTGCCGGCCGCATCGCGTGCGGTCACGGTCAGGATGTTCGAACCGGACTGCAATGCGATGCCGGTCACCGACCAGCTCGTCGTGCCGGTGGCGTTGCCGCTGCCGCCGCGGTTGTTAGCCCAGCTCACCTGCGTGACGCCAATCGCGTCCGAAGCACTGCCGCCGATGTTGAGCGAGGCCAGGGCCGTGGCGAGAGTCGCGTTGCTCGTGGGAGAGGTGATGGTGACGGCCGGCGCGGTCGTGTCGGGCGTGTAGGTCACGCTCAATGAATCCGTGCTCGAGTTGCCGGCCGCATCGCGTGCCGTGATCGTCAGCACGTTGGAGCCCGTCAGCAGCACGATGCCGCTCACCGACCAGGAGGTGGTGCCGGTCGCATTGCCGCTGCCGCCGCGATTGTTGGACCAGGCGACTTCCGTGACGCCCACAGCATCCGATGCCGTGCCACCGATGTTGATCGGTGTGGTCGCGACCGTCGTGGTCGCGGAGCTCGTCGGTGACGTGATCGTCACGGAAGGCGCCGTGCTGTCCGGCGGGTTGTAGGTCACTGTCAGCGAGTCCGTGCTGGTGTTGCCCGCCGCGTCGCGCGCGGTCACCGTGAGGATGTTGGCGCCGGACTGCAGGACCACGCCACTCACCGACCAGGCGGTCGTTCCAGAGGCCGTGCCGCTGCCGCCGCGGTTATTCGCCCAGGTCACCTGCGTCACGCCGACCGCGTCGGAGGCCGAGCCTCCGAGCGCGAACGGCGTCGCGGTCACCGTCGTCGTCGCGGCGCTGGTCGGCGAGGTGATCGTCACGGCCGGCGCGACCGTGTCGCCACCGGTCGCGTAGTTGAACACCACGTCGACCCAGTAGTTCTCGTTGTTGTACGTATCGGTCGGGAAGGCCGACGAAGCCGAATACTTGTACAAGCCGTTCGAACCACCGTCGCCGTTCTCGGGCGCGCGCAACGGGCCGCTCGCCGCTTCGTTGGAGAAGTAACCGTCTTCACCGGTGTAACGACCCGCGCTCGTGTGATACGACACGACGTAGTCGGTGTTCGCGGTGATGTTGACCGGCGTGGTCAACGTCTGAACCTGCCAGCCCGAAGCCGATTCGCCGGTGAACGTCACCTGCGCGAGCTGCGTGCCGGTGGCGCTCCAGAGCGCGCCCACATGCGTGCCGGTGTTCTGCGCATCCTTGTAGAACTTGATGGCCGTGATGCGGCCCGCGGAGGCCGAGCGGAAACGCGTACCCAGCACGATCGGGCCTGACGGATCGACATCCGGCGCGATGGAGGGGCTGGTGGTGGGCCAGATCGAGCACGGGCAGCCCGCGGCGGCGACCGTCACTGCGACGGTCGTCGGGGTTCCGTTGAGGTTGCCGCTGTCGTCAACCGCGCGCACGCGGATCGTGACGGCACCGGGGGTGGTCGGCGCCCAGCTGTACGACCAGGTGCCGCGACCCGTGGCCGCGCGCCACGTCGTGCCACCGTCCACCGAGACTTCGACGCCGGCGACCACACCACCGACATCCGCGGCAGTGCCGGAGATGATCGTGGTGTTCTGCGGCAGGTTCGCGCCCGCGGCCGGAGCCGCGATCGCGACCGTCGGCGCGGTGACGTCCGTCGACGCGGTCTGCGCCGAGAGGCCACTCTGCAACGTTGCCGGCTGCGCGTTCATGTCGGCGAAGAGGTTCACCGTCGCCTGCTGCATCACCAGGCTGTCCGGCGTCCCTGCGCGATCATGGTTGTCGTCGAGGCCCCAGCTCCACTGCACCGTGCCCGCGCCGAACACGCGCGCACCGCTCGAGTGTCTGTACATCGTGAGCGCGTGGTTCGCGGTGTCGCTCGCGTACGTCGAACCGAAGTCCTGCAGTTTCTCGACGTTGTTCACCGTCGTGTCCGACAGTCGGAACAGACCCGCCGGCCGTGAACCGTTGTCGAGGTCCGAATCCCACTCGTAGCCGAGCGTGCCGTTCGGCAGCGTCAGGGTCTGCGTGCCCGTGAGGCTCGCGGCACTCGTTCCGCGCCACAGGCGCAGCTTGCCTTCGGCGGCCGGAACCACGATGGCCGCCGTGCCGGCGTTCACCGTGAAGAGCGTGCCGCTGAGGCTGTTCTCCGGACGTCCGCCATCGGCCGGCGGGCTGAAGCGCGGATCGCGCCACGTGCCCGTCCAGGCGGCCGTGGGATCGATCTTCGCGCTGGCATGCGTCTCCTTGTACGAGACGAGCGTGCGGTACGCGGTGCCGGAACTGTCGATGCTGTTTTCCCAGCGCGTCTTCCAGAAAATTTCGTTGCCGCTGAAGAACGCGAGGTGCACGCCCGCGTTGCGCGCGGCTTCCACGTTCAGGCGCTGCTGGTTGGACCAGTACTCGTCGTGACCGACCGACAGGAACGCACGGTGCGTGGTCAGCAGGTTCGCGGCGCGGTCGCTGTCGACGCCCGTGATGTAGCTGACGTCGTAACCGTTCGATTCGAGCCAGCGGATCATCGGGTACTCGGCGTTGAACACCCAGTCCTGGCCGCCGTCGTTGCCGCGCGTGTTGAACGGACGGTTGTAGCTGACCTTGTACGCGCGGCCCGGGTTGGTGCCCGGCGAGCCCTGGTAGAGGCTGTTGCCGCCCCAGCTGTTGTACGCCTGCCAGGTCGTGTCCGAAGTCTGGAACACGAGATCCGAAGTGCTGCCGTCGTTGCGGACGATGAACACGATGTGGCTCGCGCCGCCGTTGTCGGAGCGCACGAGCTTCGCGAAGTACACGCCCGAGGTCGCGTTCGCCGGCACCGTCCATGAGCCCGAGACCGCCCAGTTGCCGCAGTCGATGAGACCGCTCGCCGCCTGCGTGAGGCAGCTCGGCTGGCTCTGCGGCAGCGTCGCGCTCGGGTTCACCGTGGCGATCTTGCGTGCGCCGAGGCCGCCGTAGTAGCCCATGCGGTAGATGTCGAAGCGGTAGTTAGTCGCGGTGGTCTGCACCTTGAACTGCACGGCGCTGCCGCGGTTCACGCTGATCTGCGTGGCGAAGCCCTGGATGCTGGCGTCGCCGGCACCGACGACGTCCCACTCGCTTGCCGGGTTGCCGGCGAGGCAGTTTTCCTGGGTGATGGCGTTCGCGGAGCACGGGCCACCCGCGGCGGCCGTGGTGAACGACCACGAATCGTTGGCGGCGAGCGCAAGGCCGGCCAGGTCCTTCACTCGCGGATCCGTACCGCCGCCGCGCACCGTCACCGTGTAGGTGGCGGTGTTGGCGAGCAGCGCGTTCGGCACCAGCGTCGCGGTCACACCGCTGTACGTCACGGTGGCCGGCACGAGGACATTCGAGGCATTGCGCAGCTCGATGCTCGAGCTCGTGATCGTCGTCGCGTTCATGCTCTCGCTGAAGGCCACGGTGATCGGCGCATTGGTGGGGATGTTGATGGCGCCGCCCGCGGGCGAACGCGTCGACACCGTCGGCGCAGTCGTATCCGGGCCCACCGAGGTGGTGAACAGCACGTCGACCCAGTAGTTGGCGTTGAAAGTGCCGGTCGGGAAGGTGCCGCCGGTGCCGTAGACATAGACGCCGTTGCCGCCCGAGGCCGGGCTCGAGAGCGCGTGCAGCGTGCCGTTGTCGACGCCGCTCGTCGCGAACGCATTGGTGTCGTAGGCGTAGCCGCCGTTCGGCGCGAGGTACGAGGCGACGTACGTCGTGTTGGCTGCGATCGCCACCGGGCTCGGCAACATCAGCTGCTGCCAGCCGGTCGCGGTCTCGTTGACGAAGGTGCCGGTGCCGAGCAGCTCACCGGTGGCCGACCACAACGTCCCGCTGTGCACACCGCTGTTGGTGGGGCCCTTGTAGAAACGGATACCCGTGATGAAGCCCGCCACATCCGAGCGGAACTTCACGCCGAGTTCGACGGAAGCCGTCTCCGGATCCGAAGCCTGGTTGGGCACGGCCGTCGAGGGCCAGATGCTGGAGGCATTCACCGCGGTCGTCGTGAACGACCAGCTCGCATTCGTGGCCAGTGCGATGCCGGCCGCGTCCTTGACGCGCGGGTCCGTCGCACCGCCACGCACCGTCACGGTGTAGACCGCGTTGAGCGCGAGCGCGTTGGTCGGCGTCAGGGTCGCGGCGAGCGTCGCCGCGTTGTACGTGACAGCCGCCGGAATGAGCGTGTTCGACGCATTGCGCAGTTCGATGGAGCTCGTGCTGATCGACGCGGCGCTCATGGCCTCGTCAAAGGTCACGGTGACCACACCCGACAGCGGCACGTTCGTCGCGGCGGGGGCCGGCGTGCGGTTCGCAACCGTCGGCGCCGTCGTATCCGGCGGCGCGACGTAGTTGACGACCAGCGTGTCGGTGGCCGAGTTGAAACCATTGTCACGCGCGGTGACCGTGATCGTGTTCGCGCCCGAGGAGAGCGGGATGGCCGCGATCGACCACGAGGTGGTACCCGTGGCCACGCCAGCGCCACCGCGATCGTTCGACCAGGTGACCTGCACCACGCCGACGTTGTCGTTGGCGATGCCGCCGAGGGCCAGTGGCGAGCCGGGAGCGTCGTAGGTGTTCGCGTTCACGGGCGCAGTGATCTGGATGGTCGGGGCAACGTTGTCGCCGCTCCCGCCCGCGACCGTGTCGAACAGCACGTCGACAAAGTAGTTAGCCGCGCTCCAGGACTCGGTCGGCATGCTGTTGCCGGCGCCATACTTGTAGACGCCGTTGCCGCCCACCGAAGGCGAGCTCAGCGCGTGCAGGTAGTCCTTGTCGACACCCGCGGTCGCGAACTGCGACAGCGTGTAGCCGTAGCCGCCATTCGGCGCGAAGTACGAGGCGACGTAGATGGTGTTCGCGCCGATCGGCACCGGCGTTCCGAATATCAACGTCTGCCAGCCCGTGGCGGTTTCGTTCGCGAACGTGCCGGTGGCGAGCAAATCGCCCGTCGAACTCCACAATGAGCCGGTGTGCACGCCCGTGTTGAGCGTGCCCTTGTAGAAGCGGATGCCCTTGATGTAGCCGCTGACGTCCGAGCGGAACTTGAGGCCGAGCTCGACCGGTTCGGCTTCGTCCACCGTGGGCGTGGCCGGTGTCGCCGACAGGTCCCAGATGCTGCACGGGCAGACCGGCGCCGCAACCGTGGTGAACGACCAGCTGGCGTTCGCGGCGAGCGCGAGGCCGGCCGCGTCTTTCACGCGCGGGTCGGTGGTGCCGCCGCGGATCGTCACGGTGTAGGTGGTGCCGTTCTGCAGAGCCGCCAGCGGCGCGATGACGATCGACTGCGAGGCCGCGTTGTAGGAGATGGTGGCGGAGACCAGCGCGTTGGCCGCGTTGCGCAGCTCGACCGTGGCGGAGCCGACCGTAGTCACATCGAGCGCTTCGCTGAAGCGCGCGCGGATGGGCGTCACGATCGAGACGCCGGTGGCGCCGGCCGCGGGGGTGCGCGTGCTCACCGTCGGGGGAGTCGCGTCGGAAACGTAGACCGCGGCATAGCTGCCGGTTTCGGCCGCGAAGGTGGCGTATTCGATGCCCTTGATCGTCGCGACTTCGTACGGAACGTCGGTGCCGCCGCGCGCCAGCGTGCTCAGCAGCTGCGTGCCCGCGCGCCACGGCAGCATGCCCTGCAGGCCGCGCGCCGCGGTCGCCTTGGTCACCGTGAAGTTGACCGTGTTGCCAACGCGGTTTAGCGCGCTGAACGTGGAATTGTTGCGTCCGTCGAGCCAGGTGAGGAGCTGACGCGCGGAAATGACCGGCAGGTCGCGCTCCTGCGCGGCGGCCACGACGCTGTCCGACTCGATCTCGGTCGGGACGTCGGTGTGGGCATTGACGGTGTACGCGCCGTAATTTTCGGCACTACCCACCGCGCCATCGAGCAGCGTGGTCGCGGTGAACGGATACGTCTGCCCGGACTCGTCCGTCATCTGGCTGACGGCCTGGTAGACGTCGATCAGCGTGCCGTCCAGGTCGGCGAAGCGCATCGGCATCGCCGATCCGGTGAAGTGGCCGGGACGGTTCTGGACCCAGGTCTCGGGCCAGAAGTAGTAGTTAGTGTCGAGGCGGATGCCGTTGGCGAGCTCGACCTTCGCAGCGCTCGCCCAATCGCTCCAGACGATGCAGTGGTGGCGCTGGGTGCTGAGCGGCAGGACGCTCGGGAACTTGTTGAAGAAGTCGGCCTTCTGCGCGGTGTACAGCGTGGTCAGCGACTCGAGCGTGAAGTCGATGCAATTGACGGTGCCTTCTTGCAGGCTGGCGATGTGCAGCCCGATTTCGAAACCCTGCGACTGAAGGGAAGCCGCTTCCGTGTTGGTCATGGCGCCCGAGGTGATCAGGTACGACGTGCCGCGCACGCACTCCCAATCGTCGAGCGAGCAGCCCGCGGGGCTTGCATCGAGGTACTGGTTGAAGCGCGCCAGCGTGGAACCGCCCATGCCACCGCCGAACAGGTAACCGTGGTCGTCGCCGGTCATCACGACCGCCGAGCGGTAGCCGTGAGGGAAATACCAGAAACGCGGCAGCGGCTTGCGGTCCGCGTTCATCTCGATGATGAGATTCGCAAGGAAGCGCTGCTGCTCGTCGGCCTGCGGGATCGAGACCTTGTCGAGATTGACCCAGTCGGGCTGCGGATCCGTCGGCGAATTGCCGACGAACAGGTCGCCCGAGCGGCGCGGCAGGAAGCCGTCACGGTCCTGTCCGACCCAGGCCGGGTTGCCCTGGCGCGTGTACACGACCGAAGTCGCGAGGTCGAACATGAAAGCCGCGACCTGGCCGCCGTTGGTGCCGACGGTGCGCAACGTGATCGCCGGGAAAGCCGTGCCCGCGGTCGGGCTGGAATACAACGTGCCGAGCGAGCTCGCGCTGCTCAGCGAGCTCAGTTGCGCGGTGCCGTGGAACTGGATGGTTTCGTTGACGATGGCGGAACCCGGGCGCGTCGCCGTGTTCACCAGTAGATAGCCGTTGGCGAGCGTGCCCGCGGTCTGCGTGATGCCGGCGAGCGAGGCCAGCGTCGCGGGAGGATCCATGAGGACGAGGTTGCCGCCCGCGTCGACCCAGGTTGCGAGCATCGAGGCCTGTGACGCTGTGACCGCGACCTTCGCGACGACGACCACGTCGTAGTTGTTGAGCGTGGACGCGGACACCGTGCCGATTTCGGCGACCGCGAACTCGTTGAACCCCTCCGTGCGCAGGATTTCGGCGTAGAACTTGCCGAAATTCTGGTTGCCGTTCGTGATGACGAGGATGGGCCCGCCCGGTCCCTGGTTGGGATCGGCGTGAGCGACACCCAGCGGCGCAAGCAGCGCGGCCATCAGAATGACGAAGGAGCGGGCGAAGTTCTTGATAGTCATGTGTTTCGGCGTGTCCATTTCGGCTTTTTTGAGCAAGCAGCAAGGCGGCACATCGCTGTACCCGACCCCCTTCAAGCAATTTCCAAGCCAAAGTGCGAAAAGCGTCACACAAGGGGTGGGTATGGGTCCGAAACTGTGAGCGGGCTCCCAACCTTAGGTGACCGCCGAGCCTCGCCGAACGGCCGGATGAGATGTCAAACCCGGACGAGGGATGGACCTGTAAAGTTCTTCGACATTTCGAAGCTTCAAATCACCCCACTATTGTTCAGCGGCCGGGCGCAACCGCGCCCACCCGGCAATGCCAACTGGCAAGTTTTCCGACACAAACAAAGTGCCAATCGCAACAAGGTGCGACCGCGATCACATCCCTATGCTTCGCGCGCCTTTGACGGCTGGATACGAACAACTCAAGAGGTTCAAATGCCCGTAGCTGATTCAGTACAACTCGGCGACAACGTGAAGATTTTTCATCCGTCGCTCGTCAACTTATATGGCTGCGTCATAGGAAAGGATTCGAAGGTCGGCGCGTTCGTGGAGATACAGAAGAACGCGACGATCGGTGAGCGATGCAAGATTTCCTCGCACACATTCATCTGCGAGGGCGTCGAGATCGAAAACGAAGTCTTCGTGGGTCACGGCGTGATGTTCACCAACGACCTGTATCCGCGCGCGGCGAATCCCGATGGTTCGCTGCAGACCGAGGCGGACTGGAAGGTGGAGAAAACGTTGGTGAAGCGCGGCGCGTCGATCGGGTCGAACGCCACCATCGTCGCGGGAATCACCATCGGCGAGTTCGCGCTGATCGGCGCCGGCGCGGTGGTGACGAAAGACGTGCCGCCCTACGCGATCGCGGTGGGTGTGCCGGCGAAGATCACCGGCGACACGCGCAAGCTTTGAAAATAGTTAGTCAACAAATTCGTTTCAGGGAATCGAGGAACAACAAATGATCAAGATTGGCGTCATCGGCTACGGTTACTGGGGACCGAACCTCGTCCGTACCTTCGCGGAAGCGCAGCACGGCACGGTGGCGGCCGTCTCCGACCTCGATCCGAAGAAACTCGCGCAGGTCAACAAGCGATACCCGGCGGTCAAGACCACCAACGACTTCCAGGACCTGCTGCGTGATCCAGGGATCGACGCCATCGCCATCGCGACGCCCGTCAGCACGCACTTCGAATTCGGCATGGCCGCGTTGAAAGCGGGTAAACACCTGTGGCTCGAGAAGCCGATGACCGAAACCTCGCTGCAGGCGCGCAAGCTGGTCGACGAGGCGCAGAAGCGCAACCTCACGCTGTTCGTCGACCACACCTTTGTCTACACGGGCGCGGTGCGCAAGATGGGCGAAGTGATCAAGAGCGGCGATCTCGGCCGCGTCTATTACTACGACTCGATCCGCGTGAACCTCGGCCTGTTCCAGCGCGACGTGAACGTGATCTCCGATCTGGCGGTGCACGATTTCTCGATCCTCGATTACCTGCTGGGCGAACATCCGGTCGCGATCTCGGCGAGCGGCATCAACCATTTCCCGGGCACGCCCGAGAATCTTGCCTACATCACGCTGTTCTATGACTCGGGCACGATCGCCCACGTCAACGTGAGCTGGCTCGCGCCGGTCAAGGTGCGCCAGATCCTGCTCGGCGGCAGCAAGAAGATGATCACGTACGACGACCTCCAGGTATCCGAGAAGGTCAAGATCTACGACAAGGGCATCAGCTTCACCGAAGACCCGAAGCAGATCCAGGAAATGCGCGTCGGTTACCGCACCGGCGACATGTGGGCGCCGAAGCTCGACACCACCGAAGCGCTGCGCCTCGGCGGCGACCACTTCATCGACTGCATCATCAACAACAAGACTCCGCAGACCGATGGCACCCTCGGCCTGCGCGTGGTCGAACTCATCGAAGCCGCCACCAGCTCCATGCGCGGCAAAGGCGAAACCGTCTACATCCAGAAAGCTCAAGCATTGCAGGAGAAAATAGCGTGATTCCGTTCGTCGACCTGAAAGCCCAGTACCTGTCGATCAAGAAGGAAGTCGATGCGGCGATCCTGAACGTCCTCGACACCTGCCAGTTCACGCTCGGCAGTGAAGTCGCGGCGTTCGAAAAGGATTTCGCGGCCTACTCGCAGGTCAAGCACGGCATTGCCGTGAACAACGGCACGAGCGCGCTGCACCTGGCGCTGCTCGCGGCCAACATCGGCGAAGGCGACGAAGTCATCACTGTTCCTTTCACGTTCGTGGCCTCGGTCGCGGCCATCTACTATTCGCGCGCCACGCCGGTGTTCGTCGACATCGACCCGCGCACGTTCACGATGGACCCGGCCAAAATCGAAGCCGCCATCACGCCGCGAACCAAGGCCATCCTGCCCGTCCACCTGTACGGCCAGTGCGCCGACATGGACGCCATCCTCGCGATCGCGAAGAAGCACAACCTCATCGTCATCGAAGACGCCTGCCAGGCGCACGGCGCCGAGTACAAGGGCCGCCGCGCGGGCAGCATGGGCGACATGGGCGCGTTCAGCTTCTACCCGGGCAAGAATCTCGGCGCGTACGGCGAAGGCGGCCTCGTCTCGACCAGCAACGACGAGTACAACCGCACCATCCGCATGCTGCGTGACTGGGGCGCCGAGAAGAAATATCAGCACGTGCTCAAGGGCTACAACTACCGCATGGAAGGCATCCAGGGCGCGGTGTTGAAGGTCAAGCTCAAGTATCTCGAAGGCTGGACCGAGGCCCGCCTTCG
>Ga0193753_10000540_pt1 | contig 36767 bp, 28 predicted proteins | sample H1c2metaG_FD_144925 | JGI IMG/M metagenome (GOLD analysis project Ga0193753, IMG submission 144925) | Soil microbial communities from a riparian zone of the East river system, Colorado, United States - H1c2 | ecosystem: Environmental > Terrestrial > Soil > Riparian zone | place: USA: East...
TACTGGATTTAACCTCCTTGCATCTATTATAGAAAAATTGTCGGGCCAACCCTACAAGATATACATGCAGGAAAGGGTCTTTACGCCTTTGGCCATGTTTCACACGAATGTTGCCAATGGACCGAGATCTCCTAAAGAATTTGCTGGTTATGCTTACGGCTATATTTACTCCGATAGTTTGAAGAAATATGAACGCGCAGATACGCCTAACTCGGACTGGACAACATATCTCTCCGGCATAACTGGGGAGGGGATGATCATCACCACGACAGATGATCTGTTAAAGTGGGATCGTGCCCTTAAGGATCACAGGTTACTCGCAGCAGCAACCCAAATAGACATGCTAGCTCAACATGCCGAGCATCCTGTTTTCAAAATTGCGTTTGGCTATGGAATTAGGGCCGGGAAAAATGATAACGGGAAATACATTTTTCACAATGGAGCATTTCCAGGATACCTGAGCATGCATCTGCGTTATATTGAGGATGACATCACTGTCATTGTGCTTTCCAACAATGGGTCACGTGCCGATTTTATCGCTGATGCATTGGCCGCGATAGCGTTGAAAAAGGATGTTGCAATGCCTTACCAGCACAAAGCAATCGCCAGTATTGTACCCTCCGATGCTTACAAAGGAAAATACGCGATGCCGTTGACGCGGCCTCCTTATATGGCTAGATTTCCAGTAGAGTTCATCGTAAAGGATCAGAAATTGTTAATTCATCCAGGAAATGGTTCGGATATTGAGTTGCTAGCGGAATCACCTACAAAATTCTTTTTTGGGGATGGATCTGATCAGCAGATAGAGTTCGAAGTGGATAAGAGTAACAATCACTTAAAGGTTTGGCATACGGCTTGGGGAGTGAAAAACGAGTTGCAGCCTGTGAATTAACCGTCGTTAATTGACTGTAGATTTATTGATTGCCTTGTGTGAAAAGGCGACTGAGAAAAAGTTCTTTTGGATCTAGAAGACGATCCTCTAGCAATGTTTTCCAAACAAAATGAGCACCACGCCTGAGAACAATGAAGCCGTGCTGTTTGTATATGGCTTCCTGATCCGTTAGCGCTGCGTTAGTATCGAAGCATAAGCAGCGGATCAGATCAACCCTACCTCTCATTTCGTTGATGAGGATAGAAATTATTTGTCTCTTTTGCGCTGCGTTGAGTTGTCCATCGAAAATAATCTGTTCGATGTATCCCAAACGCGGCTCACGGATATTGATAATGCAGTTCGCCACCAGTTTGTCACCATCAAAGCAATGATAGCTTGCGTAGTTATTGCCAAAAGGGTTATTGGAAATTCGCCACCTTATGTAAGCTGGGGACATTTCTAAAAAGTAATAATTGGAATCTAGCGTAAGCTTCTTGAGATCAGGATAAGTTGAATCCCATTCCACGTTTTTCAAAATGTACGGATTGGCCTGCAATCTAGCGCCTTTCGCCTTGAGCAGCCAAGATGAAAACGAAAGGCCAGCGATCTTAATCTTTTGGAACATACCGTTGCCAGCGTTCAATGTTGCAAGGTAGCTGTATGCTTTTAAGGGATTGAATACCATGAGCGCCTGGTGTGCCTGGAATGGGATGTCGAACCCAATGCGTTCAAAGGCTTTCTTGGCCGGCGTAAATCCCCATATATATTTTATGGCTGCCTTCCTGCATTCCTCGAAGAGTAGATCGTACATCCTTTCAAATATCTTTTGACCGCGATATGCTGGATCTACCAAGGTATCTTCTGACTTGGCTGTCATTACGCGTTCGCCACTGGAATCAATCAATACAATGGGAATAGCGCATTGAATACCAACAACTTTTTCCGCTGTCGGTACCGTTAGGTCAAAGGCGATGACATAGATTGATGGACCCGCAGGCCCGTTGATAAATTCCCATTCAAAATCTTTCAGCGATCGATTGCTCTTGTATATGGCATTAAAGAAATTATTGGCTAGCACGCCTTCTTCCTTTGCCATCAACCGAACGACGATACTCATGCGATGGAATATTTATTTACAATTTCGGAGGCCGTGATCGTGCTGAAGTTGCTGTCCCTGATAAAGGACAATATCTTTTTATAAAGTGGCAGATATCCTTTGAACTTGTAATCGGTAAAAAAATTATTATGCCATAGAATGGAAAGGACGCAATTCATTTTATTCTTTTCAAAGAAATCAAAGATGTCGTTCTCGGCTGCTGCCGGCGAGAATCTCTTGTATTGAAAATAGGTCCTGTCCATGACGTGCAGCGGCGCCTCAACGAATTGGAAGGCCTTTTTCTGTCTGAAGTTATAAGGGTTGAAGGGCAGACCATAACTATTTCTAAAACCGATTTCTTCAGCGAATCCCAAACTGGCGTCAAGTTTCAACCCGGCAGCTTCAATATCATGAAAAGCTTCTGGAACAGTAAATTTCAAGTAATGGTAGCGATTGGCAAATGGCTGACTACCGTACTTTTCAAATTCATCCATAAAACTTTCTTGCGTCAAACTTTTATGGATACCATTTTCAAAATGACTTGCGCCAACGTTTGTAAACTGTCTCTGAATCTGGTCCGATCTAAAAGAATAGTCCGCGTTACTCTCCCTTTGGTTGAGTTTGCCTTTGTTCACGATCCAGAAAAAAATGGAGCGACAATCGTACGCGCTTTCAAGTTTCATGATCTTGTCCATGTTAAGCCAATCAGGTCGACGCATCGCGACGTTGAAGAGCATTTTCAGAAAAAGATCAAATCTGCCTTGCTTCAGCACTGCAAAACCATCTTCAATGATGGCGCCATTGACAAGGTCAATATCATGCGAAAGAAAGAAAGAAGTTTTTTCGTGACGCAGTGGTACCCTCACGGTTTTGGAAATTTGATCGAAGTATCTCTGAACCAAGTTTTCCTTTGCGTTTCCAAATTTGGATTGATAACTGTTCTTGAATTTAAATCGTTTAAGCTCATCATGATCGGGAGAATCAAATTCCTGGATAGCGTTGATCATGTAAAATACAAGGGACAGAGGATGCGCGATATCAGTGAGTTTGGTATTGGGATCGCTCAATGATGCATCGGAATTTGAGGGCCGAAAATGATCGGCTAATATCTTAAGCGTATGATCTTCGCCCATTCCGATCGTGACAGCCTGATCAGCATCAGGTGTAAACTGGATTGTCGTTGATTGATTCTTAGCCCACAGATTAAGCGTGTAGGCTATTTCAGCGCGAAATTTTTCGGCCTCCGGGTGGATGTAGAATTTTATCATTTACTTAAGCGACGATAAAAATACTAATTTGGATCTATTATGAATGATGCGAATAGAATGAACTGGCGTAATACTCTTCTGACTAAACTATTGAATATCCAGTACCCGATTGTCCAGGGTCCGTTTGGTGGCGGTATGTCAGCCATAGCGCTTACGACTGCGGTATCCAATCTTGGAGGATTAGGATCTTATGGATGTCAGCCTTCCACACCTGATGAGATTATTCAGCTTAGCCGGGACATTAGAAAAATAACCGACAAGCCGTTTAATCTGAATCTATGGGTATATGACCGGGACGAACGATTGAAAACATTCGATCATGTTGCCTATGAAAAACTGAAACTGTTGTTCAAGCCATACTTCGACGAGCTGTCTGTACCGTTACCAGAAATGCCAACCGATCTGGGGCCCAAATATGCGGATCAGGTTCAAGCGATCCTTGACGCCAAACCGCCGGTATTCAGTTTTGTTTTCGGTATTCCCTCCGAAAGTATTCTGGAAAAGTGCCGTTCGAACGGAACAAAAACGATAGGTGCAGCAACCACCGTCGATGAAGCGATTGCACTGGAAAAAGCAGGTGTTGATGCCGTTGTGGCTACAGGATTTGAGGCGGGCGGCCATAGGGTTTCATTCTTACGCGATGCAGAAGATTCACTTACTGGAATATTTTCGTTGATTCCCCAGGTCGCTGACAGCATCTCCATTCCGATTATCGCGGCTGGCGGCATAGCGGATGCGCGCGGAATTAAAGCTGCCCTGACCTTGGGCGCAGATGCAGTTCAGATTGGAACTGCCTTTCTTGCAACAAAACAATCCAATATTACGGACGCGCACCGACATGGGCTTTTTTCGCCGGAAGCCAAATACACCACCCTGACCAAGCTTTTTTCAGGAAGACTTGCCCGGGGAATAAGAAGCAAGTTAACGCAAGAGTTGAAAGGGCAGGATCACTTACTTGCCCCCTATCCCATGCAGAGTAAATTTTTGAGTACACTGCGAACGTCCCTGATAAAGAACGACAAGGCGGAATACATCACCTTCTGGTCTGGTCAGTCCGCACCATTAATCAAACACCGCGATGTTACGGAGTTGTTTAGTTATTTAGTTGAGGAGACTGATACGCTTTATTCGTAAGAACTTCTTTTTGTTGACCGTATGTCGTAGCAGAGTCCGCGACGGGTGACTGATGTCGAAGCAGAGTTACCCGTTTCGGGAACTCTGCGTGATGCGAGGCAGAAGCTGTATTCTGGCACCTGCATTTTAACAACATAGGACCTCCTCACACCCTTTCATCATCGCGTACATCTTAATGTTTAAAATTCGAGTCACTAGCACTTAGACGACAGTGAACCGACACAGCCACAAATTGATTGGAGGTCGGTGCGTTAAAAACGCAGAGTCCCCGCGACGGGTGACTCTGCTACGACATTCAAGCTCAGCAACCACTCAATAAACAAAATGCTGCGTCATTCGTGCTTTAAGCTCTCCGTAGGGTTCCTGACTATTACTTTCATGGTCAACGTTCCAACCGTCAGCAATGCTACGATCAAAATAAAAAACACAGGCAGAATAAAATACCATGCACTTACATCAATATGAAAAGCGAAACCTTGCAGCCATTGATCAATACCCAAATAGGAAAGGGGAAGCGCGAGTGTAGCCGCTATTAATATGAGCACCAAATATTCATTTATAAGGAGTCCAAATAAGTGAAGCGATGAAGCGCCCAGTACTTTGCGGATGCTGATTTCTTTTGTTCGCTGACTCACGGAAAATAACGACAAAGCAAACAAACCCAGGCACGAAACAATCAAGGCAAGTAAACAGAGGAAGTGAAACAGCATTGCTAATTGCTTGTCAGTGGTGTATTGTGCATTGTATGTATCCTCCAGGAAGAAATAATCGAATGGATTGTTGGGGAAGTAGTACTTCCATGTGCTTTGAATTTGCGATAGCGTTTGTAGGTTCTGATTAGCGCCCTCGGTCAATTTGATGGTCATTGATGGACCCATGTTCGCGGTGAACAATATTGGTTGAATTGACTTCTTCAGTGACTCTTGATGAAAGTCCTCGACAACGCCCACCACTAAACATTTATTGGTTCCCCAAAATATTGACTCACCAACAACATCTTGCATTTGTTCGTAGCCCAGTTGTTCTACTCCTTTTCGGTTGAGGATCACCGGTTCGATCTTATTTCCAAAATGACTGCCGGGAAAATCCTTGGTCTCAAAATTCCGACCTGCCAGGAGTTTTAGCCTGAACGATTCAATAAAATCCGGATCAATTACATTAATCCTAAAATCCATTGAGGTCACTTCGTGTTCTTTTTTTACCTGAGCTGTCCAATCCATACGTTGGCCTGGGACTTGTGTCGAAGTTGATATGGTTTGCACGATTGCAAGTGACTTCAACTGATTCTTAAAACCCGACAACCTACTGAGATAGGTAGAGTCAACATTCGAAGGCGCCTTGAGGACAATAGATCTTTTGATCTCAACACCCAGATCTTGCTGTTGCATGAACCGAAACTGACGATTGAAAATGACAACGGTAACAATCAAAGTAATGGCACAAGCAAACTGAAATACCACGGCGGCCTTTCGAAACGAGAAACCATTGGTGGCAATCTTCCACTTTCCTTTCAACACCTTAGCTGGATTGAGTGATGAAATAGCCAGTGCAGGAAACAGCCCGGATACCAGAACACACGTCAAAAGGGAGAGAAGAACGAAATACACCGAACCATTTTTTGCCCAAGTGGAAAGCGTATCCGGGGGAAAGGATAGTCCAATAAAATCATAAAAGTACGGTGCGGAAAAATAAACGATGAGGATGGCACATGCCAATCCAAGCAGGTTGAAAACTAATGTCTCGGTCAGAAATTGAAGGACAATTTGCGATCGAGTTGCCCCGGTTACTTTGCGAATTCCCACTTCCTTTGATCTTGAAACAGAACGAGAAGTGGTCAGGTTGATGTAATTTATCCACGCAATCACCAAGACGACAATAGCAACCAACATGAGAAAGTAAATAGATTTTGCATTGCCCGAAGGTTTGATCTCATCCTGTAGGGAACTATAAAGGTGGATATCTGCAATGGGTTGAAGCATGAACCTGGTTTCCGTTTGGTTGACAATTGGATTCATTTTCAAGGACAGCTCATGAATTTTATCGGTAAGAGGTTCGATCGCTGTTCCGCCTACCAGCTGCACGTAGGTATAGGTATCGAAACCAGCAAGCGCCGAACTATCTTGGAGGGAACTGATAGATCCCAGGATGCTGACGTTTAAATGGGAATTGAGAGCTGGATCGCTCATGACTCCAGTAACTGTATAGTCGTGATTTTGAATGCTCCCTCTCAATTGCAATGTTTTGCCAATGGCTTCTTCCGCGCCAAAGTATTTCTTAGCAGCGGTGGTGGACAAGATGATTGAAAATGGTTTTTTTAATGCCTCCTCTTTGTCACCCTCCAGCAGTTCATAGTTAAACATCGAGATAAAAGAAGGATCAGCAAAGTAAAAACCATTGTTACCCTCGTTGAAAATGCGGATCTCTTCACCCTTGGAATACGCCAGAGAACAGTCAAACCAATTGCTTGTCGGGATCAATCTGGCCGATTCAATTACTTCGGGAAATGCTTCTTTCAACGTGGGAGAAACGAGTGACGGCGTTAGCGCGCTTTTATACCGTTCCTCGCCGGCTTCGGATGTAATTGAAGCGACGCGGTAGAGATTGTTGGCATTCTCTTGTCCATCATAACTGAATTCAAATAGTGAATAGTTAAAGATCAAAAGGCAAGCGGCCATGCTAACCGACAAACCGAAAATAGTTACGCAAGAAAAAACGCTGTCTTTTCTGATTTGGCGGAAGGCCATCATAACGTTGGTTCTTAGCATCAGCATGTCGATTAGGTTAAGATGCACATTATAAACGCCTCAAAATAGCCCATTGCCTTTTTTGCAGATATTAAAATCTCTCCTAAATTTGCAATCCCAAAGAATGGAATGGCCATTTCTTGGCATGGGAGCTTAGCTCAGCTGGTTCAGAGCATCTGCCTTACAAGCAGAGGGTCGGGGGTTCGAACCCCTCAGCTCCCACATTAAGGCTGCTTCGGCAGCCTTTTTTCGTGCACGCCATTCTTTGAGGGAGGCCGGTCAACAGGTCCAAGACAATCAACCATGAACAGCTACGTAAGAAAAGGTCGGTTTCGATATTGGTGTTGTCGTTCATTTTTCTGGGTTGTTTCTATTCTGCCAATTGGTGGGATTTAATGGGCGTATGGTCTGCCGCCTTTTTGTTAGCGATAGTGATAATTATATTCTGGATGCTTTATCAATGGATATTTGAAATCGCCTTACTCATCCGAGACCGAAAGGTTTTGACCTGGATCCACCTGCTTCCATTTTCTATCCTCACCCTTTTTTGGATCGTAGTTGTCGGGGCTTTTCTTCTAATCTTTAAACTCCATTGACGAAGGGCATGGAACAAAGTCCTTACGGAAAGGATCAGTTATTCGCCCTAAAAAAATGTAGAAGAACGTTTTCTTACCACATGACGATATGGCGCTCCGGTCTTAGCCATCGAAAGTATAACAACCTTTGATGAGCGGCACGCATAAATTCATTCACACTCTCTATATTAACTTCAATTATAATCCTACCATGAAACGTAACTCCCCTATCGCATTGCTGTCAGCATTGTTCATGCTATGCGCAATCGTTTGCCAGGCTCAACAGTTTAAAGCACTACTCTTCACGAAAACTGACGGGTTTCACCACGAGTCGATCCACGAAGGCGTGACAGCCATCCGGCAGATCGCGAGCCGTAACAATTTCACTGTCGATTGGCAGGAGAATGCTTCCGTCTTTAACGATAAAGCCCTGGAAGGCTACAAGGTCGTGATCTTCCTCAATACAACGGGAAACATTCTGAATGATGAACAGCAGGCTGCCTTTGAAAAATTCATCAAGGCTGGAAAGGGATACGTTGGCGTTCACAGCGCGGCAGACACAGAATATGATTGGGTGTGGTATACCAAGATGGTTGGTATGATGTTTAAAATACATCCTCAACAGCAAACAGCTTATCTCAAGGTCGAGGACAGCAACTTCCCGGGCATGGAACGCTTTCCCAAGAAGCTATTGTGGACGGACGAATGGTATGAATACGGTGAACGCAAGGCAACAGATCTTAAATTGTTAGTGACGGTTGACGAAAAGACATATGATCCCAAAGTAAAATGGGGAGATAATGAAGGAAAGGGAATGGGCGCCGTCCACCCGATCTCATGGTATCACAATTACGATGGCGGCCGTGCCTTCTACACCGGGCTGGGCCACATAGGTTTGATCTATTCAGACCAAACCTTTCTCGATCACCTTTACGGAGGCATCTATTGGGCCGCGACAGGAAAAGGTCTATAAATGATTTAGTGTGCCACTAAACTTTTGACTTTTCCTCGTCTGCCGTAGCCCCGATACCTATTGGGGCGAAGGAGGGCACCTTTCACCTTTCACTTAAATTCACCTTTCACTTAACTTAAAGGCAACATACCAGCCTCCCGGCTTGGCGCCTCTCGCTCCGCCGGCTGCGATAGCAATGTATTGTCTGCCATCTACTTCATACGTAATCGGCGTTGCAAAACCGCCGGCAGGAAGTTGATATTCCCAAAGTACCTTTCCTGTCTTTTTGTCAAATGCGCGAATCCGCTCGTCTCGTGTGCTCGCAATGAATAGTAATCCGCTGGCCGTTACAACGGGACCACCATACGTGTCCGTCCCTGTAATAGGTATTCCTTTCTTTGTCAGCTCGGGAAACTCACCCAATGGAACACTCCATAAGTAATCTCCTGTGTTTAAATCAATGGCATTCAAAGTACCCCATGGTGGTTTGTTGGCGTTGTAGCCGTTCTGGTCCGTGAATTTCTGCCAGATCTTAAAAGAATATTCGGGGATGTAAGGGAAGTCAGTGTTCGCGACCGGTACCTTGACATGATCATCGTGTTCTTTTGACGGTATGATCTCGTTGTTCAACAAATACCCCGCAATAGCCCGACGGTTGTCATCTGATAGGTAAGGAAATGCTGGCATTCTGCCGGTTCCGATTCTTATGATTTTATTGATGTCATCTGCTGTGCGCGTTTCGCTTATTTTCAGGAGACTGGGAATTACAGGAACGTTTCCCTTTCTATCGCCGCCATGACAACCTGAGCAATTTCTGATATACAACGCATTCCCTGGAGTCAGGGAAGTCAATTCTTTTTCACGCGTTTTCTTATCTACCATTTTGAGTTCCCACGGGGAAATGTTTGCATTTTGATAAAGAATGCCCTCTGGATCCGTCGCGTTACCACCCCATTCCGCGCCGCCGCTATAACCAAATAGAATAGTTCCCACTTCACTGGGAGGCTGAAAGGGACTCTCCATTTTCGGGAATCCGGAAAATCGTTTCCTCACGAACTCACTGGCTTCAGGAGTAATGTTCGTCAAATCATCTTCCGTTAATAATTGTTTTGACAGCGGTAGGGGTTTGAGTACAAACCTTTGTGTTGGGTAAGGATGCTCACCCGGTAAACCATTAGTAGGCACAGGTCTTTCTTCCAGGGGAAATATGGATGCGCCGCTATCGCGATCCAGTACATACACCACCCCATCTTTGCCCGCCTGCACGACCACGTCCTTTGCTTTTCCATTGTGGGTGATGGTAGCCAGGTTAGGAGGACATGGAAAATCACGATCCCAAAGGTCGTGATGAATACCCTGAAAGTACCACTTCATTTTGCCCGTTTCTGCATCAAGGGCTATAACACAATTGGAAAATAGATTCATGCCCTCTCGATCACCACCGAAAAAATCAACAGCAGGCGAGCCGGTCCCAAAGTATACTACGCCACGTTTTTCGTCTAATGACATGCCACCCCAGCTATTGGCAGCTCCAATTTTTTTGTAAGCCTTCTTAGGCCAAGTATCATAGCCAGGTTCGCCAGGTTGTGGAATGGTATGAAACACCCACTTTAGTTTGCCCGTCATTGTATCGAATGCCCGGATGTGTCCAGGTGCGGCGTCACCGCCTTCCGATACGCTCGATCCTATTACCAACGTGTTCTTATAAATCACGCCAGGGGTCGTCGCCGATACGGATAGATCCATGACATCGTGGCCTATGTTACCGGCAAGACCTTCATGTAGATCTGTAGTGCCATTGTCACCAAATGTTGCAATAGATTTGCCGGTTAGGGCATTGACGGCATACAGATAAGATCCTGCTGTGTAGATAATACGCCTGTCATCGCCGTTCTCCCAATACATCACACCTCTGCTCGTTCTTTTCGGACCTTCCTTCATAGGCTCAAATTTCCATAACTGTTCACCTGTACCTGCGTTTAGAGCAAACAGATTTGCCTCGGCGGAAGTCCCATATAAAACTCCGTTCACCACAATAGGTTGACACTGTATTTCTCTCGCATTTGCGCGTATACCATGCGTGGTATCAGGCTTTTCATTGGCGAAGTACATCCACGCAACCTGCAGATGTTTTACATTGTCAGCATTTATCTGAGTCAATGGAGAGTACCGGTTATTCGCATTGTTTCCACCATAGGCCGGATAGTCTTTTCCAGTTTGCATGGAGACAGCGTTGTCATTCAACTTGACATTTTCACAACTTCCAAAAACTAAGAATCCAAATGTTAATGCGCTAAACCCCTTTGTTACAAACTGTCGCATAGATAGAATTGATAGAATATTTTCCAATTGAATGTTTCACCTGGGTTTATTTTAAAACGAATATATGGTTCAGGGCATACGGTCTTGGGCGCGGACCAGAATACCAATTTTGAAAGAGGTTGATCGCAAGTGATCTTTACCGCCGCCCCTGTTTTATGATTTTCAATCCTAATCTCATAATCCCTGACACTTTCACTGAATCCTTGAACGGCTCTATAAAACAGGTGTTCGTTATTTTCAAGTTCTTTCAGGAACACAATATTATTATCCTGAAATTTTCCAAAAACGCCTCCATCGGATTCGGATGTTGGCTTGAAAGGGAGCTTAACGATGAAGTCTGGGCCAATTGGTTGCTTATCCATCACGAAAAAATTGTGATTGTACACGTCTGTTTCAATGATCTTTTTTCCCGTGTTTTTCAAGGTATGTAACAAGACCATTTCCGGTTGACCTTTGATCAATTGAATTGTCTTTTTGTATTCGTATGAATATTCCTTGTCTGCGAGAGTTTGCAGGAACGATATTTGGTCTTCTTTCCTTTTAATTTTCCAGGTCCCTGCGTTTACAATTTGATAAGGGTTTGCAAATGCGTATTTGGATTCTTCCGGTTTGGTGACCGTACCAATGCCGATCTTCAGGAATGTTTCACCTGTTTTTGCGTCGTCGTAGCCCACGGGCGAAAAGGCTTCTACAGGTCCCGTGATCGCATCATGCAGGGTCGGACTGTATTTTTCAAACCATTGTCCAAAATACGTGTGGCCTTTGTATACCAGATCTGGAATAACGCCAGCCCAGTCAAACCTTGACCCGCGATAATATCCTTCTTTATTGTCGGGAAGAAAAATTCGCGCATGGATTAATCCGTTGGAGATTTCAGCCTGCGGAAATTGATCTGGTGAATTGCTGCTGAAAGAAAGGACCGAGAGAGCAGCGGCAAAGACATACTTCATGTGAAATTTCATGCTTGTTTCTGTTAGCTCCAGATCCTGTCATAAGAACGCACCTCGTTCCATTGTGGCGTTGGATCAAAATAACTTTGATCCTCCGTATGAAGATGTTTTTTTATTTCTTCCTCGTTTAACTCGATACCCAACCCCGGCGCATCATCAGGAACGTTTGCAAATCCCTTTGTATACAAGGCTTGCTTACCAACGGTTTTCACAAGGTTTGGCCACCATGGGTTGTCAACAATCTGATTTGGTACTTCTAAGGCAAGAGCGTTTTGGGTTGCCGCGGCGCAATGCACGTTTGCCATAAAGCAAATAGGAGACCCTGCAAAATGCATCACCATGGACGTTTCTCGTTCTTCAGCGTAGTCCCCGATTTTCTTTGTTTCCAGAATACCGCCAGACGATCCCATGTCAGGCTGAATAATATCGACGGCATGAGTATCACAAAGCTTTCTGAACTCTTCTTTCAGGAAAATATCTTCACCAGTCATGGTGGGCGTATTTATAGTGTCCGTTATTATTTTGAGATGTTCAGTATCATCCCAAGGCAGAAAGTCTTCAAGCGAAGCCAAACTAAATCGCTCCAGTGCATGACCAACCCTGATGCACGTGTTAACATCAAAGTGTCCCTGGTGATCGGCAGATAACGGAATATCATAACCGACAATGTTCCGTATTGTATCAACATATTTGGCCAGTTCATCCAGCCCTTTATTTGTGATCTGGATGGAAGTAAAGGCATGCCTTGTATTCTGATAAGAAAGATAGTTTTGACTGCGGGAGGAAGTAACTTTATCGTTGAAGCCAGGAACAAATCTCGTATTGACAGTAGTGCCTGGTATGTTGCTGATCTTTTCAATTCCAGGATGACATTTAAGCCAGGTAAAACCTTGCTCGTCCATTCGATGCTTGACGTCCTCTTTGAATTTATTGATGTCCATGGATGCGAGCGGCACACCACCTGAACCCGGTATATATGAATATAACCTGATTTTATCCCGGTACTTTCCACCAAGCAATGCCCACACGGGAACATTGAATGCCTTACCTGCAAGATCCCAAAGCGCCATTTCAACGCCACATACACCACCTCCCATTCTCCCGTGTCCGCCGAATTGTTTAATGATCTTAAATATCATTTCTACGTTGCACGGGTTTAAGCCGAGTATGCGACTTTTCAGGTACAGCGCGAATCTTGCGTCACCACCATCCCTTACCTCACCGAGGCCGTAAATACCCTGATTGGTATCAATTCGCAAAAGTACATTGCGTGCATTTGTTGCACCGTTACCGTTGCTGATGGTGGTATATCGCATGTCCGTTATTTTCAGATCTGACGGCGATCCGTTCCGGGGAACCTTCGATGTGGTTTTGGCGATCACATCTTCAACAGGTAAACCCATGAGGCCTGTTAATGTTATTCCGCCCAAAACTGTTTTTTTTAAAAATGCCCGACGATCATCTTTGGTGAGAGGGTCGTTGATCTCCGCTTGCGCGGCACTTGCTTGCGCTTGCTCGAGTTTTTTATTTTCGTCTGCAATTTGTTTGATTGTATTTTTCATGATGGTATGGTGTAATGGGGTGATTAATAATCCAGGATTATTGAAATGTAGCCCAAGCGTTAGCTATGCTTTGCTTGATCCTTTGCTGATGGATTCAATAAGTCCTCGCATGTATCCGATTGCGAATAGGGTACCTATTGTACTATAGCCGGGATGTTCGTTACTGTCTCCAGCCATCGTCGGTACATGGTCGGGACGGATGGGACCCTTATAGCCTATATCGTAATAGGCCTTCATGGCTGCGTACATGTCAATCTGACCTTCGTCGTGGAATGTTTCGGTGAATTTAATGCTGGGCTTGCTACCGCTCAGATCCTGTACATTTCTGAAATGTACATAATTGATCTTGCCGGCCTTGCCCCATCTTCTCACCAGGGAGGGTATGTCTGCACCCATAAGAGAAAAATTGCCTTGACACATGGTCAGTCCACTGTACCTGCTCGGCACCAGTTTCAGCATGCGATCGAAATTCTCCACGCTGGTCATGATGCGCGAAATTCCTTTGATGCTGTCTACCTGTGGATCATCAGGATGTAGCGAGAGATTCATTCCTATCTTTTCTGCTTCGGGAACAACTGCTTTCAAAAAGTATTCGAGATTTTTCCATAACGATTCCTTGCTCACCTCACCGTACTGGGTTAGGGCCAATTTCTTTGCGTCTTCATTATCAAACGAAGTTACAAGCGCTCCCCCTCGTCCAACTGAATCCATTTTAGTTCTGAACCAACTTATTACCGGCATCCAATTGTAACAAATAATATCAACTCCGCCGTATTGTTTCAGATTCTTCATAAAGGTTATGAAATTGGCGATCTCTTCATCTCTACCTTCGAGACCTAATTTAGTTTTTTCACCCAGCGATGGCGGGCCCTCGACTACATTCCATTTCATTCCTAGTTTGTCCCATCCTTCTTTCACAGCAAGTATCGCCTTTGGATCCCATGGTTTCAGTTCACCGGTATTGCTCACGCTGTTGACAGCGCCATAGATTCCCATTTGTTTTGCCAACGGTATCCTTGGGGAATCGAAACCGAATATGGCGAGTGAAAATTCCATTCCCCCATCCTTAGCCATGGTAATACTCTTCTTGGCAGGATTGTCATCTACACGAGGATAGCGATTGCCGGCCATAGTAGAACTCATCCCGGTGATAGAAGCAGCTGCGGCTAGCGAGGCGCTTTTCTTGATGAAGTCTCTGCGATTATCTTTCATGACATGCATTGGTTGATGTAATTGTATCTCTGAAAAATCTAGTTACTAGTGGTGAGTACGGGTGACGATCGGTGACCTCTTTCAGCACGGATATATAAAGTTGAACCGGCCATAGAAGACACGCTGAAGATACAAAACATCATGACCTCCATAAACTTTTACATGGGGGTGCGAAAAGTCCGGTACGCTGATTGCGACTGGGTTCTCTATAAATCGTGGATTTAGGTTCTGACTAGGCAGAAACATTATCGCACATTTCAATGAAACCTGCCTAACCGTATTGTAATGCGAAAAAGCGCGGGTGGTCCCATGTCCGCCGGTTTTGCTTTTAAAACTGTTATTTATGGACTTACCTGTACAAGAGCGCCTCATACTTGTTTCGAATCGGCTTCCTTTTCAACTCATTGAAAAAGAGGGGCAAATAACGCTGAAACAGAGTGACGGCGGGCTGGTTACCGCCCTAAAGGGGTATTTTGAGAAGGAAAGCCCGACGGGAAAATTTCAGCAAAAACTGTGGGTTGGCTCTGCAGATTTTCCCGAAAAAAGGTGGAAGTCATTTCGCGAAAAACCGCGAAATGACTCATTTGACGTGGATGCGTTGTTTATCAATCCCAAGACCTATAGCAAGTACTATAATGGGTTTTGTAACGCCACACTGTGGCCTTTATTCCACTATTTTCCATCCTACGTAGTTTACGATCAGGAATTCTTTCTGGAATATGAACGCGTAAACAACTTGTTTGCGGAACATTTGCTTAAAGTGATTAGACCGGGAGACACCGTGTGGATCCATGACTATCACCTTTTTCTTTTGCCAAACTTGCTTCGTGAGAAACTTCCCGATGCAACGATCGGATTCTTCCTGCATATACCGTTTCCCTCATACGAGATATTCCGTCTCCTTCATAAACCCTGGAAAGAAAAGATCATCCGTGGAATATTAGGGGCAGATCTCGTCGGCTTCCATACGCACGAGTATGTTCAGCATTTCTTAAAATCAGTGCGCATGGTCGCAGGTTATGATCACCAATACCGTGTAATAGAATTTGAGGACCGGTTGATAAAAACGGATCTTTTTCCATTGGGTGTGGACTACGAGAAATTCAATGGTGCAGCGGAAACACCCGAGGTGATCATTGCAAAAGAATCCATTCTCAGCAATTTGCCGGATAAGAAAATCATATTTTCTGTAGACCGGCTGGACTATACCAAGGGAATAACGCACAGGCTAAAGGGTTATGCGAAGTTCCTGGAGCTTCATCCTGAGTGGCTCGAAAAAGTAGTCTTTGTATTGGTGGTAGTCCCCTCACGACAAATCATCTCGAAATACAATGAACGCAGAAAACTTATTGAGGAGCAGGTGGGCAGTTTGAATGGAAAATACTCTTCGCTATCGTGGCAACCGGTCATCTACCGCTACAGCAGCATTGACTTCAATGATCTGTGCGCATTGTATCAGGTTTCCCACGTGGGACTTATTACACCGTTGCGCGATGGAATGAATCTGGTTGCAAAAGAATACGTGGCCAGCAGTATTGATCACGGCGTCCTTATTCTGAGCGAGCTTGCGGGAGCTGCAACAGAGATGGGGGAAGCCATTCTTGTCAATCCATTGGATGCCAACGAGCAGGCTGTAGCGATCGATCAGGCACTAGCTATGCCGTTGGCGGAACAAAGGTATCGCCTGACAGTGATGAAAAAGAGGCTAAAAGAGTATGACGTGACGATCTGGGTTAACGACTTCCTATCCCAGCTTCATGAGGCGAAGGATCAGCAAAAGATTGAGCAACAGAAGTTCCTCACTTCTGCTATCAGGAAGAGGATTGTGAAAGATTTTAGGAATGCGCGGCGCAGAAATCTGCTATTGGACTATGATGGGACATTAGTGCCATTTGCGCGCAATCCGCGAGAAGCGACGCCGGACAAAGACCTGATGAAATTGCTGGCTGAAATTGGCGAAGATGAATCAACGAATTTGACAATCATCAGCGGCCGCGATGCAGGCGTACTTGACGAATGGTTCGGCAAGATGCCAGTAAACCTGGTTGCTGAGCACGGCTCTTCTATGAAAATGAGGAATGGTCATTGGATACAGGAAAAGGACATAGACCAAAGCTGGAAACCGATGCTGCGTCCTACCCTGGAAATGTTTGTGAAACGATGTCCACGTTCTTTCATCGAAGAAAAAAATCACACACTGGCCTGGCACTATCGCAACGTTGAACCTGAGCTTGGTTTTATCAGATCGAGGGAATTGCTTGATAGCTTATTTCACCTGGTCAGAAACAGCCACCTGCAGGTCATTGATGGAAACAAGGTCATCGAAATCCGGGTGGCTGGTATTGATAAAGGCCTTGCTGCCAAGAAAATTATCGATGCCTCCGAAAGTGATTTTGTTCTGGTCGTCGGCGATGATAAGACAGATGAGGACATGTTCAGGACATTGGCCGACCAGGCAATCACTATCAAGGTGGGCCGGGGACATTCCGTCGCGCAATACAGTATTACGCATCACAAGGAAGTGATCCGACTCTTGCATGACTTTGTAGCTGCCTGTGCTGAAGAGACAGTCCACACAAACAAGTAGGCAGGTCATCCCAACCAACAATAGCACAGAACGCCAGACAGTATTGCCATACGTAATGGATAAACACGCGTTACTGTAAAGAATTACCCCTTACCGTACTACCTGTTGCATAAAGCTGTTTGAGGAGGAGATTTGTAGATAAAACTTATCATGAACCGAAGGGATTTTGTTAAAGCAGCTGCCATCACTGCAACTGCAGGCCAACTCGCCATCGAAGAAGCGTTAGCCGCATCAAAAAAAAATGTGCTTCCGCGGTGGAAAGGATTCAACCTTCTTGACTTCTTTTCACCTGATCCTACAAACGGCAGAGGAGCAACCAGCGAAGATCATTTCAAGTGGATGCGGGATTGGGGATTCAATTTCATAAGAATACCAATGGCTTATCCTGCCTATCTTGAATTTGACCGTAGCAGGAACATCAAACCCGACGAGGTATATAAGATAAACACGCAAGCTGTGGATAGTATTGATAAACTCGTGAGTATGGGTTTAAAATACGACATGCACGTGAGCCTGAACCTTCACCGGGCGCCCGGTTATTGCGTAAATGCAGGCTTTCACGAGCCTTACAATCTATGGACAGATCAGGAAGCCCTGGATGCGTTCTCTTTTCATTGGAACATGTGGGCCAAGCGTTACAAAAGCGTTTCAGCCAAAAAAATAAGCTTCGATCTTGTCAATGAACCTTCTATGCGGGCTGACATGAATGATCAGCATTCTGCAAGATCCACCGTTCCCGGCGACGTCTATCGAAAGGTTGCCAAAGCTGCGGCAGAAGCAATCCGGAAAGAAAACGCGGAAAGGATCATTGTCGCAGACGGAAACGATGTAGGCAATAAAGTTATTCCAGAGCTGATTGACTTGGATATAGCACAAAGCTGTCGTGGATACACTCCTGGAATCATTTCTCATTACAAGGCCCCCTGGGCTAACAAGGATCCAGACAAATTGCCTGAGCCGAAATGGCCCGGTCAGGTGGGTAATAAATATTTAAGCCGAACGATCCTGGAAGACTATTTCAAGCCCTGGATCGCCTTAAAGGATCAGGGCGTTGGCGTGCATTGCGGCGAGTGCGGCTGCTGGAATAAGACCCCACACAACGTGTTCCTCGCCTGGTTCACTGATCTCCTCGATATCCTAAAAGAGAACGACATTGGTTTCGCGCTGTGGGAACTGTCAGGAGATTTTGGAATCCTGAATTCCGGAAGAAGCGATGTTAATTATGTTGAGTGGAATGGACAAAAGCTTGACAAGAAGCTATTGAGCTTATTGCAGAAGTATTGAGGCGAGTGATTTAGTTAATGTGCGAGGCCGGAAACTGTGGTCGCCATTAACGAGCTGGATGCACCCTATTCGTATCCTTCAATCAGGACCATATTCGTTATGGATGCCTTCTGGCGTATAGCCTTGGCGGGAGCATATCCATCGCCAGACCACCAGCCTTTGGCCTGTTCAAGCGAAGGGAATCCGAGGACAACAAGCCGGTCGCTTTTCCACTCACCCTCCAGGGTTTCACGCTTACCTCCTCTTACAATGAACTTTCCATTGTAGGGAACAAGGCTGGCCGCTGTGAGCTTCTTGTAATCTTCGTACAGTGTCGGATTGGTAATGGTAACGTCGACTATGATATAGGCCTTCATAATTAAGTTAATAGTTAAAAGTTAATAGGTAAAAGTTTTATTCAATACGGAGAGGGGCTGACGCTCGTCCAGCCTCCATCAATAACCAATGTCTGACCTGTGATATGTCCCGCCTGGGGCGAAACCAGAAACAATGCCGCATGCGCGATATCTTTTGTAGACGCAGGATTTCCAATCGGTGTAATGCGCGACCAGGTCTTTTGGTAATCAGGGTCCATTAAAGTTCGTTCAGTTGCTGTTGCACCCGGAGCAATGGCATTCGCGGTAATCTTATATGGAGATAGCTCCACGACAAGTGTTTTCGCAAGCATCTCGAGAGCCGCTTTGGTCATGCCATAGGCAGCAAGATTTTTATGAGCCTGATGGCCGGTAACAGACGACATGAACAGGATCCTGCCGCCAGTGCCTTGTTCCTTCATTTGCGCAGCGGCAGCCTGCGCAAGAAAAAAACTTCCACCGAGGTTGACCTTTAACACCTGCGTGAAATCCTCCGGGTTGTAGTTGAGAAAATCTCCGAAGAGTGTAATACCTGCATTGGCTATTGCAATATCCAGCTTCCCGAATTTTCGGACGGCTTCATTCACCATTTCGCGGATGAACGTGACGTTTGATGCGTCACCTGCATAGGGGACACAAATGCCTTTCTCTTGCTGAATTCCGTACGCCGCTTTTTCAGCCAGGCCCTGTTCCACGTCATTCAGAACAACACTCGCTCCTTCAGCAGCAAGTTGTCTGCAAATATCAAGGCCGATGCCTTGGCCGGCGCCTGTTACTATCGCTACCTGATTGTGAAATGTTTTCATGCCATCGTAAGATCTTGCAATGTTTAATGTGAATCCCGGGATACTTCGCTTCCCGAACCGCCCTTGAGGTATGTCATGTCCGCTCCAAGGTGGGCTTGTTCAACGTTCTTCTGGTATAAGCTCACATAACCTCTGTCATATTGTTTATGCCTTGGCTTCCATGCCGTTCTCCTGCGCGCAAGCTCGTCATCTGATACCACTAGCATGAGAGAGCGTTGGGAAACATCAAGACTGATGACATCGCCGGACTGCACAAGCGCAAAGTTTCCGCCCAATGCCGCTTCAGGAGAGGCATGGAGGATTACAGTTCCGAATCCAGTGCCGCTCATCCGGCCATCAGAAATTCTAATCATGTCGTGGATGCCTTTTGCCAATAGTTTTTTGGGCAATGAAATATTACCTACTTCAGGCATTCCAGGATATCCAACAGGGCCAACGTTTCTCAAGACCAGGATGCACGACTCATCCACGTCAAGTCCCGGATCATCCACGCGGGTCTTATAGTCATCGATATCCTCGAAGACAACAGCGCGGCCGGTATGTTTCATCAGCTTTGGATCTGCCGCGGAAGGCTTTATCACAGCGCCGTTTTCACAGAGATTACCAGACAGGATTGCTACGCCCGAGAGCGGGTTAAACGGCTTGTCGGCCGTTGCTATGATCTCGCGGTTGTAGCATACAGCGTCATCATAGTTTTCCTTCATTGTTTTTCCATTCACCGTCAAGCAGCCTCCATGGAGAAATTGATCGATCTCTTTTAATACTGCTGGCAAACCTCCCGCATAGTACAGATCCTCCATAAAATACTTTCCTGAAGGTTGGATGTTAGCCACAAACGGAACATTGGCAGAGAGTCTGTCAAAATCATGTAGCGTCAACGGAATACCTATCCTTCCAGCAATGGCAAGCAGGTGTATTATGAAGTTTGTTGATCCGCCAATTGCAGCGTTTGTGATGATTGCGTTTTCAAAGGCTTCCCTTGTAAGTATATCCGATAGCCTTAGGTTTTCATTTACCATTTCAACGATACGGATACCCGACATTTGAGCCAAAACTTTCCTCCTGGCATCCGCGGCAGGTATGGCGGCATTGCCCGGGAGGGACAGACCAAGCGATTCAACCATCGATGACATGGTGGACGCGGTACCCATCACGGCACAGTGTCCTCGACTTCTCGACATACACGCCTCGGCGACTGTCAGGTCCTCCTGTGACATTTCGCCAGAGCGTACTGCATCATTGAATCTCCAAATGTCGCTGGTGCCGATGTCGCGACCCTGGAATTTACCAGTCAACATTGGGCCACCTGAAACAACCAGCGTTGGGATGTTTACACTGCAGGCACCCATGACAAGTGAGGGAGTCGTTTTGTCGCAGCCACACATCAGTACGACGCCGTCAATAGGATTCGCGCGAATCGATTCCTCAACGTCCATGCTGGCGAGGTTTCTGTAAAGCATCGCTGTTGGTTTGATCAGCGTCTCACCCAAAGACATTACAGGAAATTCTACTGGAAAACCACCAGCCTCTGAGATTCCGCGCTTGATCGACTCGGCGAGCTCACGAAAGTGTGCGTTGCAAGGCGTCAATTCGGACCACGTATTGCAAATCCCAATCACAGGTTTACCGCGAAACTCGTAATCGGGTATGCCCTGATTCTTCATCCAGGCTCGATATATGAATCCGTCCTTTCCTGTTTTACCAAACCAACCCTGACTCCTAAGCTTATCTTTCATTGATTAGAATTTTTAATAGTGTGTTAGTTATGAAAAGCAATCCTTGTTATGATCCGGATCAGCCTGCCGGTTGATTTGCCTTTTCCATCATCATCATCGTAGTTTCCGCCTCCTCCAAAGAACAAGGGTTTGGGCCCTTCCCCAGGAAATAGTTTATCACTGACGTGATCATCGGCTGTTGAATGTGTTCGGGAAAGATAAAATCCTCCTGCCTGTAGTTGTTTAGTCCCTGCACGTCCAACGTTGCTTTTGTAAAACTTGAAAAAAACGGAAACTCAAGACTTCCTTTTTCTCCGATTATTCGACAACTGTCTCGTTTGAGCTCAGCGGGTATGTTGAAAGACCAAGTTCCCTGGAACACGATATCGTTATCAAATACAGCATTCAAGGTAGTGACATCCGCGGCATCGTAATACTTGCCTTGATTGACAGAGCTTCCATAAAGCGATTTAGGTTTTCCAAATAGCCAATACAGAATGTCCAATTGATGAGGTGCGAGATCAAAGAATGGTCCGCCGCCCGACAGGCTGGGGTTAACTCTCCAGTTTTCTGCAGGCCCTGTTTTTTTTGGAGGTTGAAATAGATTAAGTGTGACAAGCTTGACGTCGCCAATTTCACCTTCAGTGATCAGCTTCTTTACACGCTGAAATAAATCAAGCGCGCGACGGTAGTGAGCCACAGTTGCTGGAATCAATAGCCTACGCGATGCGGCGGCGATGCGCTGACAGGAGGAACTGGTTATGGTCACCGGCTTCTCGATATAAACTGGTTTGCCCGCCTCCATGGCTTCAATCGCATACGTCTCGTGAGACTCAGGTGGCGTGGCGATATAAACTGCCGTGACATCTTTGTCTTGGATCAATTCCGTTGCATCCGAATAAAATACGGGTACACGGTGTCTTTTAGCGAAATCCTCAGCCTTAGCTGCGTCACGACGCATAACGGCTACCAAAGAAGATCCATGGATTTTCGAAAATGCGGGTCCACTTTTAACTTCACAGACATCACCGCAACCAATAATACCCCACTTGACAGGGCCCTCTATAAAACGCATGGAAGAAATTTTGAGAAATATATTTAAAAGTACTCAGTTGACGACATGATTTGTTTAATGCAAATGACCTAAATGGTGAGTGGTAATTTTGTTGAACCGTTTTTTCCGTGAAGGGCAGAATTTATGGTTTTCGAGGGATAACTTTGAATGATAATGTTCAAGATATGAATGAGATCTTCAAAAAACTGAACTATAAGGATCAAAAGCAGATCCACGTTATAGGTGCTCCCGATAGTTTCGATAAGGCTATTGACGAGATGAAGGGAATTACAACTATAAAAACCACCTTGCCAGCTGCCGGTGATGTTGCTTTTTTTATTGGTTTCGTAAAAACGCAGGAAGACGTGGATACGCTGACGAACCAGGTGTTGACGTTGATACAGGATGATGGTGTCCTTTGGTTTGCCTATCCAAAGGGATCCTCAAAAAAGTATAAATGCGATTTCAATCGCGACACGGGCTGGTCAAAACTTGGTGACAATGGCTTTGAGCCGGTTCGCATGGTGGCAATTGACGAGGATTGGAGTGCCTTGCGACTCAGAAAGGCTACCCATATTAAGAAGATGACGCGCAGTAGGGCAATCAGCGAGACCGGTAAAAAGAGAATCTCCATTGCGGGGAAAAATAAAAAATAATTGTCGCCAAACGGCGCCTATCAATAGGGTTGTGGTCTGTTTTCTCTGATCATTTCCGGGTAACCCTGCTTCTTTCCCAAGGCTATAATTGCCATGACGATGCGCTTTGTTTTCGTCTGTGATGTCTTCGCACTTTCAATCCATTTACTGAAATAATGCTGATGAGAAAGCGCCAGGGATTTGAAGTGTGTCATGGCTACAGGGTCTTCCTTTAAGGACGTCATCAAATCGTGAGAGAGCTGTAACTTTCGATTATCGACCTCCAGCGTCACCTTAACTTTTTCGCCATGTGCCTTTCTTATCGCCTTCCGGAAAGTCGCATTAACGGGTAGTATGAAACTGCCATCTCCCATGGGTAACACCGCCGTCTTTTCGAACATAAACGCATCGAGTGTCCCCTTTACCCGGAATGATATCTTTTGTTGGGGGGCCAGTTTGTTAGCCTGTGCCTGCCTGATTTCCAGGTAAGTCCACCCGGTTTTCTCGCCCTTCCTGTCAAATTTTTTGAGGATTGTCTGAAATGAAATCATATCGGATTACCCATGCGGACCAAGATAGGAACTTTGCGAAGTTCAGGAAACTTTAATGCTCAGGAAACGTTGTATATACAATTATTGCAACTACTTTTATACTATGTCATTAGAACAGGATATCAAACAGGAGCGATTTCAAAATGAATTTGAAAAAGCCGCGATAAACATTCTTGTTACGGCAAGCTGGCTTCACAACAGGAATGCGAGCCGGTTAAAAGTACATGACATTACGCCGGAGCAGTACAACGTACTTCGCATCTTGAGGGGCAGCTATCCGAAAGCGCTCATGCTGGCGGAGATTACCTGCCGGATGATCGACAAGAGTAGCAACGCAACCCGTTTGGTTGAGAAACTACGTCAGAAAGATCTCCTGAAACGCGAAATCTGCGAGAATAACCGTCGACAGGTGGACATATCCATTACAGAAAAAGGCCTCGAGCTGCTGAAAACGATAGATACCGAGGCACTGACCTGGCTAAAGTCACTAAAGGTCATCTCAAAAAGCGAGGCCGAGGAGCTAAACCGCATCCTCGATAAGCTAAGAAGTAGCTAATTTCTATGGCACTCCAAGTATTAATGCGTGATACTAAGGATGTTACATAATTACATTTACAACAGTAGTAAATACAACAATTGTATGAACTTTAATATTGAATTATCGTTTATGATGTCAGTACAGAACATAATTTGCCATGAAAAACAGGACTGTTTCGCAACTCTTATATGCTGAAATGAAGGATATGGACGGATTCCCCGTCCGCCAGGCTTTTCCAACGCAACGGGTAGATCAAATTGATCCATTTTTACTCCTGCATCACGCCGATATCAAGGCGCCTAAACATGTAAAACCTGATCACGCAGGCGTTGGCCCCCATCCCCACCGTGGTTTTTCACCCGTCACGTTCATATTCAAGGGCGGCGTCCACCACCGCGATAGCAGGGGAAACGACAGTGTGATATATGCCGGTGGTGCGCAATGGATGAATGCCGGAATGGGTGTGATTCACAGCGAACGGCCTCCGAAGGAGATTCACGAGATTGGCGGGAGACAGGAGATCGTACAATTATGGATCAATACGCCGGCCGCACACAAGATGGATCAACCAGCCTATTATCCCGTTTCAGCCGATGAGGCGCCCTTCTTTCGTTCAAAGGATGAAAAGGTTTTATTAAAAGTCTTTGCCGGACAGCTACTGGGTTTAAAGGGGCCGGTGCCAACGCATTCTGAGATCAATGCGGCAACGTTAAATATTAGAACCGCAGGTACACTCGCCATTCCGGTGCCGCAGGACCACCATACCGTCATTTATATATTGGATGGGAAGTTAAACGTCAATGGCTTCGGCATGGTCGAAAAACATCACGCCGTATTATTTCGAAACGATGGCGAAGGCATTACCCTGGAAGGACTTGAAGACTCAACGGTCCTTGTACTGAGTGGTAAACCACTACAAGAAGAGGTTGTGTCCCATGGTCCCTTTGTCATGAACACGCAGACACAAATACTGGAAGCGATGCGGGATTATCAAATGGGAAAAATGGGGATTTTGATCGAAGATTAAGGAATGGTATTTCGGGACATAACATGATGTTATGTCCCGTTGTTTTTGATGATCCATCGTGAACCAGGGCCTTTAATTATTGTTATCCTGTGAGAATGCATCGGCGAAATTGTAAATTGTCGTGAATTTGAAAATGGAAAAATCAAATCAGTTCGAGTATCCTATAGTCGATCTTATCAAGAACCGGAAGAGCACCCGGTCATTCTCATCGCAGCCCATCGAACCTGAAAGGATCAGCTCATTGTTTGAAGCCACCCGCTGGGCACCTTCCAGTACCAATGAACAGCCGTGGGTCTACATGTACGCAACGCATGACCAACACGAACTTTGGGATAAACTATTTGCTTGTCTGAATGATGGTAACAAATTGTGGGCGAAAAATGCACCGTTACTTATTCTTAGCTTGGCACGCCGAAACTTTTCCAGATTTTCGGGGGCTAACGCCTACGCGATGTATGATCTGGGTGGAGCCAATTCATTCCTGTCATTGCAAGCTGTGGAACTTGGCCTGCAGGTAAGACAGATGGCCGGATTCAGCCGTGAAAGGGCCATTCAAACATTAAATATTCCAGACGCTTTTGACATAGGTGTATTTATCGCCGTTGGTTATCCGGGAGATCCTCAAACACTTCCAGATAATTTGAAACAGCGCGAGCTTGCTCCGCGCGAAAGATTTCTTCAACACGAATTTGTAATGAACAGAACATTCTGATTGAATGAGCAGCACGTGATGCGCTACACCTGCGCTAACGGGACTGTAAAAGAAACTGCTGTACCTTCCCCCGGCTGACTGTCAATCGTTAAGGCGCCGCCGTTCCGCTTGATAAACTCTTTGCAAAGAAGCAAACCAAGTCCCGTTCCTTTTTCCTGCTGTGTGCCAGCTTTAGTAAAATACTGTTGCTTTCCCAGGATCATGTCCGTTTCCACGGAGGTCATACCAATACCATAATCGCGGACGCTGATCTGACAATGTGAAGCGTTAGACTGTGCATAGACGGATACTAAACCATCTTGCCTGGAGAACTTAATGGCGTTGTGGATCAGGTTGCGCAATATCAATTGGATCTGGTTCACGTCACCCATGACCGGAATCGCGTTGGCTGTCGTGTTTTCAACGGTGATGTTCTTCCGTTGCGCTACTTCCTCCATCAAAACGCAGGCCTCATCGATTAGCATTTGAATATCGAAGCGATTCTGCTCTGTCTTAATTCCCTCCATTTGACTCAATGACCAACTCAATAAATTCTCCAGCGTGCTTTGAGTCACATTGAGGTTGGCCTTCAACTTATGGGAAATGGTGATGAATTCGTCTGCGCTCATGGCACGGGTTGTAACCAATTCAAGAAGCGCCTGTAAATTCCCGATCGGCCCTCTCAGGTCATGGCTGATCACTGAGAATAGCTTCGTCTTCAGTTGATTTAGTTGTTGCAGATTTTCTGCCTGAGCATGCATTTCTTCTTTTTGTTGTTCAATGGCGCGGTTCTTTAATGAAAGTATTTCATTGGCTTTTTTCTGAAGGTGTCTTAATCTCCACAGTACAAAGATCAGCAGGACAAGCAGAAAAATCCCCAGCATGAGAAATATAGCGAAGAGCCGTTGACTTTTCTTTTCATTTTCCAACACGCGAATTGTATTCTCTTTCGTCCCAAGCTCGTACAATGATTGCATCTCCTGTATTTGCCCATTGCGCTGAGCGCTGTACAAACTATCCTTCAGCTGGCTAACAAACTTCATCTGCTGAAAAGCCAGCTCAGGCTTCTTGTCCAATAAATAAATGTCGGCTAATAAAGTGTGAGCCTTTACGAGTGTATTGAAACTACCTATCTCGGTTACCAGACCGATAGCCTTTTGAAGTAATATTTTGCTGCGCTCGAGATGATGGAGATTGTATTCATTTACGGCAGATTGAAAATAGGCAATTCCAAGCGCTCTCTTATTGCCGACCAAACTATCGAGGAGTATGGCTTTCCGGTTAAAGATCATACTCGTTTTATAATCCTTGAGTTGTGTATAGATGTTTGCTTTCCTTCCGTAAAGGATGCTGGCATTCAACGTATCAGAAAATGACTCATAAAGGGTTATTCCCTTATCCGCCCAGTATAATGCGGAATCGTACTGTTTCTGTTCGAGCACATATACGGATCTTTCCCGGTAAACATCAGCAAGCAGATTGTTGAGATGATGCGTCACAGCAAGGTTCATCGTGCGATTCAAGAAGATGTTTGCCTGTTTGAAATTTCGCAGATCAATAAGCGTCCTGGCTAGTGAAAGCATTGTTTCTCCCCATAAGTGTGTATAAGGAGTGCGCTCAAAAAGCGCCAGGGCCTTGAAAGCATATTCAGTACTTAGGCGATAATTGCCCTTAGCCCAATAAGCCTTTGCCAGTAAATAGTTTCCGTACCCTTGAAAATAAACGTTGCTGGAAACGACGGATTCTTGAATGACATTATTTGCAATTCCAATGGTGCTATCGGGATCTGCAAGAAAAATCTTGTACGCCTCTTGCACCTTTTGAGAAAGCTGCAGACTGTCGGCTTTTTGCTGAGCCTGTACCGAGACGCAGCCCAAAAGTGAAAGTAAAACGAAAATATAATGGGCACGGATCGGCATGGATAACAAATAATAACTAATCCCAGAGACTTGCAAGTGAAATAGATCTCAAAAAAGTACGTGGAAGTCTGGCGCGGGTAAAACAGATTTTTTTATGACCTTGGTTTATATGCCTTCCCCTCACCGATCTGCTAATTCTGCGGGAAAATTTACACAAGTAAAGAAATAAACAATTTTTTTTGTCCTTGCAGAAGCCCGAGACGTATTTTTGAGCTGTGCAAAATGACAACGCCGAGCCTCCAAGCCCACAAAAAAGAGCGCAACGTTTTGGCTTTGGTGGAGTGATAACCGAACAGGCTGATCGTCCGTCGATAATTAAGAAAAATTTGGTCTCTTTAATCCCTATGTTCGCGATATTAGGTAGTTGGTATTTTCGAGTACGAAACGCTGGATCTTCAAATGAAAGTCGCTGTCGGTACTGTGTGGATTGCACTGATGTTGGTTTTATGGAGTGTTGCAGTTGTGATCGGTCAGATCTATCCTCAGGATTTTGGTCAAGTACTGGTAACAAATAGTATCAGCAATCCTACGGCAATGGCCTTCGCACCCGACAGTCGCATCTTTGTTGCACAGCAAAACGGTGCACTCAGGGTGATCAAGGCCAGTTCACTGTTGGCGACACCCTTCGTATCGCTTACAGTAAACTCTACAGGCGAGCGCGGTTTGATTGGAATTGCGATCGACCCTGACTTTCCGACAAACAATTTTATTTATCTGTACTACACCGTTCCAGGAACGCCCGCGCACAACAGGGTCAGTCGCTTCACAGCCAACGGCGATGTTGCTCAGCCAGGAAGCGAATTCATATTACTCGATCTTGATCCGCTAAGTTCAGCCACAAATCACAACGGTGGAGCTATGCATTTTGGTAAGGACGGAAAATTGTTTGTTGCCATTGGTGAGAATGCAAACTCGGCGAACGCGCAGAACCTAGATACATATCACGGAAAACTACTGCGGATAAATAAAGATGGCAGTGTTCCTTCTGGCAATCCATTCACAACGGGTAGTGAGCAGCGACGGCGGGTTTGGGCGTACGGGTTAAGAAATCCCTATACGTTTTCCATTCATCCAACCTCGGGAAGAATACTTGTGAATGATGTAGGTCAAGTTACCTGGGAAGAGATCAATGATGCGTCCATCGGTGGAAGGAATTTCGGCTGGCCCACCACTGAAGGAAAATTTGATGCCACGGCATATCCCACTTTAACCAATCCAATCTATGTTTATGATCATGGCGCGGGGGACGGCAGAGGCTGCGCCATTACCGGGGGAACATTCTTTTTTCCAGCTGCCTCTAACTATCCCCAGCAGTATGTGGGCCGTTATTTCCTTCAGGATCTTTGCAACATGTGGATCAATACGATCGATCCTGATGCAGTCACGCCGACGCGATCAGCTTTTGCCACCGCTATTCCCGGGAACAGTCTCGGCCTGACGGTGGGCAATGATGGCAACGTGTATTTTCTCAGCAGGAACAATAGCGCACTATACAAAATCATTTACAACAATAGTACAGCACCATTTTTTACAACGCAACCTGTCGCCGTAACGGTGGCAACAGGTCAAACGGCTACATTCACAGTAAGTGCGCTTGGCAGCGTTCCCCTGGCATACCAATGGCAAAAGAATTCGATTAATATCGCCGGCGCTACTGCTGCGAACCTAACAATTACCAGTGCTGAAACAACTGATGGAGGAACCTATAGGGTCATCGTTAGCAATGGTTTTGGATCGGTTACGAGCGAAGCAGTCACGTTGACGGTTATACCCAATGCATTACCCGTGGCCAATATTGTGACTCCAGATGTAGGAGCCACATACGCTGGGGGCAGTACCATCACATTTTCAGGAACCGGATCCGATGCAGAGGATGGATCTATGCCGGCATCGTCGATGCAATGGAACATCGACTTTCACCATGGTTCCCATAAGCACGACGAGCCAGCGATGTCTGGAATTGATCATGGTTCCTTTGTTGTGCCGGTATCGGGAGAAACCGCCGACAATGTTTGGTATAGGATCACACTCACCGTTACCGATTCGCAGGGGATGACTGGAAAAGACTCGGTAGATATTTTGCCACGGAAATCTACCATCCTGCTTCTTACAGACCCATCAGGATTGCAAGTAGTGCTTGATGGTCAGCCAATTCAAACTCCCGCTACCATCCTATCTGTCGAGGGCATCTTGAGGACCATTGGTGCCCCAGGTACGCAGGACGCGGGCGACGTCCATTACTACTTCCAGTCCTGGTCCAACGATGGCGATACCTCCCAAGTGATCGCGACACCAACGGATGACATCTCATTAACCGCACACTATGGTATCGTCGTTGGAACGGAGGCGACGGACGGCGAAACTCAGTTTGCCGTGTACCCTAATCCCTCGAGTAGCGGGGAGGTTAAAATCCACATTTTTTCCAGGTACAATCAATCCGCGGAGATTCGCATGGTGGATGTTTTATCCCGTGAAGTAGGGACCGCCCGGCAAGAACTTCACACTGGTTCGAACGAGCTTGCGTTTTCTTACGGTAAAGTCAAGCGTGGCGTTTATTCAATACTGTTGAACGTTAGTGGCACAACCGCGTCTCGACGGCTGATCGTAAGTGAATAGCATGGGTGATGCAATCCTCAGTGGACCAATACGGTCATTTTGATTGGCCTGGTGTTAACATGGTGATCAAATTTTCATTTCCGGGAAAATCAGATAATAATTGATCGCGGCTTCCCATTTCAAAATCCGCGAAGTCGAACCCTGGGGCTACTGTGCAACTTGCCAAGGCATAACTTCCGTTGTTTATCATTGCACCAAACCAGCGCTTGGCAGGCACGTAAACCTGTGGTTGATCACCATCATGAAGGTTTAAGCCAAGATTATGCGAAATCACACCGCTTTCAGTGAGGACGTAAATCGTCAGCGGATCTCCCGCGTGGAAGTGCCATAGCTCGTCCGATTTGATCCGGTGCAACATTGATCTCTCATTTGCACGCAACAGAAAATAAATGGCTGTAGAATAATTCCTAGGACCAGGGAATTGAACGGGGAGTGCACTTTGCGGAATCTGTCCGCTGGCGCGATAAGTTTCGCGATAATAACCTCCCTCAGGATGTGGTTTTAATCCTAAATGTTCGATCCAGTATTCCGCAGGTTGCATAGTAGATTAGGTGTTGAATATAAATAACGTCTGTTGCTTTCAAATGCCGACGGATGTAGAAATCAACGATGAAACCCGTCCCGACCTTAAAAACGATGTCACAAATAGGCCGGCGAGCAGGCATGGATGGTCGGAAATAGAATTACCGGATTAAGAAAAATAAGATTTGGCCACGTGGAACTCAAATGTTTACTTTGCACTCCAATAAAAAATCATGACTCCGTAGCTCAGTTGGTAGAGCAATTGACTCTTAATCAATGGGTCGAGAGTTCGAATCTCTCCGGGGTCACTAGGGGTGTTAGCTCAGCTGGTTTAGAGCACTACCTTGACAGGGTAGGGGTCACTGGTTCGAATCCAGTACATCCCACCAGCATCTGGATGATGAGGGGGGTAAGGGCGATTAATAGCCCGTCATGCCAGCGTGATCTACAATCAATAGTTTCTGCGCGGCACTTAATCATCGTGGAGACTACGCTGCTAGCATCCGTCCCCGTAGGAGGCCACCAATAGCCCAAAGGGCGCAGGCAGAATCTTGCCAAAAGGAATATCCTGTGGAAGTCCACTGCGATACGTCGGCGTATGGATAAGCATTCCTTCCCAACCGTGTTTGAGTAGTTTAGGACTTGCCGGGGTCAGCTTAAAATAAGCTGGAAAGGGCAGGAATTTGTCTACCATCAGCCAGCAAATCTCATAGCGCGTTGATCTATAAACTGTCCCGCTGAAATCCAGCAGTGTGATCTCTCTTTTGTCGCCAGCGATTGATTGGATGGCCTTGTTGTGGAAAATGTACTGCCATGTTTTGCCAAGGTCTTTTGATGTCATTGCGCCGTGGCTGGTGGCGGCATACAGGTCATTGTCGATTGATCTGATTTCGTTGATCTGACTCCGGTCCAGGCAATGGGGTTCAGCACCTTGAATCTGTATGTGCTCACCCCATGTTTTCCCAACATCGGTCGACTTGTACATCCCTATATCTGTTCCGACGAGGAATGTGCCTTTTACGGCAAAAAGGCTTCGTATGGAGGCGTTAGCAACGGGAAGGCTACTGTGCGACCAATGCGCGCCATTATCTGCAGTGAAATACAAGCCATGCCGGAAGGTTCCCGCCCATACCAGGTCGGCGTAAGCGACCATCGAAATGATTCGTGCTTCGTGTGGAAGTCCTTTCCCGCTCGCGTACCAGTGTTTACCCTGATCTGACGAGGTCCACACACCGTTCATGTCGGTACCCACGAACAGGGTTTCGTCCTTAAACACCCATGCATTAATGCCGTCATCAGGAAATCCGCTATCCAGCTTTTCCCAATTTATACCACTGTCTCGACTGATAAATATCCTGCTCCCTCGAGTGGGATTTTGTCCAAATGCATGAACAAATCCCATCACCAGTATCGCAATGATAACGCGCGTCATATTTTTCATAGTTGGTTTTTAGCTTTTACGGAACGATCAAATCTAGAGACCCAAATAACCGCTTTTGCAAAAGGGTTGTAAAATCATGTTAACGAAATGTAAATTTTGCACCAAGCGGTCTTTTACTTCTTACTTTTGTTCGGGGCATAGAAAACGATGATAAAAAGAAAGGCATACCGCGTCATGATCGTTTTGGCACTGGCATCCCTGTGCGGACTGATAACTGTTCAGGCCTATTGGTTCGTAAGGGCATATCAACTGGAAGAAAAACAGCTTGATACCACAATCAACCTTGCCCTGCGCAACGTTACTGACCAGCTGTTGAAAAGCGAGCGTGATTCAACGTCGCAGATAGGAATCGTTGAAAAGGTGGCATCAAATGCATACCAGGTTCATTATAGTCACCCAATCGACTATGCTACCCTTGACGCAACGGTAAGAGAAGCATTCTTGAGACATGGATTGCTTTCACCCTTTGAGCTGGTTGTTTTGGAGGAAGTAACCGGCAAAATAGCTTTTGGAAATTTTTACAGTGCTGGCGTTAAATCATCACCCGCGGCAGTCTGCCTTGAACGTGCCTTGCCTCAGCATGCGAGTATCACTTTCGTAGTGACCTTCCCCGCAAAAAAGAAGGAGATCCTTGGAAGTATGAACCTCTGGATATTCAGCGCGGTTGCCTTCGTTGTCGTGTTAATTGGGTTTTCTTACATGATCTTTGATTTGACGAAACAGAAAAAGTTAGCAACCCTGAAATCTGATTTCATCAATAACATGACGCACGAGCTACAAACACCGATCTCGAATATTGCCGTGGCCAGTGAAGTGCTAAGCAAGAACAGGGGAAGATTGAGCGAAGAAAAGCTTGTGCATTATGCTGAGATCATTGCCTCGGAAAATCAAAGACTCAAAGTTCACGTCGAACAGGTCCTGCAAACGGCAATGCTTGAAAAAGGAGAGCTTGCCCTGAAAAAAAGTGAAGTTAATGTGAATGGCATTATTGAAGAGGTAGTGCGAACTTTCAAATTGCGCGTTCAAGGGCGTGGCGGTCACTTGAACACCAATCTGCAGGCCCTGAAGCCTGTCATGATGGGGGACGCCTTTCACCTCAAGAACATTTTTTATAGCCTATTGGACAATGCCGACAAGTATTCGACCCATGCGCCTGAAATAACTGTCTCTACTTCGAATACTGAAAATGGCATATGCATAGCCATCGCTGACAAAGGAATTGGGATCAATCCGGAGGCACAGCCGCACATCTTTGACAAATTTTACCGTGCATCGTCGGGCAATGTGCACGATGTTAAGGGATTTGGTCTTGGTCTCACCTACGTACGCGATATCGTCAATGCGCATCAGGGGAAAGTATGGGTAGCAAGTGTTCCCGATAAAGGCAGCTGTTTCGAGGTTTATTTCCAAAATTATTGAACGTGTCCAAGAAAATCCTGCTGGTTGAGGACGATGAGAACATGAGGTTCATGATCCAGGATAATCTGGAAATGGCGGGATACCTTACTTGCGCAGTTGGAGACGGTCAAACAGCATTGAGTGCGTTCGTGAAGGAGCCGTTTGATCTATGCGTTTTTGACGTAATGCTCCCTAAGAAGGATGGTTTCACATTGGCTGCCGACGTACGACGAATTAATAAGGCCGTTCCCATTATTTTCCTGACCGCTAAGATCCTAAAGGAAGACCGTATCAACGGGTTCAGGATTGGCGCAGACGATTATATCACAAAACCCTTCAGCATCGAAGAGCTGTTGTTGAGGATAGAGGTGATTATAAAACGTGTTTATAATATTCCTACAAAAGCCGATCATCAATCGCGTTATCAATTGGCTGGGTTTACGTTTGATTTCTCAGAACAGAGACTGGCTTCAGCTCACGCTGAGATCCAGTTGACCGCTAAAGAGGCAAAGTTGTTGCGTTTATTTTGTATACACCGAAACCAGATCATTGAACGCGATATTATTCAAAAGGCGATATGGGAAGATGAAGGATATTTTGTAGGGCGAAGCATGGATGTATTTATTTCCCGACTGCGGAAAATCTTCAAGGATGAACCCGATGTCAGCTTCCAGAATGTCCATGGTGTCGGGTATAAGCTTGAGGTGAAGGATCATTGATGTTGAGATGATTCATCGAATCTGAAAGTTCTGAATATGTTGTAAGGTGACAGGCACCGCGTTATCTTTGGGGATGACTCTCCGTAATTTATTATTGATCTTTCTTTGCGGCCTGGGTTCTCAGGCGAGAAGCCAATACATTCCTAAGTTTGATATACAGGGCCACCGTGGCGCGCGTGGACTAATGCCTGAAAATACCATTCCGGCTTTCCTAATGGCCCTTGACTCCGGTGTCACTACGATCGAGCTGGATGTCGCGATAACGAAAGACCGACAGGTGATCGTATCGCATGAACCATGGATGTCCGCATCGATATGCCTGGACACTGCTGGCAATTCTTTTTTGGAGAAGGATGAGAAAAAACTCAATATCTATCAAATGAGTTATGCTGACGTCCTGAGATTTGATTGTGGGTCCAAGGGCAATGAGAAATTTCCTCAACAGCAAAAAATGGCCCTGTCAAAACCGCTGTTAAGCGATGTTATCATTGCAGTTGAAAATCATATTAAGAGTTATGCATCATACGAAGTAGATTACAATGTAGAAATAAAGAGCACGCCAGAGACTGACAAAAAGTTTCATCCCTCAGTAGAGGAGTATTCAGACCTGGTGTACGAGGTTATGGACCAGTATATTCCACTTGAAAGACTGGTCATTCAGTCATTTGATTTTCGCGTGTTACAATACTGGCATAAAAAGTATCCTAATATCCGGTTAAGCGCCCTCGTGGAAAACACAAAGTCAATAGATGCCAATCTTGCGCAACTCGGGTTTAAACCATCAGTGTATAGTCCCTATTTTAAATTGCTGTCACGTGAAAAAGTCATTCATCTGCATCAAATGAAAGTGCGCGTTGTGCCGTGGACCGTCAATGAAATTGGTGACATGCTTTCGTTGAAAGGCATGGGTGTGGATGGATTGATAACGGATTATCCTAATCGTTCGAGAAGATACAGGATGACATTGAACATCCAGCATAAAGGCGGCAAAAAGTAAGATCATGGTGGGCCCTGCAAACGGAACCAATGTGATTATATGTTTTGCGACGTATGGATTAATGGCTTTTGCCTATTATTGCAAAAAAATGTTCAATGAAAAAATATGATGTTTACGGTATAGGCAACGCCATTGTTGATATAGTAACAGAAGTTGACGATGACTTTTTCCTGAAGAACAATATTGAAAAGGGTGTGATGACGCTCGTTGACGAAAAACGTCAGCTTGAACTAATGAAGGTCATCGACATGAAGAAAAGTAAAATGTCGGGAGGAGGATCTGCCGGTAATACCGTAGCGGCGGTGAATCAATTTGGAGGTAAAAGTTTTTATTCGTGCCTGGTTGCCAAAGATGAGCTTGGTAAGTTTTTTCTGAGTGATATGGCTAAGAACGGCATTGATACAAATCTCACCCTTGAAAAATGCGCGGAAGGACACTCAGGTCGATGCCTGGTGATGACCACCCCTGATGCTCACCGGACCATGAATACATTTCTTGGCGTCAGCTCGTTCTTTTCGCCGGAGTATCTTGATGAAGAGGCCATCAAGAATTCGTCGTACGTTTACCTGGAAGGTTACTTGGTTGCCAGTCCAAAGGGTCTTGAGGCGATGAAAGCCACAAAGAAAATTGCCGAGAAAAACAAAATTGACGTCGCGCTTACATTCTCTGACCCAAGCATGGTCAAGTATTTTTCCAGCCAGATGAACGACGTTGTTGGTGCGAGCGTCGATCTTTTATTTTGCAACGAGGAAGAGGCCATGATCTTTACGGGTACTGAGAATATTTTGGATGCCCGGGAAAAACTGCGCAGCGTTGCGAAGCACTTTGTCATAACGCTGGGTGAGAACGGTGCCATGATATTCGACGGGGATACTTTCATTAGCATTGAACCGTACAAAGTGAAAGCCATAGATACCAACGGTGCCGGAGATATGTTTTCCGGGGCCTTTATGTATGCCATTACACATGGTCACACGTACGCTGAGGCTGGAAAGCTGGCTTCCCTGGCTTCTTCGAAAGTGGTTTCACAATTTGGCCCCCGCCTGGAAACGTCGCAAGTGAAGGAGATTTTGGCGGCGTTGCTTCCGTAAATTGCTGATCGTCAGTATTGTATGGAGGAATTCAGCGTCAAATAGACGGCTGGCCTTGTGAATCATCAAAATAGTTGGCATCTTTGCCACCCTTAATTCAATAGGCATAGAGTTGAAAGGCCATAAAGGGTTAGACC
>Ga0193753_10000541_pt1 | contig 36766 bp, 26 predicted proteins | sample H1c2metaG_FD_144925 | JGI IMG/M metagenome (GOLD analysis project Ga0193753, IMG submission 144925) | Soil microbial communities from a riparian zone of the East river system, Colorado, United States - H1c2 | ecosystem: Environmental > Terrestrial > Soil > Riparian zone | place: USA: East...
TCTGAGCAAAAAAGGCGGCTACCTCGCATTGGTGAATCCCTCGACCAATGTCGTGTCTGAATTCGCGCCGTCCTATCCGAAGCAATCTGCGAACGTCTCCTTCGGTCGTGTCCGCGGTGAACCAGCGCTGCGCGGGCCGTTCGTCAAACCGACGCCCGGACGTGCGAACGCCAGCAGCGGACCAGGCTTCGCGCCGGAGGTGATCTTCTCGAGGCCGAGCTTCAATTTCACCGAGACGTTCACGCTGGAGCTTTCCTCACGCGCGACCGGCGCCGTCATTCGCTACACGCGCGATGGGACATTGCCCTCCACAAACTCGGCCATTTACGTCGCGCCTTTGATCATCACCAACACGGCGCACATCCGCGCGCGAGCCTACCAAGAGAGTTTGTTCCCCGGCCCGCCGGGCAGTGAGGCTTATGTGAAGCTCTTCACCAACGTGTTGAATTTCACCTCTACGCTGCCAGTGCTGATCATGGATACGTTCGGCAAGAACGCGCCCGTTTCGCAGAATGATTTATTCGTCCGTCTTTCTCTCCACGAACCGATCGCCGGTAAAACCTCACTCACGGATCCGCCGACTCTTACGACGCGCGCTGGGTTCCACGTGCGCGGCTCGACCTCGTCCGGTTTTCCGCAATCGCCGTTTGCCGTGGAGTTCCTGGACGAATTCAACGAGGAACGGTCACTTGCCCCGCTGGGCCTGCCCGCGGATTCGGATTGGGTCCTCTACGCGCCGAACGCTTACGACCCGGTGATGATCCACAACCCGTTCATTCATCAGTTGAGCCGCGACATGGGGCGTTACTCGCCGCGCACGCGTTTCGTTGAGGTCTTTCTGGTGAGAAGTTCCGGCCGCGTGAAAGAGGCTCACTACCACGGCGTGTACGTCCTCACGGAAAAAATCAAAATCGCCAGGCATCGCGTGAACATCGAACGAGTGGGCGCAGAAGATTTAAAACCACCGCAGGTGACCGGCGGTTACGTGCTCAAGTTTGATCGACTCGGCCCCGGCGAAAACGGATTCTTTGGCAGCGGCGATCGTGGATTGGTTAATGCCGAACCGAAAGAACAAACCCTCCGCCTTCCGCAACGCGCGCCGCAGCGGAAGTATCTGGAGTCCTTCGTCGGCGACTTTAATCGCGCGTTGCATGGCCCGGACTGGAAAGATCCCAACACAGGTTATCGCGCCTATCTCGATGTTGAAGCCGCGATCGATTTTCACGTGCTCGAAGTGCTCAGCGGCAACGTGGATGCGATGGTCCTCAGCACTTATTTCTACAAACCACGAAATAGGAAAATCATCTGCGGTCCGCACTGGGACTTCGATCGCGCGCTCGGATCGATCGATGAGCGAGACGCGAACCCTCGCCAATGGAACACCGGCCCATTCTTCGGCGGCGAGTGGTGGCCTCGATTATTCAGCGACCCCGACTTTTGGCAGCAGTGGGTGGACCGCTGGCAGGAATTGCGCGCCGCGGATTTTTCTCTGACGAACATGAACGTGTTGATCGATCGGTTCGCCAATGAAGTGCGCGAAGCTCAGCCACGCGAGTACGCGAAGTGGGGGCTGCAACCGCGCGGCGGCTCTTATCAAAGTGAAATTGATCTGATGAAGGACTGGCTCGCGAACCGCGTGGACTTCATTGATGGCCAGTTTGTGCAGCCTCCTCGCCTCGTCCGCAACAGCGACCGCTTCAGTTTCATCGCGGCCACCAACGCCACGGTTTATTACACGCTCGACGGCTCAGACCCGCGGCTATCGCCAGGCGTGATCTCGTCGAACGCAGTCCCTTACACCGGGCCGATTCAGATGAAAGCTGGCGATTCTCTTGTGGCCCGCGCGTATGATCTGAAACAGCGCCAGAGAGGCGGGCCGCAATCCTCCACGCCATGGTCCCGTCCGGTCGCGGCCAAGTTCACGCCCGCACCTTAAAACTGCAGGGGCAGACGCGCCCTTCCCTTTTCAGACCAGTTTGGAAGCATCTCTCAAGATAAGACAGTGGTGCCCAGAATTGGATCGCGTTTCGTTATCCGGCGTGCATCGCCAAGCTCAAATCATTACCGGCATCGCTGCTGCTGGTTTCGCGACATGCTATCTCGAATTCAGCGGCTGGATCTCTCGACCATGGACATCCTGGTCATGGCTGCGGTCCTCGGCCTGGTTGCAGCGCTGGTCGTGGCTCTTCCGGTCGGTTGAATCTTTCCCGCTCCTTCGCTTCTCCGGCACCCGCGGCTATTCCTTCGCCTTCCCACTCACGCTCTATGCCTCTTCTGGAAGCAACCGCGCAATGACCCGATTCTCCGATGAGAAATATTTCCGCGCCGCATCCTGAACTTTTTTGGCGGTGAGCGCTTGAGCCCGTTCAGGAAGTTTCAAGATGCCGCTGAAGGGCAATTCGTTCTCGCGATAGAAAGTCAGGTTGCCGAGCCAGAAGCTGTCTTCCTTCAAGCCCTTCTCGTAGTTTCGCAAAAAGGTTTCCCGCACTTTCTCCAGGTTGTCTTTGCTTGGACCTTCCGTTTGCAGATTTTTGATTTCATCCAACGCCGCCTGAGTGAGGTCTGCGACGTTGGCGGGACTACACGTGAAGGAAACGCCAGAGGAAAACGTTTCTTTGGGCAAACGGTCCAAGTCGCCAAACACGCCCACTCCATAAACGCCACCTTTGTCTTCACGCAACAATTCGCGCAGCCGAATGCGCAACACATCGACTGCGGCGCGCAGGGCGAAGCGTTCATCCATGCTCCACCTGGCGTCGCCGTGAAATGTGATGCGGACGGAACTCTTCGGCTCGATGCCTTTCTTCACCTCCACGGTCAATTGGCCGCGCTTCGGATCATCGCCCACGTCACGGCCGCGTTCCTCGCGATCCAGCTTGGGCAGGCTGGCGAGATAGGTGAGGATGAGCGGCCGCAATTCCGCCGGCTTGAAAGCGCCCACGAAAACGAAGGTGAAATCGGCGGCGTTGGCGAAGCGGTCGCGATAGATGCGCAATGCGGCCTCGCGATCCAATTCCTTCAAAAGCTCCAGTGTCATGGGACGATGCCGCGGATGATCGCCATACACAGCCTTCTCAATCGCATCACCGAAGACCGCCTGCGGATTGCGATCTCGATTCTCGATCCCGACCTTGAGGCGCGTGACGTAGGACTGAAACGTCTTTTCATCCGCACGCGGCGCAACGAAGTGGAGGTGCATCAACTGAAACCAGGTTTCCAAATCCTTCGGCGACGCCGACCCTGACATTCCTTCGTAGAGGTCACTGATCGATGTGCCGACGGACGCAATTTTTCCGGACAACTTTTTGCGCAATTGAATCAAGTCGTAATCACCCAGGCCGCTCTGCTGAAGGATTCCCGCCGCCATCGCGCCCGAAAGATAATCCTTGTCGCTCACCAGACTGTGGCCACCGGGACTGAAGGCGCTCATGGAAATCTGATCGTTTTTATTCGTGGTCGGCTTGAGCAACACGTGAATTCCGTTGGACAACTTCCACTCCAGCACCTCCACATCCTTGTGCTCCTTTTCAGAAACGATCTTGCCGGGCTTCGGCGTGGCACTCATCAAAGGCGCGTCCGAAACCCCATCCTGATAAGCCGAAATTTCCGAGCCTTCGGCGTCCTTGATCACCGCCAGAATTTCATCCCGCGTCGGCTGCGTGAGTCCGGACTTCTGCGGCGCGCTAAAAACAATCACGCGATTGCTCTCGGTGATCCAGCGGTCGCCCGCGCGATTCACTTCTTCGAGAGTAATCTCCGCGATAAACCGGCGCGCCAGTCGGAGTTCTTCCGCGATGCCGGGAATCGGCTCCTCTTCCAGAAAGTTGCCGATATACTCGCGCACGTAAGCTCCCGAATCCGTTTTGTCCCGTTCCTCGTAAGCTCTCTCGAAGCCGCGGAGCGTCACCGTTTTCGCGCGCTCCAACTCCGCCACACCAAAGCCGTCCCGATGAGCGCGTTTCGATTCGATGAGCAGCGCCTTTAGCCCTTCGGCAAACAAACCTTCTTTGACGCCGGCGACTTGCGACGCCATTTCCTTCACGCGCACCGCGCGCGACTTGCCGATGCCGGCGTACATGTAAGGCGGGTTTGCCTCCTGCACGCGTTCGTTCAAACGCTGGTTCAGGATGCGGGAATAAAGCGACTCCACGAGATCGCGGCGATAATCCGCCGCCGAGCCATCAGGCGACACCGGATGCTTGCACATGATCTGGACGCTCGTGGACGACAGTTCAGGATCAGTCTCGATTGAAAATAACGTCTCCGCATGGTCGGGCACAACCGGCGATGGCCGTTTCGGCGCATCCGGCGGATTCTTCAAGTTCCCAAAGTGCGCGATGATCAGTGCTTCAATCCTCTTCGGATCAAAGTCACCGACGGCAACGACGGCCATCAAGTCAGGCCGATACCACTTGCGATAATAGTCGAGAAAGTCATTACGCGTGACGGTCTGGATGCAGTTCGTGGTGCCAATGGGTAAACGGTCGGCGTAAAGCGACCGGTGAAACAGCACCGGGAATTGTTTATCGCGCAATCGCCCTTGCGCGCCGCGGCCAGTGCGCCATTCCTCGATGACGATGCCGCGTTCCTTTTCGATTTCCTCCGCATCGAAAGTGATCTGATGCGCCCAATCCTCAAGCACCTGAAACGCCTTGGCTACGGCTTCGGGTTTGTCCATCGGGATCTCGAGCCGGTAATCCGTTTCGTCGAACGAGGTGGAGGCATTGAGGTCCGCGCCGAATTGCATGCCGATGCGTTCGAGGAAATTGATCAGCTCATGTTTCTCGAAATTCTTGGTGCCGTTAAAAGCCATGTGCTCCAGAAAGTGCGCGAGGCCCTGCTGCCTTTCCGTTTCCAATATGGAGCCTGCATTCACCACCAGATGGAACTGAGCACGGTTCTCCGGCTTCTTGTTCTGGCGAATGTAGTAGGTCAGGCCATTCGGCAACCGCTTCGTCGTCACCGCGGGATCGACGGGCAGGCGATCGGAGTCGGCCGCAATTAGTTGCACGACTGTGAACAGCACGAGCGACGTAACGACGAGGCAGCGGAGAGTATTTGTCATAGCATCAAGGACTCAGGTAAACGATGCGGGCAAAATAAGCACGCGCCCCGCTTTGGCAAGTTCAGCGTCAGCAAAATGATCGCCGGACACACCGCCATTGAAAGCAAATCGTCGATCGAGTTTAGTGCCAGCCGATGAAGATTCCCTACTTCCAGGTGGATGCTTTCGCCTCACGACAATTCGCCGGTAATCCCGCCGGCGTGTGCCCGCTCGAAGAGTGGCTGCCCGATGCTGTGTTGCAAAACATCGCGATGGAAAACAATCAGGCTGAGACGGCCTATATTGTGAAACGACCGGACTATTGGGACCTGCGCTGGTTCACGCCGACCGTGGAGATGGACCTGTGCGGTCACGCGACGCTCGCGGCCGCTTTCGTCCTGAAGGATCTGCTTCACGAAGCGGACAGCGCCATTCGCTTTCAAACCCACAGCGGGATACTGAAGGTAAGCGATGAAAATGATTTGCTGTTTCTCGATTTTCCCGCGCGGCCTGGCGAGCGGTGTGCCGCGCCAGAGCTGCTAGTACGCGCGTTGGGCGTTCGCCCCAAGGAAGTCCGGAAAGCGCGCGACTACCTCGCTGTGCTGGGGTCTGAAACGGAAGTGCGGACCTTGCAGCCGAACATGGCGCTGCTGGAACAAGTTGATTGTCTCGGCATCATCGTAACGGCCGCGGGCACAACGTGTGATTTCGTCTCTCGCTTCTTTGCACCGCGCGCCGGTGTGCCGGAAGATCCAGTGACCGGTTCGGCTCATTGCACGCTGATTCCGTACTGGGCGGATACCCTCGCGAAACGAAAGCTGACGGCCTTGCAGATTTCCAAACGCGGCGGCGAGCTGTTCTGCGAACATCGCGGAGACCGCGTGAACATCGGCGGAAGGGCGGCGCTCTACCTGCGGGGCGAAATCCATTTGGATCCGGCTGCCTGAGCAAAACTCCCTCTTGAGTTCCATCGCCGTCGCTTGTCATTCAGCGCGCTGTCTCTACATTCCTGCGAACATGCGCGTCATCGAGCAGTGGAGAAACGGTTTCACAAGTCTGTTGGTTATCTTTCTTACGCAACTCACTGGCGCAGCGGAAAAGAAAGCCGCACAGCCCCCTGAATCTCCTGATGTCGTCGCACTAACAGAACGCGCGAAAAAGTCCGTGGCGGTGATCACTCACTATGGACGCAACCGAAAACAGGATGGCGTCGGCGCCGGTTTCATCGTGTCGCAGGACGGATTGATCGCGACCTGCCTGCACGTGATCGACGAGGCGCGGCCCGTCACTGTTGAGTTGGCCGATGGTCGACGATTTGAGGCGATAGAAATTTATGCTTCCGACCGTAAACTCGATCTCGCCGTGGTGCGAATCGCTGCCACGAATCTTCCCACGCTGAAGCTCGGCGATTCCAGCACCTTGAAACAAGGCGCGCCGGTGATCGCAATTGGCAATCCTGTTGGGCTGGAACACAGCGTCGTGCAAGGCGTGGTTTCGGCGACGCGCGACTTCGGTGGCGTCGAGATGATTCAACTCGCAATTCCGATCGAGCCGGGCAACAGCGGCGGACCGTTGCTGGATTTTCGCGGGCGCGTCCAAGGCATCTTGAACATGAAATCGGCCGTGACCGCAAACCTCGGTTTCGCTGTGCCGGCGAACGCGTTGCAGTCGTTATTGGACCGGCCCAACCCCGTGCCGATGGCGCGCTGGCTGATGCTTGGCGCGCTCGATCCCAAAGAGTGGAAGCCCGTGATGGGCGCACGCTGGAGCCGCAAGGCTGGCCGTATTCAAGTGGAGAATGCCGGCGATGGATTTGGCGGCCGCTCGCTGTGTTTCTGGCAAAAGGAAGTGCCGGCCCTGCCTTACGAAGTATCCGTCACGGTGAAGTTGGAGGATGAGTCAGGCGCGGCCGGGCTGGTCTTTGCATCGGACGGCGAGAACAGACATTACGGATTCTATCCGACGGCTGGGCAAATTCGGCTGACGCGTTTCGATGGGCCGGACGTTTACTCGTGGAAAATTCTCAAGGAGCTAAAAACACCGCACCACAAGCTCGGTGATTGGAACACCATCCGCGTGCGTGTCGAAACCAACCGCATCCTGGGATACGTGAATGGCGAGTTGGTAATGGAATCCAACGATGCGGAACGACGTAACGGCAAGGTCGGCCTGGCAAAGTTCCGCGACACGAAAGCGCAATTCAAAAACTTTTACGTGGGGACGAACGCACCTTCCATCGCCACACCCGTCGTTTCGCCTGAATTGACCGCCGTAATTTCGTCCGCCCTCAGTTCAGGCAAAAGTGATGCTGAGGTCGTCGCGAGCTTGAAGTCCGGCGGTGAAGCAGCCCACGCCGCTGTTTTGGAACGCGCGCGGCAATTGGACAAGGAAGCGCAACAGATGCGCCGCATCGCATCGGAGATGTATGCGCGCACGATCGAGACGGCGCTGACGGCGGTGCTGAAGGAGCCAGAAGAGAAAATTGATTTATTTCACGCGGCGCTGCTGGTGGCGAAGTTGGACAATCCGGAATTGGACATGGAAGCGTATCGCGCGGAGATGGCACGTCTCGCGGACGAATTGCGCCGCGAAGTCACCGAGAAAGCCAGCGACACAGGCAAGGTGGCGGCGTTGGCCAAGTTCCTATTCATCGATCATGGATTTCACGGCAGCCGCATGGATTTCTATAATCGCGCCAACAGTTACATCAATGAGGTCATGGACGACCGCGAAGGATTGCCCATCACGCTCGCGGTCGTTTACCTGGAGTTGGCGCGGCAGATCGGACTGACCAACGTCGCGGGCATTCCTTTGCCGACGCGCTTCATGGTGCGGTTCGAGCCGCGCGACGGTTTGGAGCAAATCATCGATGTGTTTGACGGTGGCAAAGGGCTGACACGCAGCGAAGCGGTGGAGCTTGTGGCCGAGAATGTGAATGCGATCGGCGAAAAGGATTTTCAGCCCGCTAGAAAGCACGAGATCGTCACACGCATGCTGCACAACTTGCTCGGCATCGCGCAGCGCGAGGGAAACGCGGGAGATGCGCTGCGTTATCTGAACATGATCGTGGCGCTGAATCCAGAGTCGGCGCCCGACCGCTTGAACCGGGCGCGCGTGCAAATGCGGGCCGGGAACAACGCGGCCGCGAAGGTGGACTTGCGCTGGCTTTTGGATCACGAACCCGCCGGGATCGATCTGGAACGGCTGGCGGAACTGTATGGGACGCTGTGATTGCGTGTGCCCGATAAACATTGACCTTATCAGCACTTTGTCCCGTTTGTCCCGAATCCGACATTTGTTCTTCCCTTCGCTAAGTGTCGCGATAGCACCATTGTCTGTGTTTCGATCTGACAAATATTTCGGCAGGGAATACATGCCGACTCCGCGAGATCGATTTCCGTCTGAAACTGCTCAACTGAATAGGTCCTGAATTTCGTCCCAGCTCAGCGCCTCCGTGAATTGCTCTTCGCCCAGCGTCGCCTTGATGATGTCGCGCTTCTTTTGCTGGAGCGTGAGGATCTTTTCTTCGACGGTCCCGCGCGTGATGAGCTTGTAGCTCGTGACCACGCGCGTCTGGCCAATGCGATGCGCGCGGTCCGTCGCCTGATCTTCCACGGCAGGATTCCACCACGGATCAAAATGAATGACCGTGTCCGCGCCCGTGAGGTTCAGGCCGACGCCGCCGGCTTTGAGACTGATAAGAAAAACCGGCGCCGCTCCACGCTGAAATTTTTCCACCACTTCGCCGCGATTCGTCGTCGAGCCGTCGAGATAGCAAAACTCAATTTGCTGTTCGTCGAGCTTTTCCTTGAGCAACGACAGCATGCTCACGAATTGGCTGAACACGAGCACGCGATGCCCGCCGTCGATGATCTCCTGGAAGAGTTCCTCGAAGGCCTCGACCTTGCCGGATTGTTGGAACTCTTCTGACGGCGTAGCGCGGCCGTCCCCGGCTGCGGGTTCGAGTGGCGTATCGCCGCTCCCAACCACGCCCAGCGAGACGCTAGGCGAACCCGCAGGCGAGGACGCCTGCGCTACGCCTTCCAATTTCAGCAGCCGCAAGTCGCAGCAGATTTGCCGCAAGCGCAACAACGCCGTGAAAACCACGAGCCGGCTCTTGGCGAGACCTTGCGCACCCACCGCTTCGAGCACTTCTTTGCGACTGAACTCCATCACCTGCTGGTAAATCGCGCGCTGCTCGTCGTTCAGTTCGCAGAAGGTCACTTGCTCGATCTTCGCGGGAAGATCCTTCGCCACGTCACGTTTGAGCCGGCGAAGAATGAAGGGCTTGAGCCGCCGCGCGAGCCGGGCTTGCGCTTCGACATTCTTCTCGCGCGCAATCGGCGCCTCGTAGCGCTCCTTGAAATCCTTCGCGCTGCCCAAGTAACCCGGCATGAGGAAGTCGAAGATGCTCCAGAGATCGAGCACGGAGTTTTCCAGCGGCGTTCCCGTCAGTACGAGGCGATGCCGCGAACGAATCGCCTTCACCGCTTGCGCGTTCTGCGTCGCACGATTCTTGATGTGCTGCGCCTCATCGAGCACGACCGTGTCGAATTCAAAATCCTTGTGCCGATCAAAGTCGCGCCGGATGAGCGCGTAACTCGTTACGACCAAATCTGCTTTCGGAATCTCGTCGAAAACCCGGTGGCGATTCGGCCCATGCAACGCAACGACTTTCAATTGAGGCGTAAATTTCTGCGCTTCCGCCACCCAATTGAACACGAGCGACGTCGGGCAAACGACTAAAGTAGGGCAGGCGTCCCGCCTGTCCTCGGAGTTGGGGACAGGCGGGACGCCGGTCCTACTTTGCAAGAACGCCAGTGTTTGCAGCGTCTTTCCCAAACCCATTTCGTCCGCGAGAATTCCACCAAACCCATTTGCGCGCAAAAACCGCAACCACGCCACGCCGTGCTTTTGATACGGACGCAAGACGCTCTCCAAATCCCCCAGCGGCGGACATTCGAGTTTCGCTTCGCCGGTTTGTTGCCGTGCGCGCTCGCGCCATGAGACGGGCGCTTGCGCCTGCCAGCCCTGCTGATCGAGTGTAGATTCCAGAAAACCCGCCTGGACGTTGCTCAAGCGATACTGACCTGTGCGCTGTTGCGGCGAAGCATCGAGTAAAAATTGTTGCAGTTCCTCCACGGCACCCGTGTCGATCAGCCCGACCTTGCCGTTCTTCAATCGCGTGTGGCTCTGGCCGGAGAGAATCAGCCGTTGAATGTCCGCGGCGGAAAATTGCTCGCCGCCGCTGGAAGCGAACGACACGCCGAAGTCGAACCACTGCAGGCCGCTCGGCGTGATCTCGAAACGCGGCTCGATGCGCTCGACTTTCTCGCGCGTGCTGCGGCCCAGGCGCTCTTCCAGCGACACTTCCCATTCCTTTTGCATCCTTGGAAATTCGCGGGCGAAAAAGTTCAGGACGCGATCCTGGCCGTTCAATTGACAACGTCCTTGCTGATCGGGACTCGAGAATCCAGCGCGCAGCAATCGCCCCAGCGCCTGTTGCTCGGCGGCAAAATCGCGCAGCACATAGCGCGTCACATATTTTGCGTCCGGCATCCACACCGAATCTTCCTTGCTCGTCACGCCCGCGGTGATGATACGCGACGGATACTGGTACTGAAGCTGCGCGGTAAGTTGTGCGAGTCCGCCGGTAAGATTCAGCAGAAAGCTCGGTGGCTCCTGCACCACTTCGAAGTCATCGAGCGTGAAGTTCGCTTCGATCACCGCGCGCCCTTCCGCAGACGCAGAATCGCCAATGACAGCCGCATTCAACTTCGGCCATTCATTGTTCAAGAAAGCCGGCACGTCACCGCGCTTGATTCGCAACGGCGACTGCAACACCACCAGAAACTGTGGAGCCAGACCAACTGGTTGAAGAAAGTTGCGCGAGAAAATCCACGAGCCATCGATCAGCGTCGCGTCACGCACAGCCTCTTTCGTAGCGATCGTAATCTCGCCATTCGATTCGAGTGTCGCGCGCAAACGTGGCAGCCACGGCTCACCCGAAATGCGCACGCCCGCTCCTTTCCCCAGCGTCACCCGCGGATGCTCCGCCAGCGCGGGCAGCAACTCAACAAACTCGTGCGTCGTGATTACGAGCATGCCCGCCGGCTCACCCACGAGTTCTTCGACACGACTCAACACGCGTTCATCTTCCGCGCCCAATTGAAACGGCTGCTCTTTAGACAACGCATTTAACGGCACTCGTCCCCTGCTCCACTTGCCTTCGAGTACAAGCATCACTTTTCCCTTCACCGCGGCGTCCGCGAAATTCGGCGGCAGAATGATATGGATTTCCAACGGCTCAGCACTTGGCTCGCCCGGCCCGGAACGACGAAGACGAGAAGGTTCGTGAGTGGGTGAGTCGGTGAGTGGAGATACTTTCTCCTTTTCTTCTTTTCCCCCTCTCTCTCCTCCCTCCAACACCGGCGGCTTCAGATGGTGCAACCCCACCGCCACCGAGTGCGCGCAAATCGTTCCCCAATCTCGCGAAGCGCGGCAGGTGCAAAGATTTTCCAGATCGATGCCGCTCTTGAGTACCAGACCCGAGCGATACGAAGTCGTTCCTTCCTGCACGAGGCCTTTCAAGATAGGCGGCGTATAGTTTGAACTCAGCACCTTGCCCGACGCGATCAAGGCACGCGCAGCCTTCATCGCCTCCCAACCGGCGATCTTCGCGAGAAACGGTTCGGTTAATTCCACATCCACAGGCGGCAAAGTGTAGAGGAAAGAAAAGTAATCAGTGAAACAGTAATCAGTCAGTCCGCGGATGAATCGTGGATGTCAGACGAAACTGTCTATTGATTACTGATTCACTGATTACTGACTTGTTGCTTCACTCTCCCCGCGCGATGCAGATCAAACACGTCACAGCCTTTGACCGGCCGGAACTCGTGCCCTACGCGACGCTGCGCCAGAACGAGGAGCACAAAGCCGCGGGCATCTTCGTCGCCGAAGGTGCCATGATCGTGCAGCGCCTGCTGGAGAGTCAGTTCGGTGTTGTCTCGGTACTGTTGCCGGAGAAACGTCTGGCAGAGTTCGAGCCACTCATTCGAGCCCGCGCCGAGGATGTGACGGTCTATGTGATGGAACTCGCTGAACTGGAAAAGCTCGTCGGCTTCCCATTTTTTCAAGGAGTGCTGGCGGTCGGAAAAATTCGGCAGACGCACACGCTCGACTCCATTCTCGCGAATGCGCCGCGCCCGCATTTCCTTGTCGCCTTTGATGCCCTCGCGAATGCCGATAACATCGGGCTGATGGTGCGGAGCGCCGCGGCGTTCGGCGCGCAGGCAATTATCGTTGGAGAAACTTCCGCTAGCCCCTTTCTCCGCCGGGCCGTACGCAATTCCATCGGCGCGATCTTCAAACTGCCGGTTGTTCAAACGATAGATCTCATCGCCACTCTCAGAGATCTGCGCAGCCGCGGCGTGCGTATCATCGCGGCGCATCCGCAAACCGATGGCCGAACAATTCACGACGTGGATTTCAAAAGCGACTGCTGCGTCCTATTTGGCAGCGAAAGCACAGGCATCTCCGAAGAAGTCCTGGCCGCGTGCGACGAAGCCGTGGCCATCCCGATGAGCAACGAAGTGGATTCGCTGAACGTTGGAACTGCGGCAGCGGTGTTTCTTTACGAAGTAGCGCGGCAGAGAAGAATCAGCTAAAGCGCAGAGACGTGACCATCCGCATAGAGAACGTTCAACCGACCATTCGTGGTTCCCTTGGTGTGAAATGATTCGTAGTCGTAGAGAACTTTAACCCGGTCCAACTTCCGAATCCCAGTGCCGGCTCCCCAGGCGCGGACACCAGGCCCGGTCGGATTATCCATCGGTAGATTGTTAATATCGTAATTCCACCCGTAACTGGAACCTTCTCGGCGGAAGTAGGTCACCACTTTGTCCTCGGGACATTGGAACACCGAATTCTGCTCCGGTAGAGCGTTTGTGTTGTAGCCCACTTCCGGCCCCAGAATGTCGCAAATACGCGGCTTCGTATCCGGAGGAGGAAAAGGCGGCACGATAGGAATGCTCGGCATCATTTCAGCGGACGGAAATTTGCCCTCGTGGTCATCACCCCAAATCGTCACGGCGATCCCAAGTTGTTTCAGGTTGCTGACGCACTTGGTTTCTTGCGCTTTGCTCTTGGCCCGCGCCAGTGCCGGCAATAGGAGCGATGCGAGAATGGCGATGATGGCAATGACCACAAGCAGTTCGATCAATGTGAAGGCCAAGCGGTTGTGACGGGATAATTTCATCGGCTGTTCTGTTTCATGCGGCGGTTACGCGCCTCGGACCTGCGGCGAGCCTGGTCAACGCGCTGCTCCGGCGTCGAATTCTTGAAGTTAGAATTTCCGCGGTTCTCCATGCGCTGTTGGTTCGCGGGATTGCTGGCCATTTCTTGAAACACCTGCTGCCGTTCTTCCGGCGACATGTTGCGCATGTCTTCCATTTTTTTCTGATCCTCTTTGGCCTTGGCCTGTTCCTCGGGCGTCATCGTCGCAAGGCGCGCTTCCATTTCACGCTCGCGGAGTGCCGCAAATTGATCCGCACGGGAAAGGCGATTGGTGTCGTCGTCGCGATTGCGGAAGCCGCGGCCACCGTCCGGCGGACCATCACCGCGACCGAAGAACTCAGGCTGCGCTTGCAAGGAGTAGAAAACATCCCACTTGCGGTTGGCCTCCTTGGCGACCTTGGCGACGGCTTTCGTAAAAGGAACTTGCTTCAGGCTCAAGGTAATCAACCCGTTTGCGCCGTCCTCGGGAACAACTTGCGCATTGGAGTAACGCGCCAGCGCCAGCGCGGCGAAGCCCACGTCTTTGGCGCTGATATTGAGGTTCACCAAACTGTTCTGCGAACGCACGGTGTCGCTGAATCCACCGAAGCCGCCGCCCCGTCCGCCCGGCCCGCCGCGTCCGCCGCCGTTCCTGTCGTTGCCGCCGATCATACTGAAGTTCGTCCAGCCGGCGGTGTCGCGATAAATGTCGCCGCGCGCGAGCTTGCGCAGGTTCACAAAGGAATTGTTCTTCGAGTAAATGGGATACACCGCGATGGAGCGCGAAGAAGTTTGGTCGCCGATGATGCCGAGCACTTCTTCGAGCGGCACTCCGCGGACGTTGAGAGTCACTTTCCCTTTCACGTCTTTATGCACGACGATGGTTTCCCAGGTCTGCCACTCGCATCTGCGAATGACGTCCCGCACATCCGCATCGCGCACGTTCAGCGTGACAAGATTTTGATGTGCCAGGTACGCACGATAGCCGCCCCAGCCGAGAAGGACGATCGCGAGGAGCGAGGTCCAGATGTAGATGCGACGTTTCACAAGCGATTACGACGAGAGACGATGGGCAGTGGTTACGGGGAAGGCCGGGTTAATCCGTGAATCAGAAACCTGTGAAGCAGTGACCAGCCGTCAAAAGTGGCGGTGAGCGTCATTGCTCGCCGGTGAGGGCTGGCTTGCAGCCGCCCGAAAAAAGCGCTCAACGCCGCAAGCAGATCGGGAATACATCGAAGCGTTCTTGATGCGTGGAGTTCCGCCGGGCTGGAAGCTTCGGCGCGTGCGGCGAGTTACCGGACCCTATGGCTTCGCGGCCACTGGCGACTTGGCCGCGGCGCGATCCTTCTCCGCCTTCTCCATCGTCGCCTTTAACTTGTCGTCCAGGATTTCCACGCCCGCTTCTTTCTTCACCGTCGCGAAGTATTCCGGCATCTGTTTGTCCAGCGCGCTTTGCATCAGGAACTCCCGGATGCGCTCCTTCGCTTCCTCGAATGGAACTTTCCGCGGGGGAATAATCTCGTGCAGCTTGATGATGTGATAGCCGAAGCTGGTCGTCACCACTTCGCTGATCTCATTGGTCTTCAGCGCAAACGCAACCGCCTCAAACTCCGGCACCATCGCGCGGCGTGGATCGTCTTTGGCGCGTGCAAATTTGTATTCACCCTTGTTCTCCTTCACGCCCGGATCTTCCGAAAACGCCGTGACCAGTTCGCTAAAGTCCTCGCCTTTGCGCACCCGCTCCAGCACCGCGTCCGCCTTCGCCTTCTTTGCTTTCTTGTCCGCTTCGCTCAAGGGCAGGTCCGTCGTGAAATTCTTCATCGCGAACAGAATGTGGCTCGCGCGCGCCAGTTCCGGCTGCTTGAACGCGACATCGTTCGTTTCCCAAAACTGTTTCATCTCCGCTTCCGCGATCGTGATCTTGCTCTTCACTTCGCGCATGATGACTTCCTCGGACACCGCCTGCTCGGTCACGCGATTGGTGAACTGGACCTGCGTCATGCCGAGCGACTTCAAGTGACGCACGAAGTCCTCGTCCGAGTTCGCCATACGGCGCGAGTCCGCGAGAAATTTCACAGTGTTCGTTTTGGCGTTCTCCTTGTCGGTGGCTGTCGCTTTGTTCACGAGCAACTGCGTGACGATCATGCGATCCAGCAACTGCGCCTCGGCGCCTTCGCGTTTGCTCTCGGCGATGGATTGCCCGCGCGCGGCGAGGTTGGCGCGAAACGCAATGAACGCGTCGTCCAACTGGCTGCGCCGAATCTCCAAGCCTTCGCCTTTGGCGATGATGGGGCCGACGGCGAAATCTTCCGCGGCGAATGATGGGGCGCAGAGCACTGCGCTCAACAGCGCCAGCGCGAAACAAATTATCTTCGTTCTCATTTTCAAATACTTCGATGAGTCCTGCCGGCAGATTAAATGACACCGCGGACGATTCACGCTTCTTCTGCCGTTGCAAACCAGCAGCACGCTACAACTTCACCACCCGCACGTTGCTGATGTCTTTGTCCTTCGCCAATTCATCCAGCAAGGCTGGCGGCGGCACACTGTCCAAGTTCAACACCGTGAACGCCTGGCCACCAACCGCATCGCGGCTCAAGCTCATGCTCGCGATGTTCACGCCGTGCTTGCCCATGAGCGAACCGATGTAACCGACGATGCCCGGTCGGTCTTTGTTGTTCATCATGAACACCACGCCGCTCGGGACAATTTCCACCGGCAAACTGAACACCCGCACGATGCGCGGATTATTCGGCGAACCGAAGAACGTCCCGCCCGCCGACACCTTTTCGCCATTCGGCGAAAACACCGCCACGTGCAGCCACTCGTTGAACGTCACCGGCTCGTCGCTGCGCTTTTCTTCCACCGTGATGCCCGCCGCCGTCGCCGCATTGCGCACATTCACGCTGTTCAAATCCTTGATCGCCCCCGCGTGCATCAGCCCGAGCAGAATCGCGCGCGTGATCGGATCAATGTTCGGCAACGACTTCGCCGCGCCGCCGTAAGTGATGCGCACGCATTCGACATTCGCGGGCGCCAATTGACTCAACAACTTCCCGAGCTTCTCGCCCAGCACGAGATACGGCTGCACCTGCTCGTAAGTCTTCGCGTCAATGAACGGCAAGTTCACCGCGTTGCGCACTTCGCCCGTGAGCAGGTACGCCGCGATGATTTCCGCCACTTCGATGCCACACTTCTCCTGCGCTTCCTTCGTGCTCGCGCCGAGATGCGGCGTGAGAACGACGTTGGGCAACTTGCGCAACGGATGCTCCGCCGGCAACGGCTCCTCCGAAAAAACGTCCAAAGCCGCACCCGCGATCTTCTTCGACTCCAGCGCTGCAATTAAATCCTTCTCCTCAATGATTTCCCCGCGCGCCGCGTTCACGATGCGCACGCCCGGTTTCATTTTCGCGAACGCATCGGCGTTCAACATCCCGCGCGTTTGATCCGTCACCGGCATGTGAACCGTGATGAAATCCGCCGCACGATAAATGGAATCGAGGTCAGGCACGAGTTCGACGCCCAGTTGCTTCGCTCGCGCTTCGGTGAGAAATGGATCATAAGCCAGCACGCGCATCCCGAACGCCAGCGCGCGCTTGGCAACTTCGCCGCCGATGCGTCCCATGCCGAGCACGCCGAGCGTCTTGCCGTGAATCTCCACGCCGGAAAACAATTTGCGGTCCCATTTCCCTTCGGTCATCGACTTCGCGGCGGGCGCGACGTGCCGCGCGAGCGAACCGAGCAAAAAAAACGCCAGCTCCGCGGTCGTCACAGTGTTGCCGCCGGGCGTGTTCATTACCACCACGCCGCGTTCGGTGGCGGCGTCCACATCCACGTTGTCGATGCCTACGCCGGCGCGCCCCACGACGCGGAGTTTCGGCGCGGCCTCGATGACCTTGCGCGTCACCTTCGTTTCCGAACGCACCACCATGGCCTCGACGTCCTTCACGATAAGTAGCAACTCCGCTTCTTTGAGCGGTTTTTCGAGCACGGTGACTTTGAATTCCGGGCGCGATTGGAAAAGCGCAATGCCTTTGGGCGAAATCGGGTCGCAGATCAGCACGTTCATAATCAAAAACGGAGCGCGACTGTAGGGAAGCGACAAGAGGTGGTCAAATGACAAGCTTGCCCGTTTACCTGACAGGGCGCATCTGGCTTTTTGAGCAGCCAATGACGACCGGCGAAAGTAGCTCACCGCGTAAGCCGTGGGTGACACGTCGAGTTACGAGCAAGCCCAAAGGGGCAGAACGGAGCGGACGATGTTCTGCCGCTGCTCCGCAGCTCACTCCTCCCTGCCTCGTGCCCACGGCTCACGCCGTGGGCTACTCTCTTAACGCCACTCCGTGACTCGTGGAAGCCGGCTCAGGTTAGCACGGACAGGGTTTCCAAGAAGGAAGATGCGACGAACCAGGCACCACCGACAAAAAACGGTTCGATCTCTTCGTTAATCGCACTCAGACCAAAGACCTATATGAAGAACGCTGTTTGCTTTCTCATCTTCGCCACGCTTGAATGTTGAAGTTGCCGACGTCCATTACGTTGGTGAGCGAAGCCATTTCAAAACGCTGCCGCGGGATGTTAGGCCGGCTTCCGTGCGCGAAGCCGGAGAAGTGTCCAACGATTGAATTGTGTTCGCTATTGTGGCGCCCGACGAATCGGCCGCCAAAAGGGAATTCGACTTTGATGAGGCCGTTGCGCCGGGTGACAGGCGCGACGAAAAGGATGACATCCTCCACCGTCCCGGCGTTTCGTCCAATCAACTGCATCTTCACAAGCCCGGGCCGGTTGAATCCGCCAATCGATGCATGGAAAACGACCGGAGCATTGCTGCGGTTGGGAAGATCGCCAGCATAGAAACCTCTTTCCGGGCCGAAGAATACTTGACCTTGAGCGTGAAGTCCCAAAGCAGTCGCGATGAAGACGAGACAAATGAGAGTGCGCATGTCCGCAATGCTACCGTTCTTCCGCTCCGCCCGTCCACACGTCTTTGGCGGCGGGAATTCAGCCGCAATTGCAAGCCCAGTGGCTGGTGCTGGCCAGTTAACTCCCCACCCCATTCCGCCGACATTCTAGGTGGAATGTGGTTAGCCCTGACCCAGATTAAATCTTCCGACATTGGACGACGCGTGAAGGCTGTTGAAGCGTTGAGCCGCGAGCCGGATTTGAAGTCCGTGATCGCGCTCATCGGCACGCTCTCCGACAAGGCGCCGGAGGTGCGCGTGGCCGCGGCGAATGCCATTGGCGTCTTGCGCAATCAAAGCTGCGTGCAACCGCTACTAGCCACGCTGCGCGACCCGCACGCAGAGGTGCGCCAGGCCGCTGTGGATGCGTTGAAGAACATCGAACATGCGTCGGCGATTCCGTATCTCGCGCCGCTGTTATGCGACCCCGCCATCGTGGTCCGTGCTCATGCCGCGCATGCGTTGCGCGCGCTCGGCTGGACGCCCGGAACGGAAGATGAACAGATTCTATTTCTGGTGGCGTCGGGACGTTTTGCGAAAGCGGCGGAATTCGGCCCGGCCGCCGTTGAGCCTCTGCTCGCCATGCTCTCGGATGAATCAGGCTCGACACGGCGCGCCGTGACAGAATCCCTGGGAGGCATCACTGACCCGCGCGCCGTGACCGCGGTCCTCGGACGGCTCGAAGATCCCGATCCTGCCGTGCGCATGATCGCCTTGAGCGCGCTGGGCTGGACGCGCGATCCCACGCACGCGCCCGCCGTGATGAGGCAGTTGAATCACGTGGACAAAAACATTCGCGCCTGCGCCCTGGAAACTCTAACAAAGATCGGCGCGCCGGATTTGTTTCCCGTGCTCGTGGCCGCGCTCGAAGATCCACATTGGAACGTGCGCGTGGCCGCAGCGTGCGCGCTCGGCGCCAGCGGTGATGCCCGCGCCGTCGAACCGTTGACCAAAGCATTGTCTCAAGCGGACGGTGATGTGCGGCAATTCGTGGCGGAGGCGATCGGCCGTCTGCGCGACGAGAGCGCGATCGAATCGCTGATCCTCGCCCACCTCGATCCAGACAGCAGCGTGCGCCAGGCGACGAGCGCCGCGCTCGCGCGCATTCATTCCGACTGGCCCAGTTCAGAAGGCGCGCAACGCACGTTGCCCGCACTCAAGCGCGGACTGAAACACCAGGACTACGGCGTCCGACAGGCCGCCGCCGATTTGTTGAATCGCATTTTTAACATCCGCCAATGCGATCCGATGCTCGCTGCGGATGGAGATCCGCAAACGGCCCGGCGTCGCCGCGCGGTGGACGTGCTGGCCGCCGTGCTCTGGGACGACGATCCCCTGCTGCGCTTTGCCGGCGTGTGGGCGTTGCACCAAATTGGCGACACGCGCGCGGTCAAGCCGCTCTCGGCGAAGCTCAAGGACAAGGACGAATACGTGCGCCATGCTGCGGAGCAGGCGCTGGCACAACTGGGCGTGAGCGAGCATGCGCGAGGCGTGGCTGGCGCGAGCGGATGGAATTCAAGCAATGATTGGGGTGGCGGGCCAGTGGTGTAAGCGTAGCGACGTCGTTCCGTCGTCGAAGTTGCTTGTGGCATGCCCGACCATTTTGGCACCAAGATGACGGCGATATTGCGTGCCTTGTTTCATGGCTTCAGGAAATTCAGATCGAAGGACGGTGCTTTTCGTGGACGACGATCCGCGATTCCTCGAGTTGCTGCAGCCTTATATGGAGCGGCTTAGCGGCGGCGCCTGGAACGTGCTCGTCGCCACCAATCCGGCCACGGCCCTCGGCATGTTCGGCACCCGCACCATCGATCTCGCGGTGCTCGACGTGCGCATGCCCGTGATGGACGGCGTGCAACTCCTGCAACTCATCAATCGCAAACATCCGCAGCTCAAGAAAGCTGTGCTCAGCGGCCACGTCGATGAAGAGTGCCGGACGCTCGCCTTCAGCGGCGGCGCGGAACTGGTGTTGGAGAAACCGCACGATGCCGCGGGTTACGAAGCGCTCTTCGCCGCGCTGAACGAACTGGCCAATCTGCCGGTCGAGCAAGGCTTCCGGGGCGTGCTCCGGCGCGTCGGCCTGGAGGACATCATCCAGATGGAATGCCTCAGCCGCCACTCGCTCATTCTCGAAGTGAGCGCGCGCGGCCAGCGGGCGCGACTCTACATTCGCGCAGGCGCGCTCATTCACGCGGAGTTTGGAGAAACGGTCGGCGAGCGCGCGTTGCAACAATTGCTCACGCTGTCCGGCGGTGAATTTCACCATCGTCCTTTCACCGATCCACCGCGCGAGACGCTCGAAGGTTCGTGGGAATTTCTTCTGATGGAGGCGGTGCGCCAACGGGACGAAGCGGCCGGGGCGGGCTTGTCCGAAGATGGCGAACCCTTGGTCGTCCCCGCCGCGTTGGAAGCTCCGCACATCGAAGAAGCTATCCCGCCCGCGCCAATCCATTCCGGCGCGCCAGTCATCGATGAACTCGTGGTGTGCTCGGATCGAGGCGAGCCGCTTTATGTTTCTCAATCCGCCCAGGCCCAGCAGCGTTGCGACTGGTGCATCACGTTGCGGGATGGCGCCGCGCAACTCGAGTCCCTGATTCCCATCGGCGCGCTGGAACGAATTGAGTTCACCGCTGCCGGCTCGGGCCGGATGATCGTTCGCTTCCACGAAAGCCACGGCATTTTCCTGCACGCCAACGACCGTTGACATGAGCGAGCCTGTGCCATCCGCCATGCGCTCATGGATTGAGCAACAATTTGCCATCAATGGCGTGCTCGCGGCGGGCGGTGGATGCGTCGCCGCGCCGGCCTTTCCCGTGTTCGCTTCAGGAGAACTCGTGCTCGCGGGCAATGACGAAGTCTGGCGATTCATTGGCGACACCGTGGCGCGACTGCACGCGCAAGGCGCGCCTGTCGCGGAACTGTTGTGGGGTTTCGAGAACGCCGTGCTATGTACCGTTCACCGCGAAGACGGCGCATGGCTTGGCGTCTTTACCGTGCCGCACTTGCCCGATGAATCGGCGCTCGTCTTGCGCGCCCGGTTGGATGCGTTTCGCGAACAATCTTTCGCCGCAAGTTGATTCCCGGCAAACACTCATCGCGAAACATCGCCTTCTCGCGTAAATTTTCTCCGCGAGCAACGATCTGATGGCCACCGCAACGCGCATCGACAAATGGCTCTGGGCTGTGCGCCTGTTCAAGACGCGCTCGCTCGCGGCCAGCGCGTGTCGCGACGGCCAAGTGCTGATCGGCGGCGAGCGTATCAAGCCGGCGCGTGAAGTGCGCCTGGGCGAAATCATCAGTGCGAAAACCGGCGGCGTGCAGCGCACGGTGAAAGTGCTCGGCGTTCCTCCCAGCCGCATTGGCGCGAAACTTGTGCCGGAGTTTATGGAAGACCTCACGCCGGAATCTGAATTTCAGAAAGCGCGTGACGCCGCGCCGCCGCCGAAATTTTCCTGGAGCAAAGGCACGGGCCGGCCCACGAAGAAGAGCCGCCGCTTGTGGGAACAGTTTGGCTCGGAGAATTCGTAAGACCGAGCGGGTTCAGACCGCAGATGAACGACGATGAACTGGCAGGACGGTAGGGCGCGCTTCGTCAACGGGTGTGTGTAATGTCTTTCCAGCTACGGGGTGCGCGGAATGAAACCTTCCTTCATCAACCGCTCCCGCACGCGCGTCATGTGTTCGAAGTCGCGCGTTTCGATCACGCAATGCACGGCCACGCGCGAGACATCATCACCGGCAAAGGCCCGATCGTGTTCCACATCGCGCACACTCGCGCCTTCTTCGGCGAGAATGGAAGTGAAGCCCGCCAGCCCGCCCGGACGATCGCTGATGTTGGCCGTGAAGCGACAGAGCCGTCCGTCCGCCGCAAGTCCGCGCTCGATAATGCGCCCGAGCATATTGGTATCGATGTTTCCACCGCACAGCGGCAGGACCACTTTCTTGCCGCGCAATTCGGATAATTGTCCGCTCAGCAATGCAGCCAGCGGCGTCGCACCCGCGCCTTCCACCACAGTTTTTTCCAGTTCGATGAGCCGCAACACCGCGAGCGCGATCTGGTGCTCGTCCACGAGCACGGTCTTGTCCACCAACGAGCGAGCAATGGCGAAAGCGTTGTCTCCCACGCGCGGCACGGCGAGGCCGTCGGCGAGCGTGTGAGCAAGTTGAATGTGAATCGGCGCGCCATTCTTCATTGCCGCGTCAAAGCTGGCGGCCCGCTCCGCTTGCACGCCAATGATTTGCACGCGCGGCTGCAATGATTTGGCCGCGAGCGCCACGCCCGCAATCAACCCCGCGCCGCCGATGGGAACGAGAATCGCATGGCAGTCCGGCACTTGCTCAATAATCTCCAGCCCGAGTGTCCCCTGCCCTGCGATGATCGCAGGGTCATCGAAACCGTTGATGTAGGTAAGCTTCTCTTCGCGCACGAATTGCATAGCGTGTTCCCGCGCTTCGCTGATGTCGTTGCCATGCAGCAGAACGCGTGCGCCCATGTGTTCGCAACTGCGCACCTTCATCAACGGCGCAAACCGCGGCATGACGACCGTGACCGGCACGCCGAGCAACTTGCCGTGATAGCTGAGTGCGGAAGCGTGGTTGCCGGCGGACGCGGCGATGACACCACGCATCTTTTGTTCATCGCTTAGCAGCAGCAGTGCGTTGCGCGCGCCGCGCTCCTTGAAACTGCCGGTGCGCTGAAGGTTCTCGAACTTGCAGAAGATTTCGCAGCCCGTGATTTCAGAGAGCGCGACGGACGGAGCGCAAGGCGTGCGGAGCACTGCACCTTGAATGCGCGCAGCAGCCGCGTGGACGTCCTGGATTGAAATGACCACAACTCAGATGCGCTCGAAGTAGCGGACCTTCTCCCAGTCGGTGACCGCGTTGTCGAAGGCATTCACTTCGAGCCGTGCGGTGTGGACGTAAAAGTCCACGACGTCATCGCCCAGCGCTGAGCGCGCAAGTTTGCTTTGCTCCAACAGATCCGCTGCTTCGCGCAAAGACTTGGGCAGCGAAGGCAACTTGTCATCGACGTAGGCATTGCCGCGATAGTCGTCGCCACAGTCGAGACATTCATCGATGCCCGCGCAACCCGCGATCAACGTGGCGGCGAAGGCGAGGTAAGGATTCGCATCCGCGCCCGGCATTCTGTTCTCGATGCGGAACGAACCTCCGTGGCCAACAACACGGAAGCCAACGGTGCGATTGTCATGCGACCACGCCAGCTTAGTCGGCGCCCAGCTTGCGGACTGGTAGCGTTTGTAAGCATTGATGGTGGGCGCGAAGAAATAGCAAAGCTCGCGCGAATACTTCATCTGCCCGCCGAGAAACTGGCGGAACAGTTTGGAGCCGCCTTTGTTCCCGACGTCCCAAAAAGAACTTTCCTCGCCTTGCCAAAGACTGGCGTGAATGTGGCAACTGCTGCCCGGCTCCGTCATGGAAGGCTTGGCCATGAACGTGACCGCCTTGCCATGCTGCATCGCGATTTCCTTCACGCCTTGCTTGAAGATGGAGTGCATGTCCGCCACGCGCAGCGGATCGTTGTAAATGAAATTGATCTCGTGCTGGCCGCGGCCCCATTCGCCCTTGCTCGACTCGATCGGCACATCTGCCACGAGCATGTCATTGCGAATTTGCCGAAAGAGCGGCTCGTCCGCCGTCGGCTGCATGATGTGGTAATCAATCCGATAATCGCTCGAGGGTGGAAGGTTGCGATAACCATTCGTGAACGCGTCGTGGTACGTCGTGTTGAAGAGAAAGAATTCCAACTCGCTCGCGATGTTGCACTGGAACCCACGCTGCGCGAGACGTTCGAGCTGTGAGCGAAGCACGGAACGCGGCGCTTCATTCACACGCCGTCCGTCGTGATGATGAAAATCGCAGAGGACGAGCGCAGTCGCGGCCTGCCAGGGCAGAACACGCAGCGTGTTGAGATCTGGACGAAACTCAAAATCGCCAAAGCCCTTCTCCCAATTCGCGAGTTGGAAGCCGGCCTGCGGCTCCATCTCGATGTCCACTGTGAGGAGGTAATTGCAGCCGTGCGTGCCGTGCTCGGCCACGGTGTCGATGAAGGTGCGCCCGGTGAAACGTTTCCCCACGAGCTTCCCGGACACGTCGGGGAACGCCACAATGACCGTGTCGATTTCGCCAGCGTCCACACGACGTCTTAGATCCTGGAGAGTCATACCCTTTTTAGCCCTTGGTGGTGATTAACGACGATTAAGATTAAGAGAAAGACGAGGATTAAGAAATTCGTGGTCTTGGATCCTAATCATAATCTTATTCGTAATCCTCTTCCAGATGACCGTATTCAGTCCGCGACGTAAACGTTCTTCAACTCAGTGTATCCCTCAAGCGCCGCCATGCCGAGATCGCGGCCGAGGCCGCTTTGTTTGAAGCCGCCGAACGGCGCTTCGACGTGAACGCTGGAATGCGAATTGATGCTGAGCACGCCGCTCTCGACACGGCGCGCGACACGCAGCGCACGTTTCAAATCATTCGTCCAGATGGAACCGCTCAAGCCGTAGGGCGAGGCATTCACTTCGCGCAACATTTGCTCTTCGCTGTCGAAGGGGCGAATGCACACGACGGGACCAAACACTTCTTCCTGCCACACGCGATCGCCTGGCTCCACGTCGAGCAGAACAGTTGGCTCAAGAAAAAAACCGCGCGGGAGCAGACGATTGCCGCCGCACGCGAGCCGGCGGCCCTGTTTCTTCGACTCATGAATGAATCGCTCCGAAGTCTCGCGCTGGCTTGCGGAAACAAGCGGGCCGACTTGCGTGGTATCGAGGTTCGGCTCCGCGACGCGCAACTGTTTCGTGGCGCTAATGAATCGCTCAATGAAACGATCAAACACCGCGCGCTCCACAAACATGCGGCTGCGGGCGCAACAATCCTGGCCCGTGTTCGCGAACACACTCATCGGCGCACTCGACGCGGCTTGCTCCAAATCCGCGTCGGCGAAAACGATGTTGGGCGACTTGCCGCCGAGCTCCAACGAGACGCGCTTCAAGTCTTTCGACGCCATCGCCATGATACGCTTGCCGATCTCAGTGGAGCCGGTGAAAGAAATTTTGCGGACGAGCGGATGCTGCACCAGCGCATCACCGACTTCACCGCCGGAGCCGGGTACGACCTGCAACACACCCGCCGGCAAACCTGCCTCGGCCGCCGCTTTCGCCAGCATGAGCGCGGTCAGTGGTGACTGGCTAGCCGGTTTCAACACGACACAATTTCCAGCCGCCAGCGCGGGCGCGACTTTCCAGCACGCGATCGGAAACGGAAAATTCCACGGCACAATGGCGGCGATGACGCCCATCGGCTGGCACAAGGTGAAGTCGAATCCGCCGCGCGCCACCGGAATCGTTTGGCCGCCGAACTTTGTCACCGCGCCGGCGTAGTACTCGAAGATGCGCGCGCCGAGCGCCACTTCATCACGCGCATCGCTGATGGGTTTGCCGACGTTGCGCGATTCAGTTTGGGCGATGACTTCGGCCTTCTGGCGAATCGTGTGTGCGACCTTGAAGAGGATTTCCGTGCGCTTGCCCGGCGTCATGTCGCGCCACGTGAGTTCGAAGGAACGGTGCGCGCCCCGCACGGCAACGTCGATGTCCTGCACCGCTGCCGCTTGAACCTCCGCGAAAATTTCCTCCGTGGCTGGATTGATCTGCGCCAGGCGTTTCGCGCCGTGGCCATCAACCAACTCGCCGTTGATGAACAGTTGCGTCGGAAACTCGCTCATAGCGCCGCGCAATACAGTTCCTTCAAGTCGTCGCGGTTTACGGGCACGGGATTCGTCAGGTGGCACGCGTCATCGAAAGCCTGATCGGCGAGCGCATCGAGCTGTCCTTCCTTCACACCGTATTGGTGCAGCGAGTGTTTGATGCCGAGGTCGGCGGTAAATTTTTTCACGAACTCAATGGTACGGAAATCGGCGACTTCATCCGGCGCGCTCGCCAGTTCCAATCCGCACGCCAGTCCGACCCGCCGATACACGCCCGACTTCCGTTGGGCGTTGAAGTGCATGACGTGCGGCAGACAAACCGCGTTGGCCGTCCCGTGGTGCATGGCCGCAAGCGTCGAGAGCGGATGGGCCAATGAGTGCGTCGCGCCAAGGTCTTTTTGAAACGCCACGCCGCCCATGGCCGCAGCCACGAGCATTTGTCCGCGCGCCGTCATGTCGTGCCCATGCTCCACGGCGCGCGGCAACGATCCGACGATGAGGCGTATGCCTTCGAGCGCGATGCCGTCGCACATCGGATTGAAATTCGGCGAGGTGAACGACTCGACGCAGTGCGTGAACGCATCGAGTCCCGTCGCCGCCGTCAGGTGCGGCGGCAAATCGCGCGTGAGTTCGGGATCGAGGATGACCAACTTCGCCAGCAGCCGCGGCAGGAATAGCACCGCTTTCTTGTGCGTGCCGGTGAGCGTGATGACCGAGCTGCGGCCCACTTCGCTGCCCGTGCCCGCCGTGGTGGGAATGGCGATGCAACGTGGCAGCCCGTTCCAATCATCGTTGAAGTTGAAGTCCTTGAGCTGAAGCGCCGGCTTTTTCACGAGCAGCCGCAACGCCTTACCGACATCGATCGCGCTGCCGCCGCCAAAGGCCACGACCGTATCGCATTTGGTTTCGCGAAAAGTTTTCGCGGCATCGACGACGTCTTGCTCCGAAGGGTTGGAGTGGACACCATCGAACAGTTCCCAGGTCTTGCCGAGGTTCGCGCGCCCGAGATGATTCGCGAGACCAAATGCGACGTGCGTTTGCGCGAGCGCTTTATCTGTGACAACGAGGGCGCGGCGTCCGCCCATTTGCCTCAAGCGCGTCGGCAGTTCAGAGGAAGCGCCCGCGCCAAAAAGAATCGCCGTAGGAAACGAGAAGGAAGCCAAGTGTCCGCCCATGCGCCAGAGGTTACTCCGATCCTTTTTGCACGCACTGAAAAAATGAAACGGGGTTCGCACCTTGACGTTCACGCGTCGATTTGAGAACAAACACCGATGAAACGCATCCTCGCCGTCCTCTTGCTCTCTTGTTGCCTCGCTGCTAGCGCCGCCGACCAAACCTATTTCGGAGCTTGGTTCGCTACATCTCTCAAGACCAAGGGAGCGGCAAAAGATGCAGGAACTCTTTTCATCAATGTTAACGACGTCGGAAATGAGGGTGGCGTTGGAACTCTTGGCCTCACCGCCACGCAAAACATCAATCAGGACCTCTCCTTTTCCGGTACTTGGGAACGAACCAAGAGAACACACATTCTTAAGTTTACGGCTGATCAAGTTGGCGGATTCCACACCACATGGACGGGGACAATCAATCTTGTGACGGGCCGATGTTCCGGCACCTACAAGAACGACGTCAGCAAAGGCAGATTTCAGACTACATTCCAACCGACGGTCATCGAAGGCATTACAACTATCTGCAGTTGTTCCATCGCGATACACACAAACATCTCGAGCACTCCTTCCGTCCCCTGACGTTCCGTAATCCTAATCCGCCCACTGCACAGAGCGAACCAGAGCAACAATTGTCATCGGGCGGCTTCTTTATTTCCGCACTTCCGGCACGGCTTGGAGCGTCACACGCTGGCCGCCGCGCAGCACAATGATTTGAATGGGCTGCCCAATCTTCACCGCGTCGAGTGCGTAAGTGTAGTCGTAGATGTTCGCAATCTTCTGCCCGCCGAATTCCACGATGATGTCGCCACCCTTCAAGCCCGCTTTCTCCGCCGGGCTGCCGCCGCGCACGCCGGATAATTTCACGCCCTGTACTTCCGTGGCGTAATCGGGAATCGTTCCGAGATACGCGCGTAGGTTTTCACGGCTGCCCGTGCTCTTGTCGCTGGAAGCGACCTTGACGTAGTCGGGGCGCTGCGCCGCATTCGCGGTGTCGAGGACAAGCGTGCGCGCGAACTTGGTAATGCGTTCCAACCCTTCGTAGTTCACCTTCTCCGCCGTGTCGGTCGGGCGATGATAATCCTCATGACCGCCGGTGAAGAAACTGACCACGGGAATTCCGCGCGGATAAAATGCTGTCACGTCCGTCGGCAAATACGGGTCCTCCTGCAAAACGAGATTGAATCCAGCCGCCACGTTGCGCTTCTCGATCGCGCGCCGCCACGACGTCGAAGAGCCGACGCCTTGCAGCATCAATTTGTTTTCACGCAGCCGCCCCACCATGTCGAAGTTGATGTAAGCAACGATGTTGCTGAGCGGAACCGCAGGATGCTCGACGAAGTGCGAAGAACCGATCAGTCCCAGTTCCTCGCCCGTCCAGAGCGCGAAGATGATGCCGCGCTGAAGTAGCGCGGGATTGCGGCTTTGCTCCGCTTTCAACGAACGCGCGATTTCCATGATGGCGGCAGTGCCCGAGGCGTTATCGTCCGCACCATGATGAATTTTGTTTTCCTCGCCCGCTCGCTGCATCGCGCCACTCTCGCCGAAACCGAGATGGTCGTAGTGCGCCCCGACGAGCACGTATTCTGTCGAGTGTGTGCCAGGCATTTTGCCGGGATCGGCCGGCAACACTCCGATCACGTTGCGATCGGATTTGCGAATGTGCTCAACCGCCGTGGTCACTGACGCCGTGACGTTCGACAGAGCGAAGCCCCCCTCGGCATGCGGGTCTTCCTTGTCCAATTGAGACTGGATGGCTTTCAAATCCTTCCCAGCGCTGCCGAGCACTTTCATCGCAATGTTGGTCGTGACCGACTGCGCGATAATCCCAGAGCCACCGCCTGCCGAATCGGACGACAACGCCGCGAGTTCGCCAGCGTTCGGCGAGTTTGGTCCCGTCACGAATACGATCGCTGCGGCCCCGCGCTCGCGCGCAATCATTGCCTTGTAGCGCAAGCCGGCGTAGCGATTCAGTTCCTGCCGCCGCTTAGAATCGGCTTCCTCCGGCACGTAACGCAGCGCCAGCACGATCTTATTCGAGACATTCAGCCCAGCATAAGAGTCGTAGCCTTCGCCACCTTTGCCCGGCACCGCCAAACCGTAACCAGCGAACACGACTTCCGCTGAAACGCTCCCATTGCTCGTGAATGACAGCGGTCGAAAATCTCTTTCGACGGTAAATGTTTCCTTCGAAGTCTCCTTCGCGATCAACTCCAGCCGGTTGTCATTCGTCAGCACGCGCACGCCGGCATTGAACTGGAACTTTTGGAAGAACGTGTTGCTGTCGCCCAACGGTTGAAGGCCGCCTTCCGCCAATTGCTTCGCGATGAACTCCGCGGCGAGTTGCGCGCCCGGGCTGCCAGTCATTCGCCCTTCGAACTTGTCCGACGCGAGAACACCCACATCGTGGCGCAACGCGGCGAGTGACGCTTGTCCCGCGCTGGGATTGGTGGAAATCGTGGTGTTCGAAGAAGCCGTTTGATCCTGAGGCGCGCTTTCGTTTCGCTTGGGCGCGGATGCCATGACGCGGCGGGCTGCGGCATCATTCCAGTCCGCTAGAAAAATCTGCGATTTGCCATCCGAGCCGCGCGTGGAAGTCCACGTTAGCCGCTGCCCATCCGGCGAGAACGACGGCAAGCCATCGAAGCCGTCGGTGTGAGTGACGCGCACCGGCTCGCGTTCCCCACGCGCATCGACGACGAACAACTCGAAGTTGGCAAAGCCCATTTTGTTCGCGGTGAACACGAGGTAGTCCCCGGATGGATGAAAGAACGGCGCCCAGGACATGCAGCCGAAGTCGGTGACACTTTGCACGTCCGAGCCGTCGAGTTTCATAGTGAAAACGTCCGCAATCGCACCGTTCGTATCGAAACGCCGCCAAACGATGCGCTGACCATCGGGGGAAAAGAAAGGGCCGCCGTCGTAGCCCGGCGTCGTTGTGAGCCGCCGCTGCTCCGAGCCATCCGCGTTCATGATGTAGATTTCACCGAAGTAGGCTGGATCGGTTTCGAGACGCTTCAGGTCGGCGGCGGAAAGTTTGTTGGTCGGGTAAGCATCACGCAACGAGCTGAAGACAATCTTCTTCCCGTCCGGAGAGAACGCCCCTTCCGCGTCGTAGCCCATCGCCTCGGTGAGTCGCCGCAAACGGGAGCCGTCACGACGCGAAACGAAAATGTCCATCTGCTCGTCATAGTCCCACGAGTAGCGCTTTTCTTTGCCAGAGGCGCGGAAGTCGAACTCCGCCTTCTGCTTCTCACGCGCTTTCGGATCGAGATGCGTCGAGGCGAACAGCGCTTCATCGCTGCCCGGGCGAAAAAATCCGCACGTCGTTTTGCCAGTGCCCGGCGAGATGCGCTGCGTGTCGCCGCTTTCCAGATCGAGCGAATAAATTTGATAAAACGGATTGTCCGCCTCGCGCTCGCTTTGAAAAATGAGCGCCTTGCCGTCTGGCGAGAAATAACCTTCGCCGCTGCGCTTTCCTTCGAAGGTGAGCTGCCGGACGTTCGAAAGAAATGCGGCCTCGTTGTCCTCCGCCGCGACAGCACAAAAGCTGGCAAGCCAAACGCCGATCAATCCCCAGAGAATTCCACGTGCAATCACGGCGAGGACTGTAAGAGGACAATGCGGAACTGTCAGCGCGAGAAAGTTTTGGTCGCAGGCGGGCCCGCCAATCGCGGAGCAATCGAATGTGAATAGCCCCTTCGGGGCCAGTGTTGAATAGCCCCTTCGGGGCCAGTGTTGTTACGCAGCTCAAAAAAAGCCACATGTGCCCCTGTCCCTTCCACGATCTCGAATTTTCTTTTTCCCTTTGTACCTTGCGGCAATCATTTGCGCCGAATGTCTCCCGTGCGGCGCGCTGTGATCGACATCGGCACCAACTCCGTGAAGTTGTTGGTCGCTGACGTATCTGGCCAATCCGTCGTGCCGATCTTCGAAGAGAGCGAGCAGACGCGCCTGGGAAAAGGCTTTTACGAGACGCGCCAATTGCAATCCGAAGCCATCGCCCACACCGCCCTCGCCGTGGCGCGGTTCGCGGGAATCGCGCGCACTCAGGGCACCGCGTCGCTCAGAGTCATCGCCACCAGTGCCGCGCGCGACGCCATTAATCAGCAGGAGTTGCTCGAGGCGATCAAAGGGGCGTCGGGTCTGGAGGTGGAAATCATTTCCGGCCAGCAGGAAGCCGAATGGGTGTATCAAGGCGTGCGCTCGGACGCGACACTCGCGGGACAGCGACTCCTGATTCTCGACGTCGGTGGCGGCAGTTCGGAGTTCATCATTGGCCAGCATGAACGGCCTGAGTTGAGCCAGAGCTTCCCGCTCGGCAGCGTGCGCTTGTTGGAACAGCTTCGCCCGTCCGATCCCCCCACGCCCGCGGAACTGGAACGTTGCCGCAATGATCTGCGCGCCTTCTTTGCCGATCGTATTCGGCCCATGATTGCACCTGCTCTGGCGAATGGCCGCGAAGGCACGCGGCTCATCGGCACTGGCGGCGCCGCGACGATTCTCGCGCGCATGGAATACGCGCTCGACAAATATCAACGGCACAAAATTGAGGGCGCTCGCATCCCGCTGGAGTCCATCGAGCGCTGGATGCAAAAGCTTTGGTCGATGCGGCTGGCCGAGCGCATGACCATCATTGGCCTCCCGAAAAAACGCGCTGATGTGATTCTCGCCGGCATGGCGATTTACGAGACGGTGCTGAAGGAATTCGGTTTCAGCGAACTGCACGCCAGCACGCGCGGGTTGCGCTTCGCCGCCGCAATGCAAGCGGCGCCTGCGTCGCAATGCGCGGACGCAGCGGCACGTGATAGGAGCGCGGCTCTGTAAGCCGCAGCACTTCGCCAGTCCTCAGGTGCTGCGGGTCACAGACCCGCGCGTCGCTTGAGCCATGACTGGGCGGTTGCAGTTTCGCGCGCCCTCCTTTACTTCTCTCGGCCATGCGCTTCATCGCGACGGTCATCGAAAAATTGCAGCGGCACCCGAAACGCCTCGTCTTCCCCGAGGGCAGCGAACCGCGCATTCTCCAGGCGGCGCGGCAATTTCATTCGCTCAAGCTCGGCGCGCCCATTCTCCTCGGTGACCGCGCGAAAATTAAGAAGGCCGCGGAAGAGCTGAGCATCTCTCTCGAAGGTGTGCGCATCATCGATCCCGAGTACAGCGAAGAACGGGAAAACTTCGCGCAACGCTACGAACTGTTGCGCCGCGGCAAAGGCATTCAATTGGAGGAAGCGCGCGACGCGATGGCCAACCCGAATTATTTCGGCGCGATGATGGTCGCCATGCACCAGGCCGACGGCGTCATCTCCGGCGCGAGCGAACGCATGGGCAGCACGCTGCGTCCGCTGTTTCAAATCATCAAGGTCGCGCCGCAAACGACGACTGCGTCGAGTTGCATGATCATGGAAGTGGAAGATACGCGCTTCGGCGAGCAAGGCGTAATGTTCCTCGCGGATTGCGGCGTGATCCCCGAGCCAGACGTGGAGCAACTCGCGGACATCGCAGTGACGACGGCGCAACTCGCGCGGCATCTCCTCGGCACCAAACCGCGCGTGGCACTGCTCTCTTACTCAACCAAGGGAAGCGCGACTCATCCGAGCATCGGGCGAGTGCAGGCCGCCACGGCGCTGGCGAAACAAAAGGCGCACCAGAAAAATTTACAGGCGGAATTCGACGGCGAACTTCAAGTAGACGCGGCTCTGATTCCGGACATTGCCGCACGCAAACTTCCCGATAGCAAAGTCGCCGGCCGCGCCAACGTTTTGATCTTCCCTGATCTGAACTCCGGCAACATCGCCAGCAAACTCGTACAGCACATTGGGCGTGCACACGCCTACGGGCAGATTCTGCTCGGACTGGATCGCCCCGCGGCGGACGTGTCACGCGGCTCCACCACGCACGACATTCTCGGCGTCGCGGCTATCGTCGGCGCACAATCGATTTCCTACGACCAGCTTTATCCACAGGCCGGAAAGCGTTTGCCGGGCGAAACTTCCGGACTGCGCGGGCCATGAACGAAACCACACCTCGCGTTTTCATTGCGGCCACGCGGCAGAACGACGGTAAGACCACGACCTCGCTCGGACTGCTCGCGGCCTTGCAGCGTTTTTATCCTCGCGTCGGTTACATCAAGCCGGTCGGGCAGCGTTTCGTGGAGATTGCCGAACACAAGATCGATGAAGACACGGTGTTGATGGACAGCGTTTATCAGCTCAACTGCCCGCTGGTGGACATGAGCCCCATTGCCGTGGAGCCGGACTTCACGCGCAAATATTTGGCGAACGCGAACTACGACGCACTGGTGCGTAAGATTCAAAAAGCTTTCGATCGCGTCGCGTGGGAAAAAGATTTCGTGCTCTGCGAAGGCTCGGGCCACGCAGGCGTTGGCTCCGTGTTTGATCTTTCCAATGCCCAAGTCGCGAAACTGCTCGGCGCCAAAGTGATCATCGTGACACGCGGCGGCATCGGCAAACCCATCGATGAAGTGGCGCTGAACCAGGCTCTCTTCGACAAGGAGGGCGTGGAAGTGATCGGTGTGATCGCCAACAAGGTGTTGCCCGACAAAGTCGATTACGTGATGCAGTTCCTGCGCAGTGGATTGAAGCGCAAGGGGCTTGAACTGCTCGGCGTCATTCCACACCAGCCGATTCTTTCGCGGCCGACGTTGCAGTTAATTTGCGAGGAACTGGACGCTGAAACAGTCAACAAGTCGGCGCAGATGACCAACCTCGTCGAGGACATCGTCATCGGCGCGATGAGCGTCCAGAACGCCACGCAATTTTTCAAACGCGGCGTGCTGGTGATCATTCCCGGGGATCGCGAAGACATCCTGCTCGCCGCCGCGGCGGAGATGTGCAGCTCGGATTACTCCGGGCTCGCGGGCATTGTGCTGACCGGCAATCTTCGTCCCGGCGAACATGTCATGAAGCTGATCCGCGAAATGCCCTTTCCCGTGTTACTCGCGCGCCAGGACAGCTACGAAGTCGCCTCGAAGGTCCATGACATGACGGTGAAAACGCGGCCCGATGACGCGGAGAAGATCACTTTGATTCGCGACATGATCGCCGAACACGTGGACGTGAAAAAGATTCTCGCGGCGCTTTGAGTTTATGTCGCTGCCGCTGAATCCATCGCTGAAGAACCTTCCCGTTTATCAGCCCGGCCGGCCCATCGAAGAAGTGGCGCGAGAGCTAGGTTTGCCTGCCGCGGAGATCATCAAGCTCGCGTCGAATGAAAATCCATTCGGCCCGTCACCGCTTGCGCTTGCGGCGATGGAGGGCGCGTTGAAGCAGACGCATCTTTATCCCGACGGGAACGGCTTTTATCTCAAGCGCAAGCTCGCGGAGAAACTGGCCGTCGAGCCGGCGAATATAATCCTCGGCAACGGGTCGAATGACATCATCGAGTTCGTCGCGCACGCGTTGCTCGACGCAAATTCGGAAGTCGTCGTGTCGCAGTATTGCTTCGCTGTCTATCCCATCGTCACGCAACTGTTCGGCGCGAAACTCGTCAGCGTGCCGGCGAAGAAGTTCGGACACGATTTGCCTGCGATGCTTCAGGCCGTAACAACGCGCACGAAAATCATGTTCGTGGCGAATCCCAACAATCCGACGGGCACGCAAGTTTCCGAAGCGGATCTCCTGCATCTCATTCATGGCCTGCCGCGTGAGATGCTGCTCGTCATGGATGAGGCTTACATCGAGTTTCTGGACAACGCGCCGGATTTGCTGTCGCTGATTCGCCGCGGTGAGTTCCCGAATCTCATCCTGATGCGGACGTTCTCGAAAATTTACGGACTCGCGGGATTGCGCATCGGTTATGGCGTCGGACATCCTGAATTGGTCGCTGCGCTGGAAAAGATCCGTCAGCCGTTCAACACCAACCTGCTTGCGCAGGCAGCCGCGCTGGCTGCGCTCGACGACGACGAGCACATCACGCGCACGCGCACTAACAACGCGACTGGATTGAAGTTCTACGAAACCGCGTTCCGCGAACTCGGATTGGAATTCGTGCCGTCCGTGACAAATTTCATTCTCGTCAAAGTCGGCGACGGGCAGCGCGTGTTTGGAGAATTGCAGAAGCGCGGCGTCATCGTGCGGCCGATGGCGGGCTATCAATTGCCGGAGTGGATTCGCATTTCCATCGGGACGGGTCCCGAGAACTCGCGCTGCCTCGCGGCATTGCGGGAAGTGTTGGGGCGCTAGACGCTTCGATTCCGCAAGGACGGCGAACGGGACAGCCAATGCAGGCCGCGCGTGCCCTCCCTCTCCCCTCAACGGGGAGAGGGCCGAGGTGAGGGGTGGGAACGGGAAAGACTTCGGAAGTTTCCGGAAGTTCTGGTTCGCACCACCCCTCACCCTCAATCCCTCTCCCCGTTGAGGGGAGAGGGAAGCCGGAGGAGCGTCCCGCACTTCCAATCTCACTCCGCGTGTCCGTGATTGCCCCGTGAACATCGGCTCTGCTACACAACGCAGATGCGTCACCCGGAACCAGACAAACCGGACATTCACAGCGAATCATTTCTGCACTCGCTGATGGCGCGGCAACTCAAGTTGTCCATCGCCTGCGCCCTGACTTTCCTGATCGCGTTGCTCGGACTCCCGCTCGCGAACTACTTTTTGCCCGATTTGATGGCCACACGGGTATTTGGCTTCACGCTCACCTGGCTAGTTCTCGGCGTGCTGTTCTTCCCGTTCGTCTGGATCATTTCTTATGTGTTCATCCGTCGTTCGATCAAACTGGAAGAATCAGAAGTGGATGAGGTAAACCGCAGAGACGCAGAGGCGCAGAGATGAAACTTATTTTTCCTTCGCTTCTGAAACTCTGCGTCTCTGCGTCTCTGCGGTTATCATGAACATCGACCTCTACATCCTCGCCTTCAGCGCCGTCACCGTGCTCGCCACGATTTGGATGGGCTTTCGCTCCGCGAAGAAATCCAAGACAGCGTCCGATTTCTTCGTCGCGGGGCGCTCGGTGGGAGTGGGCATGAATGCCAGCGCCATCTCGGGCGAATATCTTTCCGCCGCCAGCTTCATGGGCATCGCGGGCATGGTGATGAGCAGCGGCTACGACGCGCTGTGGTATCCGGTCTGTTACGCGTGCGGATATTTGTTCCTGCTGCTGTTCATCGCGGGACCGCTGCGAAGGTTTGGCGCTTACACGATTCCAGATTTTGCCGAAGGTCGCTTCGATTCGCCGGTGTTCCGCAAGATCGCTGTCGTGTTCGTGCTCTTCATAGGATTCTTCTACACGATGCCGCAGATGAAGGGCGCGGGGACGACGCTGGCTTACATCTTTCCGGGGCTGCCGTATTGGGCGGGCGTGGTGCTGGTGGGCGCGGTCATCACGCTCAACGTCGCGCTGGGCGGCATGAAAGGCATCACGCTGGTGCAGGCCTTTCAATACTGGGCCAAGATGTTCGCCATCTCCGTGCCCATCTTCGTGCTCATGGCGGTGTATGGGCATTATGGGAAACAAGTCGCGTTGAACACGCCGCCGGATGCGTACCGGGCCATTGGAACAAACAAAGCCGAAGGAGTTCTTTCAATCGTTGAATATCGCGACGAAACCGGCGCTACCCGACGCTACGGCACCACTGCTG
>Ga0193753_10000542_pt1 | contig 36756 bp, 33 predicted proteins | sample H1c2metaG_FD_144925 | JGI IMG/M metagenome (GOLD analysis project Ga0193753, IMG submission 144925) | Soil microbial communities from a riparian zone of the East river system, Colorado, United States - H1c2 | ecosystem: Environmental > Terrestrial > Soil > Riparian zone | place: USA: East...
CTTCCATGCTGCGCTGAATTTCACGTCGGCGGTGCTGCTGTGCCTCGGCTGGATGGCCATTCGGGGCCGTGGACCGTGGGCCGCCGGCGGCCGGCGGATCACGGTGCACCGCAACCTCATGCTCGCGGCCTTCGGCGTCTCGAGCGTGTTCCTGGCCAGCTATCTGCAGTACCACGCGCGCGTCGGCTCCGTGCCCTTCCGCGGCATGGGTGCGCTGCGCACGCTGTACTTCGCGGTGCTCGTGCCCCACGTGATCCTCGCGGCGGTCATGGTGCCGCTGATCGTCGTCACGCTCGTCCACGCCTTCCGCGGGCGGCTCGACCGCCACCGCCGCTGGGCGCGCTGGACGCTCCCGATCTGGCTCTACGTGTCCGTGACCGGCGTCCTCGTCTGGTACATGAACTACGCGATGTGGGACTGACCGGCGCTCACGTCCCGCCGACGTCCTCCGCAAAGGCGCTGCAGCGCATGACGTCTGCCGCGGGATCGATGGTGAAGGTCGTGGCGTCCCCCGGGCTCCGGATGATCATCCGGACCACATGCGGGTCGGCCGTTCCGCTCGGGACCACGAAGCTCCCGCTCAGGGCGACCACCTGGCCGACGGCGAAGGGGCCGCTCGCCGAGCACCACGGCGTGTAGATGAAGCCGAAGTTCTCATCCATGAACACGAGCTGCACCCGCGCGCCGATGTCCGGCGTCTGGTTCGCGATCGTCACCGTGATGTTGTAGGTGATCTTGATCGTGCGCGTCGCCGACGCGGGCGTGAAGGTGAGCATGAAGTCCCCGTCGCTCACGAAGGACGAGCCGGAGTAAAGGGTGGCGATGGTCGCCGAGTCGAGGAGGCCCCGCGGATAGGACGCCGGAACCTCCGCGGCGCCGGGCGCGCCCTCGGGGCCGGTGGGGCCGATCTCGCCTTGCGCGCCGGCCTGGCCCGCGGAACCCTGCTCGCCCTGCGCGCCAGCCTCGCCTGCGGGACCGATCTCACCCTGGGGCCCGGCCTCGCCCTCGGGGCCGATCTCGCCCTGAGAACCGGCTTCGCCTGCGGGGCCCATCTCGCCTTGGGGACCGGCCTCGCCCGCGGCACCCATCTCGCCCTGCGCGCCGGCTTCGCCTGCGGGACCCATCTCGCCCTGAGAGCCGGCTTCGCCTGCGGGACCCGGCTCACCCTGGGAACCGGCTTCGCCTGCGGGACCCGGCTCACCCTGGGATCCGGCTTCGCCCTGGAGCCCGGCATCGCCCGAGGGGCCGGTCTCACCCTGGGAACCTGCGGGACCCGCGGGGCCGATTTCGCCCTGCGGACCCTGGACGCCCGGCGTCGCGGTGAGGAAGTAGCCGAGCTGCGGCTCGTGGCCCTTGTTGGCTTCCTTGCTCTCGAACTCGAAGCTGCCGCCGTCGGGTCCCGTCGCGATCGAGATGCCGTCGTTGACGAAGGTGCCGTCGACCCAGTCGCGCATGACCGCGGTCACGTCGATGGACACCCACTTGCCGACGTCCGCCTCCGAGAGCGCGATCGGCGAGCCGATGGGGGCGGCCGCGGTCGGCGCCGCCACGCCGCCGATCGTCTGCTCGTCCCAGGCGCCCGAGGCGCGGGAGCACTGGAAGCTGCCCGCCTTGACCACCTTGCGGACGCGCAGGCGCATCACGGCCTTGCTGATGTCGTCCCCGACCACGCCGTCGGGCAGGTCCCCGATGTCGAAGCGGATGTAGCCGACGTTCGCCGGATCCTTCACGCGGAGGAAGGGCTCGTCGCTGTGCTTGTTCGAGTTCGGCGCCGTGTAGGCGTCGTCGCTGACGATGGCCTGCCCGAAGGCGGCCGGGCACAGGGCGAGGACGAGGGCGAGACGGGCGAGGACTCTGGTCATGGGTGCAGACCTTCGAGACGGCGTGCGAGGCACGACGAGGGAACGGCAGGGTCATCCCGAGGCTTCCCGAAGCCCGGGCTCGCGGCCGAGCAGCGGGCATCGGACCGCGGACGCCTCCGGCTGGAGATGAAGTGCGGGAATCGCCGGGAAGGCGGGGCCGGATGCGCCGTCGCCCCGATATATTCCGGGCCTCGAGGCCGCGCTCCTCCCGGCCTCGCCGGACCGGCGGTCCGCGGACGTCCCCGGGCTCCGGCCGCGGCCGGAGCCACGATCCTTGCAACCCCGGCCGCCCCCCGCGACGGCGGCGGCGACCGCCGGACCCGTGCCGGGAATTGCCGCCCGCGTCGCGCCGCCATCTTGCGCGGAGGAGCGGTCCGGCCTTACTATTCACATAAGCGTTCTCTTATGCGCATGGCGGGAGCACCCGCCGGGCGCTTCGGCCGGAAGACCGGCCCGGATGTCCGCATGAAGACCATCGTCCTCGCCTTCTCCGGTGGACTCGACACCTCGTTCTGCGCGGCGTGGCTGCGCGAGCAGACCGGCGCGGACATCGTCTCCGTGTGCGTGGACACCGGCGGCTTCTCGCCGGAGGGCCTCGCGGCCGTCGCCGCGCGGGCGCGCTCGCTCGGCGTCCGGGAGCACCGCACGGTGGACGCGCGCGCCGACGTGTGGACGCGCTTCGTGTCCTACCTCATCAAGGGCAACGTGCTGCGCGGCGGCGTCTACCCGGTGTCGGTCGGCTGCGAGCGCACGGCGCAGGCCGAGGCCGTGGTGGAGGTCGCGCGCGAGCTGGGCGCGGACGCCGTGGCGCACGGCTCCACGGGCGCCGGCAACGACCAGGTGCGCTTCGACGTCGCGATCGGCGCGCGCGCGCCGGGCCTCGCCATCCTCACGCCGATCCGCGACCTCAACTGGTCGCGCGCGCAGGAGGCCGAGTGGCTGACCTCGCGCGGCTTCTCCGTGCCGGCCTCCGCGGTGAGCTACTCGCTCAACGAGGGCCTGTTCGGCACGACGATCGGCGGCAAGGAGACGCACGACCCGTGGAAGCTGCCGCCGGACGCGGCCTACACGATGACCGTGCCGGCCACGCAGGCAGCGGCCGAGCCGGAGGAGCTCGTCCTCGGCTTCGAGCGCGGCGTGCCGGTCTCGCTCGACGGGCGGGCGCTCGACGGCGTCGCGCTCGTCGCGGAGCTCAACCGCCGCGCGCGGCCGCACGGCGTGGGCCGCGGCGTGCACGTCGGCGACACCATCCTGGGGCTCAAGGGCCGCATCGCCTTCGAGGCGCCCGCGCCGCTCATCCTGATCCGCGCGCACCGCGAGCTGGCCAAGCTCGTGCACACGAAGTGGCAGGCGTACTGGGCCGAGCAGGCCGGCACCTTCTACGGGATGCTGCTGCACGAGGGCCTGTTCTACGACCCCGCCATGCGCGACCTCGAAGCGCTGCTCGACAGCGCCAACGAGCGCGTGGGCGGAGAGGTCCGCGTGCGCCTGTACCGCGGCAGCCACGACGTCGTCGGCACGCGCTCGCCGCACTCGCTGCTCAACCCGGAGATCGCGGTGTACGGCGAGGGCGCCTCCGCGTGGACCGGCGCGCAGGCCGCGGGCTTCGCGCGCATCCACGGCCTCCCGTCGATGCTCGCCGCGCGCCGCGACCAGGTGGCGCCGCTGGCGGGCGATGCGCCCGCGCACGGCTCGTCCGCGGGCACGGCGCCGGCGTCCGCGCAGGATTCGATCGAGAGCAAGTCACCGGCCGGCGCGCGCGCCGGTGTCCGGAAGGAAGGAGCTGGAGCATGAAGATCCGCCCGCACAAGTTCGGCAGCGTCGTTCACCGGCTGAAGCTCGGGCCTGAGCTGGACCTCAGCCGCATCGTCGATGCGCGCTCGGGCCAGGTGCTCGTCGTCAAGGCGCTGGAGGAGAAGCGCGTGTACGACGTGATGGAGCTGACCACGGGGCGCATGGCGCACGTCGGCCTCGGCGACGTCATCGTCGGCGCGCTGGGCCGGCGCGACGCGCTGCGCGGCTTCGTCGGCCGCGTGCCGGCCTCCGTGAAGGCCGGCGACACGCTGCACCTGCTCAACCTCGGCGGCGTGATCGGCCAGGTCATCTCCGAGAACAAGGACCTGGGGCACCCGCTCCGCGTGGAGGTGCTGGGCATGGCGCTGCGCGAGGACGGCAAGGGCATGAACATCGCCGACGCGGCGCTGGGCGAGCCGCCGGCCGCGGCGCGCACGCCGCCGGTCATCCTCGTCTCCGGCACGTGCATGAACGCGGGCAAGACGCTCGCGGCGTGCGAGATCATCGCCAAGCTCACCGCGCGCGGCTACGTGTGCGGCGGCGCCAAGCTCACCGGCGTCGCGGCGCAGCGCGACACGCTCAACATGGCCGACCACGGCGCGGTGCACACGCTGTCCTTCGTGGACCTCGGGCTGCCCAGCACCGCGGGCATGACCGAGATGGCGCCCATCGCCAAGCGCCTGCTGCGCTGGGTGGAGACCGAGGCCGGCCAGGAGCTGGACGTGGTCGTGGCGGAAGCCGGCGACGGGATCATCGGCGCGTACGGCGTGGAGTCCATCCTCAACGACCCGGAGTTCATGGGGCTCGTGCAGGCGCACGTGCTCTGCGCGAACGACCTCGTCGCGGCGTGGGGCGGCATGAACTGGCTGCGCGAGCGCGGCATCGAGGTGGACTGCATCGCCGGCCCGGCCACCGACAACGACGTGGGCATGCACTACGTCCGCAACAGCCTCGGGCTGCCGGCGTCCAACGCGCGCACCGAGCCCGACGCGCTCGCGGACATCGTGGAGAAGGCGGCCTTCGAAGGCGTGCTCGCGTGAGCGGCGCGATGTCGGGCGGAGCACGCGGGTGAGCAAGGGCGACTTCTACGGCACGGGCACCGCGCCGCGCAGCGAGGCCGCGGCGGACACGGGCAAGCGCACGATCCGCGCCGCCATCGTCGGCGGCACCGGCTACGGCGGCATGGAGCTGCTGCGCCTGCTGCTCGAGCACCCGCGGGTCAAGGTGACGGCCATCACGTCGCGCACGGAGACCGGCGCGGTCGGCGACGTGCACCCGCACCTGCGCGGCTTCACGGACCTTTCCTTCACCGCCGGCCGCGCGACGGAGCTGGCGCGCGCCAACGACGTGCTCTTCTTCGCCACGCCGCACGGCGTCGCGGCCAAGGAGGCGCCGGTGGTGCTGGACGAGGCGCCGGCGGTCAAGGTCGTGGACCTCTCGGGCGACTTCCGGCTGGACAGCGCCGAGGCCTACGCGGAGCACTACGGCAAGGTGCACCCGCACCCCGAGCGGCTGGGGGACGCGGTGTACGGCGCGCCGGAGTGCGGCGCGCGCGAGGAGCTCGCGGCTGCGCGGCTCGTCGCCAACCCGGGCTGCCACGCGCTGGCGACGATCCTTGCGCTGTGGCCGCTCTGCAGCGCCGGCCTGGTGGACGGCCCCGTCGCGGTGGCCTCGGTGACGGGCAGCTCGGGCTCGGGCGCGACGCCGGGCCAGGGCAGTCACCATCCCGAGCGCTTCACCAACTTCAGGGCCTACAAGCCGCTCCAGCACCAGCACCTGCCGGAGATCGCGCGCGCGCTGCCGGGCGGCGCGCGGCTGCACTTCGTCCCGCACAGCGCGCCCTTCGCGCGCGGCATCCACGTCACGGCCTTCGTGCCGCTGGCGAAGGACGGCGAGGCCGCCGCGCACCACGCGCTGGCCACCGCCTATGCGCATGAACCTTTCGTGCGCCTCGTGCCCGGCACGCCGGAGGTGCGCGCGGTGGTCGGCACCAACTTCGCGGACGTCGCGCTCGTCGCGCGCGACGGCGTCGCGGTGGTGATGGTCGCGATCGACAACCTCGGCAAGGGCATGGCGGGCACCGCCGTGCAGAACATGAACCTGATGTTCGGGCTGCCGGAGACCACGGGTCTGCGCCGGCCGGGGCCGGGCCTGTGACGGATTCCGCAGACAGTGGCGAAGCGGCCGCCGCCTCCGCCGGGAAGGGACGAAGCATGACCTCAGGCAAGGGAACATCCCCGCTGGCCGCCGGCGCCGCGGCGGAGGCGGGAGCAGGCGCGGGCGCCACGGAGCACATTCTCGCCGCGGGCGCGCAGGCTCCCGCCGCGCGCGGCGCCGGCGCCGTGGAAGCGGCCTGCCCGCGCGGCAATGCGGCCATCGCGGCGGCCGAGGACCGCTGGCAGCTCCCGACCTACGCCAAGATGCCCATCGCGCTCGTGCGCGGCGAGGGCAGCTTCGTGTGGGACGCGGACGGGCGCCGCTACCTCGACCTGTACGGCGGGCACTGCGTCGCGCTGGCGGGTCACTGCCACCCGCGCCTCGTCGCGGCCGTGCGCGAGCAGGCGGGCCGGCTGCTCTTCTACAGCAACGTCGCCTACAACGACGTGCGTGCGCTCGCGGCGCAGCGCGTCGCGAACCTCGCGCCCGCCGGCCTGCGGAAGGTCTTCTTCTGCAACAGCGGCACGGAGGCCAACGAGACCGCGCTGAAGGTCGCGCGCAAGCACACGGGCCGCAAGCACGTGATCTCCATGGCCGACGGCTTCCACGGCCGCACGCTGGGCTCGCTCGGCGCCACGGGCCTCCCCAAGTATCGCGACCCGCTCTACCCGATCCCGATCGAGCACACCTACGTCCCGTACGGCGACCTCGACGCGCTCGCGGCCACGATGGACAAGGACATCGCGGCGGTGATGCTCGAGGCGATCCCGTCCATGGGCGGCATCCGCGTCGCGCCGGACAGCTACTACCAGGGCATGCGGCGCCTGTGCGACCGGCACGGCGCGCTGCTGATCTTCGACGAGGTGCAGAGCGGCTTCGGCCGCACGGGCACGCTCTTCTTCGGCGAGCAGGCCGGCGTGACGCCGGACCTCATCACCGGCGCGAAGGGCGTCGCGGGCGGCGTGCCGGCGGGCGTCGTGTTCGTGCGCGAGGACATCGCCGCGCGCGTCCAGCACGGCGAGCAGGGCACCACCTTCGGCGGCGGGCCGCTGGCCTGCGCCGCGATGGCGACGGTCGCCGACATCATTGCCGACGAGGACCTGCCCGGCAACGCCGCGCGCACCGGCCGGCACATCGCGGAGCGGGCCGCCGCGATCCCGGGCGTGCGCTCGGTGACGGGCCGCGGCCTGCTGCTCGGCATCAACCTCGACCGGCCCGCGAAGGACATCGTCACCGGGCTGCGCGGCCACGGCGTGCTCGCCGGGACCTGCGAGGGAGACAAGAACCAGATCCGCCTGCTGCCGCCGCTCACGCTGGCGGCCGCGGAGTGCGAGCCCTTCTTCACCGCCCTGGCGAGCCTGCTGGCGTGAGCGCGGTGTCCGCACCCGGCGGCGTCGCCGCGCCGCGGCACCTGCTCTCGCTGCGCGACCTCCCCCAGGCGGAGTGGGACGCGCTGCTGGAGAGCGCCGAGCGGCTGTCGGGCGAGGCCGGGCGCCGGCCGCCGACGCGACGCGACGCGCGGCCCGGCGCGCACCCGGTCCCGCTGCTGGAGGGCCGGCGCCTCGGGATGCTGTTCTTCAACTCCTCGCTGCGCACGCGCACGGCCTTCGAGGTCGCGTGCTTCGACCTCGGCGCGCACGCGGTGTCGCTGCAGGTCGGCGGCAACGTGTGGAAGCTCGAGCACCGCCGCGGCGTGCGCATGGACGGCGAGGCCGCCGAACACGTGAAGGAGGGCATCCCGGTGCTCGGCCGCATGCTGGACGGCTTGGGCGTGCGCTGCTTCGCGGGCCTGGCCGACGCTGCGGAGGACGCCCGCGACCCGCTGCTCGCCGCGATCGCCGCCGCGTCCACCGTGCCGGTGCTCAACCTCGAGTCCGCGATGGATCACCCGCACCAGGGCCTCGCCGACGCGCTCGCCCTGCGCCGCCACCTGCGCGGCGAGAGCCCGGTGGCCGTCGCGGGCTCCGGCGTGCCGCGCGGCGGCGCGATGCGCGCGCGGGTCGTCATCTCCTGGGCGCCGCACGTCAAGCCGCTGCCGCTCGCGGTGCCGCACGCGGCGCTCATGGCCTTCGCGCGCGAGGGGCACGAGGTGCGGCTGTGTCACCCGCCGGGCTTCGACCTCGACCCCGGCGTGCTCGCCGCCGCCCAGGCGGCCGCGGCGGCCGCGGGCGGCTCGCTCGCCGTCGGCCACGACCGGCGCGCGGCGCTCGCCGGCGCGCAGGTCGTGTACGTCAAGTCCTGGGGCGCGCGCGGCCACTACGGCGACGCGGCCGCCGCGGCGGCAGCCTTCGCCGCGCACCGCGACTGGATGCTCACCGCCGCGGACCTCGGCGCCGCGGCCTTCATGCACTGCCTGCCGGTGCGGCGTGGCGTCGTCGTCGCGGACGAAGTGCTGGACGGCGGCCGCTCGCTGGTGCTCGAGCAGGCCGGCGCCCGCCTCGACGTGCAGAAGGCCACGCTGTGCCGCGCGCTCGGAGTCGAGGCGTGACCCGTCCGCGCCGCGGCCCGGGCTTGCGGAGCGGGCGGCGATCGCGAGCATGACGGGCCCCGACAAGCCCCGGGCGCCCGCGGAGCGACACACGCCCGCGGCGCGTGGCCGGGCCGCGGACGGTGATACTGGAGACATGTCGATGAAGGACGCCCTGCTGCTGAAGATCCTCAAGCAGGCGCTGCCGTACCTGCGCCAGCACAAGGGCCAGGTCATGGTGGTGAAGCTCGGGGGCGAGATCGCCGCCAACCCCGACGCGCTGCGCTCGCTGGCCGAGGACGTCTCGCTGCTCGTGCACGTCGGCATCCGCATCGTGGTGGTGCACGGCGGCGGGCCGCAGGCCACGGAGATGTCCAAGCGCCTCGGGATCGAGCCGCTCATGGTGGAGGGCCGCCGCGTCACGGACGAGCAGACGCTCGACGTGGCCAAGATGGTCTTCGCGGGCAAGATCAACACGGACATCCTCTCCGCGCTGCGGACGCAGGGCGTGCGCGCGGTCGGGCTCTCGGGCGTGGACGCGTTCCTCGTGAACGCGGTGCGCCGCAAGCCCACGCAGATGCGCGACGAGGCGACGGGCGAGACGCGCCTCGTGGACTTCGGCTACGTCGGCGACGTGGAGTCCGTGGACAGCTCGCTGCTGTCGCTGCTCATGGAGCATGGCTACGTGCCGGTGCTCGCCTCGCTGGGCGCGGACGAGAGCGGTGCCATCCTCAACATCAACGCGGACACGGTCAGCGCGGTGCTCGCGCGCGACCTGCACGCGGGCAAGCTCATCTCGCTCACCGCGGTGCCGGGCGTGCTGCGCGACCGCAACGACCCGAACACGCTCGTGCCGATCCTGACCACCGACCAGGCGCGCGAGCTGCTCCGGAGCGGCATCATCGCGGGCGGCATGAAGCCCAAGCTCACGGCGATCGTGGACGCGGTGGAGCACGGCGTGAAGCGCGGCCACATCCTCTCGGGCCTCCAGCACGGCTCCATCCTGCTGGAGCTGTTCACGCGCGAGGGCTGCGGCACGCTCATCGCGGGCGAGAGCGAGGCCTCCGAGGTCGCCGCCGACGCGAGCTCCGCCGCCAAGTCCGACGCCATCGGCAACCAGTCGGGCCGGCTGCCCGGCGCGCAGCGCACGCTGGGGCGCGGCGCGTGAGCGAGGTCATCGACCTGCTGCGCGAGCTGGTCGCGCTCCCGTCCGTCTCCGGCGACGAGGCCGCGTGCCGCGACCTGCTCATCCGCTGGTTCCAGGCGCGCGGCGTGGACGTGCGCGCCCACGGCCGCAACGTGATCGCGGTGGTGGAGGGCACGGCGGGCGCCGACTCCGCCGCCGCGCGCGGCGCCGCGGCGGCGGGGAACGCGGCGGGAAACAGGGACGCCATGGCCTCCGCCTCGAGCTCGGCGCGCAGGTCGCTCGCGACCCACGCGGCGCACGCGGCGGCGGCCGATGCGGCCGATGCGGCCGGCGCGGCCGGCGCGGCCGGCGCGCGCGAGGCCGCCCCGGAGCGCGGCCTGCTGCTCTGCTCGCACACCGACGTCGTGCCGGTCGGGCCGGGCTGGACGCGCGACCCGTGGGACGCGGCGCTGCACGCGGGGCGCATCTGGGGCCGCGGCAGCAACGATGCGAAGTCGAGCGTCGCCGCGATGGCCGTCGTCGCCGCGGGCGTGGATCCCGCGCGCCTGCACGGCCGGCTCGTGCTCGCGCTCGTCTGCGACGAGGAGACCGGCGGCGAGGGCATCGAGTCCTGCGGCAAGGACCTGCCGGCGTGCACGGCCGCGGTGGTGGGCGAGCCCACCGGCCTCGACGCGTGCCCCGGCCAGCGCGGCCTGCTGCGCACGTCCGTCATCGTGCAGGGCCGCAGCGCGCACGCGAGCCGCCCCGCGGAGGGCATCAACGCGATCGAGCTCGCCGCGCACGACGTGCTGGCCATCCAGGGCCTGCGCTTCCCCGACGAGCACCCGCTGCTCGGCCGCGCGACGCTGCAGGCCACCGTGATCAACGGCGGCACGCGCCCCAACGTGATCCCCGGCGAGTGCACGATCCTCACCGACGGCCGTCCGACGCCCGCCTACGACAACGGCCGCATGCTCGCCATGCTGCGGCAGGCCGTGCGCGGCGAGGTCGTGGTGAAGAGCCAGCGCTTCCATCCCGTCGTCACCGCGCCGGACAGCGAGATCGTCGCGATCGCGCGCGCCGCCAGCCCGACGAAGACGGTGCGCGGCTTCGGCGGCGTGAGCGACCTCTTCCACCTGCGCCACCTGCCCGGCGTGGTCATGGGCCCCGGCACGAGCGCGGCCAGCCACGCGCCCGACGAGTGGGTGGCCATCGAGCAGGTCGAGATGGCGGTGGAGGCGTACGCGGCGATCGTGGCCGGCTACCTCGGCGCGGGCCAGGCATCCGGTGCCCGTCTGCCCCACGCACATCCTGCAGCCGGATGAACGTCCGAAGCCTGCACGCGCGGGGCACCACGGCCGCGCCTGACGGAGGACATGGCATGCGGAACGGGGGAGCGAACTTCGTGCGCGCGTCGCTCGCAACGATGATCGTCGTCACCGTGCCGGCCGGCTGCCACGCGACAGCGAGCGAGGCCGTCAGCGTGGCGGCTTCGGCGTCCGCCGTCTCGGCGGCCGGCGGCAGCGTGGATGTGAAGGCGCTGCAGGCACGCGTCACGTCGCTTGCCAGCAGTGGATGGCATCCCGACCTCGCACTCGAGCAGGCAGAATCCGTATTGAGAAGCGCCGCTTACGTTGCCACGGCGCGCACGGGGCGATCGGGGCATCCCGATCCGCAGGCCATAGCCTTCGTGCGCGTGCTCCTGGACGAGACCGCGACGGCAAGGTTCGCTGCGTTGGCGGGAGACAACAACGCCTGCGCGCGCGTCTATGGCTTGTGCGGTCTGCACCTGCTCTCCTGCGCGGCGTTCGACGAAGCGGTTACGCGCGATGCCACTCCGTCAGGCACTGTGATGTTCTGGAGCGGCTGCGTTGGCGCGGAGACCGAGGTTTCCGAGATCCTCGCTGCACGGGTGTCCGCGAACGTCGACGTGTCGCGCGGCGGGTTGCCGCTCACCTTTGTCGCACTGGCGGAAGACCTGAGTCACCAACCCTCCCCGCGTGCGGGGGCCGAGATATCTCCATGACCGACGCGACGCACACCCCGCACCACGCTCCGAAGGGCCGGCGTGCCGGCGCCCGTGCCGGCCGCAAGTTCGCCGCCGACGGCCTGCTCCGCGGCCGCTTTGCCGGCGGCGTGCACCCGGCGCTGGACGCGATCAACCGCTCGCTCGACGTGGACCGGCGGCTGTGGGCCGAGGACATCGTCGGCTCGCTGGCGCACGCGCGGATGCTCGGCGCGACGGGCATCCTGCCGGCGGCCGCGGTGAAGCGCATCGTCGCCGGGCTGCGGCGCGTCGCGGCGGAATTCGACGCGGGCACGTTCGCGGTGAAGCCCGCGGACGAGGACATCCACATGGCGGTGGAGCGCCGGCTCACGGAGCTCATCGGCGAGGACGGCAAGCGCCTGCACACCGCGCGCAGCCGCAACGACCAGGTGGCCACGGACCTGCGCCTGCACCTCATGGAGTCCGGCGAGGGGCTCGCCGTGGCGGTGCGCGACGTGCAGGCGGCGCTGGTCGCGCTGGCGCGCCGCGACGGGCGCGCGATCCTGCCCTTCTACACGCACCTGCAGCGCGCGCAGCCGATGCTGCTGGGGCACGTGCTGCTGGCCTACGTGGAGCTGCTCGAGCAGGACCGGCGCGGGCTGCGCTACGAGGCCCGCGAGTGCCCGCTCGGCGCGGGCGCAGGCGCCGGCACCACCTTCCCGATCGACCGCGAGCTCACCGCGCGCGGCCTGGGCTTCGACGGCCCGTCGCGCAACAGCCTCGAATCCGTCAGCTCGCGCCGCGACGCGACGATGTTCTGCGCGGGCCTCGCCGCGTGCGCGGTCACGCTCTCGCGCCTCGGCAGCGACCTCGTGCTGTGGACCTCGCGCGAGTTCGGCTTCGCGCGCCTGGGCGACGCGGTGTCCACCGGCAGCTCGATCATGCCGCAGAAGCGCAACCCCGACGGCGCGGAGCTGCTCCGCGCGAAGGCCGCGCGCGTGACCGGCGACCTCTCGCGCCTGCTGGAGCTGCAGCGCGGACTGCCGCTCGGTTATCACAAGGATCTGCAGGAGGACAAGCCGGCGCTCTTCGACGCGGAGGACACGCTCGGGCAGATGCTCGCCGTCGCCGCGGCGATGCTGCGCGACGTGGCCTTCGACCACGCGCGCATGCGCGCCGCCGTGGACGAGCCGTCCGGCTACATGTACGCGACCGAGGCGGCGGACTGGCTCGTGCGGCACGGCGTGTCCTTCCGCGCGGCGCACGAGGCGGTCGGCGCGCTGGTGCGCGAGGCCGAGTCGCGCGGCGTCGCGCTGGAGGCGCTGCCCCTCGAGACCTTCCGCGCCGCGCACCGCGCCTTCGCGCCCGACGTCTATGCCGCGCTCACCGCGGAGGCCGCCGTCGCCGCGCGCGTCTCGACGGGCGGCACCGCGCCCGCCAACGTGGAGCGCGAGCTCCGCCGCTGGGAGCGCGAGCTGGGGCTGGCGCCCGCGGGCTCCGGGGCCGCCGGCAGATCGCCCGCGCGCCGCGCGGCCCGAAAGCGCTGACCGCCGCTCAGGCCTTCGTGTAGACGATCTCGAGCGACTTGAAGAGCTTGTCGCCGCGCTCCTCCATGAGCACGTAGTCGTATTGCGTGTCGCTCACCTTCTTCATGATCGCGTGCGTCTTCATCTTGCCGCCGTTCTTCAGGCTGATCATCTCGCCGCGCCAGCGCAGCGACTGCGATCCCTCGTCCCACGTGCCGGTGCTCTTCCACATGCCGGTTCCCATGTTGTCCACCCACACGTTCTCGTACTCGTTGGCCATCACGTTGAAGCCGTAGAGGCCCATGCCGTTGAACGGGCCCATCGGCCCCTCGCCGACGACGGTCTCCACGAGATAGCGGCCTTCCATGATGATGGTGAAGGCGGACGTGGCCTTGGACTCCACGGGCGTGGCGCCCGGATCCGCGGTGGACTTCACCGCGAGCGTCCAGTTGCCGTGCAGGTCCATGAGCGGCTTGTGGTGCGCGCCCGGGCTCATCACTTTCATGGCGAGCGTCCGGCCGTCGTGCGCGCCGTCGTGCGCGCCGTCCTGCGTGGCGGCGAGCGCGGCGGCCGCTGCGTCCGCGGGAGCGGCGGGCGCCGGCGCGGCGGCGGACCCCGGCGCCACGGCGGGCTTGGCGGCCGACTGTCCCGCGGCCTTGGTGCCGGCGGCGTTCGCGTTGCCGGCGCCGGCGTTGACGGCGTTCGCTTTGCCGGCGTCGGCGTTGACGGCATTCGCCTTGCCGGCGCCCGCGTTGGCGGCGTTCGCCTTGGCGGCGCCCGCGTTGGTGGCACTCGCCTTGCCCGCGCCCGCGTTGGCCGGCTTGGGAGCTTTCGCGTTCGCGGCGCCCGCGGCGCCGGGCTTCGCGGCGGCGGCGTTCTGATTCGCGACGGGAACGGTGTTCGGCTTGGCGGCTGCGGCGTTCGCGGCCTTGCCGGCGCCGGGCGTCACCGCGGCGGGCTTGCCGGGCGCCGCCATGGGAGCGTTCGCATGGACCTTCGCGTCCTGCGGGAGCCCCGCAACGAGGGCGAGGGCGAGGCTGGCGCAGGCGACGCCGCAGATCGCGTATCCGAACTTCATCCCGAATCTCCAGTGGGTTTGCCGGGACGGTGGCGTGGTCCCGCCTGCCCGGGGGAATCGCGCGAGTGTAGCAGCACCCCGCGCGCACGGCGTTGAGGGCGGGGAGGACGGCGAAGTCGGCGCGGAGTCGTGGCTACAATCGGTCGGATCATGTCGCCGGCCGCGAACGACGCTCCCGATCTCTCGCGATTGCGCATCGAGCGCGGCGGCGCGGCCGGGGGCCGCCCGAACGGCGCCGGCGGCGGCACGCGCACGGCGCTCGTCATCGTCGTGCTGGTGCTCCTGGCGCTGGTCGCCTGGCTCGTGTGGCCGAAGCTCGCCGCGCTGCGCGACCAGCGGCCGCTCGTCCACGTCGGGCACGCGGTGAAGACGGGCGGCGCGCAGGCGCTGTCCGGCACGGCGGCCAACGGCTACGTCATCGCGCGGCGCAAGGCCGAGCTGTCCACCGACATCCAGGGCCGGCTCGTCGAGCTGACTGTTGAGGAGGGCCACCGCGTCCGGGCGGGCGACCTCGTCGCGCGCCTCGACACGCGCGAGCTGGAGGCCACGCTCCAGCGGGTGCGCGCGGACCTCGGCACCGCGAAGGCCTCGCTGGAGCTGGCGGAGCTGGAGCTCGCGCGGCGCACGCCGCTGCTCGCCTCGGGCGACGTGAGCAAGGCCGACGTCGACGCGGCGCGCACGGAGCGCGACGGCGCGCAGGCCACGGTCAACTCGCTGGAGGCGGCCGTCCAGGAGACCGAGGTGCGCATCAGCAAGTCCTCGGTCCTCGCGCCCTTCGACGGCGTCATCACGGACAAGAACGCGGAGGTCGGCGAGATCGTGTCCTCGCTCGGCGCCGGCGCCAACAGCCGCGGCTCGGTGGCCACGCTCGTGGACTTCGACACGCTCGAGGTGCAGGTGGAGCTGGCGCAGACCTCGCTGAAAGCCGCGAAGGAGGGCGCGCCGGTGGTCATCTACCTCGATGCCTACCCGGACCGCGCCTATCGCGGCAGCGTGCGCAAGATCTGGCCGACGGCGGACCGCCAGAAGTCCACGGTGGAGCTGCGCGCGGAATTCCTCGAGCGCGACGAGCGCATCCTGCCCGAGATGGGCGTGCGCGTCGTGTTCACCGGGCAGGACACGGGCGCGCCGGCGGAGGCCGAGGTGCGCGTGCCGAAGGCGGCCGTCGTGCCCTCGCCCGACGGCCCCATGGTCTGGGTCGTGGTGGAGGGCAAGGTCGCGGCGCGCCGCATCGAGGTGGCGGGCCGATCCCCGGAAGGCGGGATCGTGCCGGTGCAGAGCGCGCCCGACGGCGACACGCTCGCGGTGGCCTCGGGTCTCGCGGGCGGCGAGACCGTGGTGCTCGACCCGCCCGCCGGCGGTCTGTCGGACGGCACCGCGGTGCGCCTGCCGGACGCGGACACCTGAGACTTCGTATTCTTCCGGCACTCACGGGAGTCCAAGCGGGATGGGAATCATCGAGATGCACGGCGTCACCAAGCGCTACTCGCGCGGCGGCGAGACGCTCACCGTGCTGGACCGGCTGGACCTCGTCGTGCCCGAGGGAGACTTCGTCGCGCTCATGGGGCCGTCGGGCTCGGGCAAGTCCACGATCCTGAACCTGGTCGGCGGGCTGGACGCCGCGGACGAGGGCAGCATCAGCGTCGCGGGGCTGGAGATCACGTCGCTGGCGTCGTCGGAGCTCCCGCACTTCCGCGCGCGGCACATCGGCTTCATCTTCCAGGCCTTCAACCTCGTGCCGGTGCTGACGGCCTGGGAGAACGTCATGCTGCCGCTGCTGCTCACGCCGCTGGACAAGGCGGGGCGCCGCAAGCAGGCGGAGTTCGCGCTGGAGGTCGTGGGCCTGCAGGACCGCATGCACCACCGCCCCAGGCAGCTCTCGGGCGGGCAGGAGCAGCGCGTGGCCATCGCGCGCGCGCTGGCGACCGACCCCGACATCATCCTGGCCGACGAGCCCACCGGCGACCTCGACCGCGACAGCGCCAACGCGATCATGGACCTGCTGCGCCGGCTCAACGTGGAGCTGAAGAAGACGCTGCTCGTCGTGACGCACGACCACGTGGCCGCGGAGCGCGCGCGCCGCGTGCTGCACCTGGACAAGGGCGTGCTCGCGCGCGAGGTGCGCAACGAGGCCGCGCCGCTCGCGGCGCCCGGGACGGCCGGCGCGCGCGGCGCCGCGCCGGCGGGCGGGAGCGCGTCCGGGGGTTCCGGCGCGGGGCCGCGGCGCTGATGGCCACGCCCTGGCTGCTCGCGGGGCGGCACCTGCGCTCGCACTGGCTGCGCAGCGGGCTGACCATGCTGTCGCTCACCGTGGCGATGTTCCTGTTCTGCCTGCTCATCTCGCTCGTGACCTCGATGGAGGCGGCCGTCTCCTCGGCGGCGACGGACCGCGTCATCGTGCAGTCCAAGGTGTCGCTGTTCGTGGCGCTGCCCAAGGACTACCAGTCCAAGATCGAGCAGGTGCCGGGCGTGGAGGCGTGCACCAAGTTCCAGTGGTTCGGCGGCTACTACCAGAAGCCCGAGAATTACATGGCGCAGTTCGGCATCGACCACGGGGTCTTCCTGGACATGTACCGCAAGGAGATGGGCGTCCTGCCGGCGAGCGCCGCCACGCAGCCCGCCGAGCTCGCGAAGCTGGAGCCCGCGGACGACGCGCGGGCGGCCGCGGTGGCGGCGCTGGCCGGCGACCGGCGCGCGGCCATCGTCGGCGAGGCGCTCATGGCGACGTACGGCTGGAAGGTCGGCGACACGGTGCCGATCACGGGCACGATCTTCACCAAGGCCGACGGCAGCGCCTGGGACTTCAACATCGTGGGCGTCTACCGCCCGCTCAAGTCCAACGTGGACCCGAACACGATCTTCTTCCGCTACGACTACCTGGACGAGGCGCTGCAGGCGCACGCGGCCATCGGCCCGCCCGGCGTCGGCTGCTACTCGGTGAACGTGGCCGCGGGCCACGACCCGGAGGCCGTGATCGCCGCGACCGACGCGATCTTCAGCAACGGCCCGCAGGCCACGCTCACCACGACCGAGGCCGCCTTCCAGGCCGGCTTCCTCTCGATGATGGGCAACCTGCCCTTCTTCATCGGCACGATCGGCGGCGCGGTCGTGTTCGCGGTCGTGTTCAGCGTGATCAACACCATGCTCATGTCCGGCCGGCAGCGCCTGCACGAGACCGGCATCCTCAAGGCGCTCGGGTTCACGGATGGCGCGGTCGGCCGGCTCATGATCGGCGAGTCGCTGCTGCTCTCGCTGCTCGGCGGCGGGGCGGGCGTGCTGCTCGCCGCGGTGATGGACACGGGCATCAAGTCCGTCCTCGGCACGATGGTGCCCGCCTATCACATGCAGCCGTCCACCGCGCTGCTCGCGCTGGGCGTCACCGCGGCCATCGGGATCGTGGCGGGAGTCACGCCCGCCATCGTCGCGGCGCGGCTGCGGCCCACGGCCGCGCTGCGGAGCGAGGGCTGATGGCGCTCCCGCTGGCCTACACCGTGCGCAACATCGCCGTGCGCCGCGCGTCGGCGCTGTTCACGGCGCTCGGCATCGCGATGACCGTCGCGGTCTTCGCCGGCGTGCTCTCGCTGCGCGCCGGCTTCGAGGGCGTCTACAAGCCGCGCGGCGACACCAACCTCGCCGTGTACCTGCGTCCCGGCGCCACGTCCGAGGGCGAGTCGGGCCTGCAGCGCGAGAAGGTGGACATCCTCGTGAAGGAGCGGCCGGAGATCGCGCGCGACGCGGAGGGCCGGCCCGTCGCCGCCGGCGAGACCTTCCTGGCGATGTTCCTCGAGAAGCTCGACGGCGGGAAGACCAACGTGCCGCTGCGCGGCATCCAGCCCATGTCCATCCCGCTGCGCGGCGACGCGCTGCGCCTCGTGGAGGGCCGCTGGCTGGAGTTCGGCAGCGACGAGCTGGTGGTCGGGCGGCGCCTCGTGACGCGCATGAAGGACTGCCAGGTGGGCCAGACCCTCGTGCTCAACCTGACGCCCTTCCGCGTCGTGGGCGTGATGGACAGCGAGGCCGCCGACGCCGGCGAGATCTGGGGCGACGCCGACCGCATGATGGAGGCGATGCAGCGCCCCTCGTTCCAGCGCGTCATCGCGCGCGTGGTGCCGGGCACGGACTTCGCCGCGCTGAGCGCGCAGCTCGAGCACGACGTGCGCACGCCCGTCTCCGTCTCGTCGGAGCGCGAGTACCTCGGCAAGCAGACCACCGCGACCGGGGGCATGCTGCAGATCCTGGCCCTGATCCTCACGGTCATCATGGGCATCGCCGCGGTGCTGGGCTCGGTCAACACGATGCTCGCGTCCGTGAGCTCGCGCACGCACGAGATCGGCGTGCTGCTCGCCATCGGCTACAGCCGGCTCTCCATCTTCACGGCCTTCCTCGTGGAGTCCGCGCTCATCGGCCTCATCGGCGGCGCGCTGGGGCTGCTCATCGCACTGCCCTTCGACGGCATCGAGACCGGCATGGCCAACTGGAACACGTTCACGGACGTGTCCTTCGCGTTCACGCTCACGCCGGCCCTCGCGCTGCAGTCCTTCGTGCTCGCGTTCGCGCTCGGGCTGCTGGGCGGCGCGCTGCCGGCGCTGCGCGCCGCGCGCCTGCGGCCGGTCGAGGCGCTCCGCGAACTCTGAGTCCCGCGATCCCGCGCCGCGCGATCCGCGCAGCGCTCCGTGGTCGCGCCCCGATCGCGCGGTGATCGCGCCCCGATGGCGCGGCGCGGCTCAGCCTGCGCTGTGGCCGGAGGCGCCGACGGGCGGGGCCGGTGTGCTGGCCACCGGCTGGCCGGCCGGGCGCGGGACGGGAGCCACCGCGTGCTCCGCGCGCCGGGCCGCCTGCGCCCGCGGGCCGCGGCCGGAGCGCGTCAGCATCACGCCCGCGGCGAGCAGCGCGACGAGCATCGCGCCCAGCAGCTTGTACTGCAGCGCGACCAGCGTCTCGACCGCCGCCTCGTGCTCGAGCTCGAGCTGCTCCGTGAGCGCGTCCATGGCGGGCAGCGCGGCGATGGAGGCGTCCTCGACCTCCCCGGCCTCCTCGAGCGGGTCCTTCACGTCGCCGGCGGCCGCGTCGCTGCAGAGCCTGTCCACCGAGGCGGCCAGCTCGCGGACACGCGGGGCCAGGCGGTGCGGCGTGTCGTCGTAGATGGCGCTCACGGCGTCGCTGAGCGGGCGGGTCGTGAGCGGCGGCTCGAGCGGGTCCGCGCCGGCCGCGCGGCCGGGCATGACGTGCCGGTTGAGCGTGTGCCGCAGTTCGGCGGCGCTGGCGCGCAGCTCCCAGCGCAGGTCCAGGCGCACGTAGTCGTCATCCGTGGCCACGTACTGGTGCGCGAGCAGTCCCACGCGCTGGCCGAGCATGCGCTGCCGGGCCACCGCGAGGAGCAGCCGCGAGTCGTCGGCCTCGCGCACGGCGCGGATGGCGAGCCAGCAGCCGCCGCCCGCGAGCAGCGCCAGCGCGGCGAGGGCGCCGAGCCAGGCGAGCGAGAGGCGGCGGCGTTCGCGAGCGTTCATGGCACCCCGGTCTGCGGTCGGGCCAGCATAGCCACGACCTGCCGGAGCCGCCACGCAACCCGCGGCCGCGCTCGAGGATCCGTCAGCCGTCGCGGCGCCCGTCGAGCAGCCGGCCGAGCACGCGCGCGGCGTCCTCGTCGCGCGCGATGACGCGCGTCTGGACTGGCGCGTCATCGTCCGCACGGCCGATCCAGAGAATCGCGTCGAGCCCGTCGCCTTGCGTCGCCAGGAAGGTCGAGAGCCGGCCGACGGCCTCCATGTCCGACGGGTCGGCGAGGCCGACCGCTGCGCGCGCTCCCGCCAGCAGCTCGACTTCCGACGTGCCTGTCGGCGCGGACGTGCCCGGCGGGCCGGACGCGCCTGCATCCGTGCCGCCGAGCAGCGCGTAGCGGGCCGCGCGCAGCCGGTCGCGCAGTGCCTCCACGGCCGCGACGCGCTCGGGCTTCGCGCCCGCGGGCAGGTCGTCGAGCACCAGCACGAGACCCGCGGGCGGCGGCGGCAGCGGCGGCTGGAGCTCGGCCCGCGCCTGCAGCGTCTCCACGCTCACGGGCTCGAGCATCTCGATGCCTTCCGCGCGCAGCACGGCGTGCGCCGCCTCGACGGCGGACGTCTCGCCGTCGCCGTCCGAGGACGCGTCACCGCGCATGGCCGCGGGCCGGGCCGAGCCGTCCTGGCCCGACTCGGGACCACCGCGGTAGCTGCCCGCGCCGTTCTCGGCGCCGGCCCGCGCGCCGCCTGCGCTGCTGACGACGGGGACGTCGGAGCCACGCGGCGCGCGCGGCGTGCGCCGCGATCCCGAAGCGCCGGCATCGCGGAAGTGGCTGAAGGCGAGCACCAGGATCGCGGCCGCCGCGAAGCCCTTGCGGCTCCAGCCGCGCCGCCCGTACGGCGGATCGAGCGGCCGCCAGCGGCGCTCCCCGGCAGGCATCCCGCCGCGATCGCGCGGCACGCGCAGATCGCCGCTCACGGGTGGCGCATCGGCTGCGGCGCGCTCGTGCCGACGCTCGTCGCCGTCGCCGCGAGCCCCACCCGCGAAGCGCTGCTCGGCGGGCTGCTCGGCCTGGCCGTGGCGGACCTCGCCGGGCGAGCCGGACGGCACGGCTTCGGCGCCGAGCGCGGGCTCCTCATCCTCGCCAGCGATGGGCAGGGCCAGCGCCTCGGCGATGCGCGGCCGGCCGGCGAGCGAGGGCAGGTCGGCGGGGCGCACGGCGAAAGGATCGGCCGCGCCGCTCACCGTGCGCAGGTCCTCGAGCATCGCGGCCGCGGAGGCGTAGCGGTGCGCGACGTCGGCCATCGCGCGGCGGATGATCCAGCGCAGCGCCTCGGGGCAGCGGCGCGTGAGCCGCGAGAGGCTGCCGTGCGCGGGGAAGCTGCCCTCGATGAGCGAGAAGAGCACGGCGCCGGCGCCGTACACGTCGAACTTGATGCCGTCCACCTCGTGCACCTTCACGCCGCGCAGGGCGAGGCGCACCATCTCCGGGTCGCGGAAGTACTCCGTGCCGTGAGTGGTGAGCGTCATGGCCGACGCGAGCGGCGTGATGAGCCCGAAGTCCACGAGGTGCGCGCGGCCGTCGGACACGATGACGTTGCCCGGCTTGACGTCCTTGTGCCACAGGCCGCCCTTGTGGAAGCGCTGCAGCGTGGACAGCAGGTCGTCGGTGAGCGAGAGCGCGCGGCGCAGCGCGGCGTCGTCCAGGCCGGCGCCGCCGGACGCGGCGTGCAGGCGCGCGGTCTCCGCGGAGAGGTCCTCGCCGGGGACGTACGGCATGACGTAGTGGAAGCGGCTGGCGGAGAGCTCGTGCTCGAGCACCAGCCCCAGCTCGCGCGCCGCGGCGAGCGCGCGGTTCTCGCGCACGATCTGCGGCAGCGTGGAGCCGTCCGCGAGCGAGAAGGACTTGATGACGACCGTGGCCGGGAGCACGGCGCCGCGCGGCGCGGTGCGCGCGAGCTGGCGCAGCTTGTCGGCGTCCGGCTCCGCGAGCCACAGCCGCGCGCCCGAGCCGCCGCCGGCGAGCGAGCCGGTGACGCGGTAGCCCGGGAAGCTGGCCGGCCCGCTGGACGGGCGGTCGCGGCCCGGCGCGCGCGCGATGACCTCCGGCACGCGCTGCTCGAGGCCCTCGGTGAGCGCCTCCAGTCCCAGCAGGCGCAGCAGATTGCCGAGCGCGAGGCGGTACAGGGACGTCGCGGCGCGCGCGGCCTCGCCGCGCAGCGCGCGGACGTAGTGCAGCGCAGCCGAGCGCCGCACGAACAGCACCGAGAGCAGCAGCGCCGGCAGGTACGCGACGGCGGCGAGGATGCTGCCGCCGAGCCGCAGCACGTCGCGCACCATGTTCGCGACGAACTCGAACGCGTGGCGCACGAGGCGGCCGATGCCCTGGAACACGCGGCCCGTCGCCCAGAGGACGCCCTTGAGCACCTTGATGGCGACGTAGCCGCCCAGCAGGACGAGCGCCATGACGACGAGCACCTTGACCGGCGAGTCGAACGCGGTGTCCATGCCTGCCCTCACTCCGCCGGCGCCGGCCCCGGCCCGCCGCCTGTCACTGGCTTGCCGAGCGCCCGCCCTCCGCCCAGCCGACCTGCGCACGCAGGTCCTGCTGGCGGTGGTAGATCTCGGCGACGGCTTCATCGAAGAGCGCGTCGTCGGCCTTGTTGGGATTGAGGTGCAGGCCGTTTCGCGCGGCCTCCTGCGCCTCGTCGGCGGTGAAGCTGTAGCGCGTGACGACCTCCGCGAGGCGCCCGCGCAGCCGGTCGCGCACGCGCTGCAGGCGCCGCGTCACGGTGGGCTCGGACAGCCCCAGCGCCTCGCCGACGTCGCGACCCGGGCGGCCCTCGAGCACGCGCATGCGATACACGCTGAACTCCACGAACTCCGACTCGCGCTCCACGAGGCGCAGCGCGGCCTCCACCTTGGCGTGGAACACGGCCTGCTCGTAGAGCGCGGCGGGGGAGCTGCTGCCGTCCGCGGCGTCGTCGTCGAACAGCTCGCCGGGGCGCACGCCCGCGCCGCGCTTCTGCGCCATGCGGCGGTCCAGCTCGCCGCAGAAGGTGTGCTTCGCGATGGCGAGCAGCCAGGTGGAGAAGCGCGCGCCGTTCTCCGGGTCGTGGCGGTCGATCGCGTCGGAGAGCGCGGCGAGCGTCTCCTGCGAGAGATCCTGGATGGTTTCCGCGCCGAGCCGCCCGCCGCCCCACTTGCCGAGCTGGCCGCGCAGGATGGGGCCGAAGGTCTCCCAGAGCTCGAACCACGCCGCCGGATCGCGCGCGCGCAGCCGCCCGATGAAGCCCGTGGTGAGGTCGCTGAGCATCGGCGGGATTGTAAGCGCCCGCTCCGGCCCCGCGCGTGGCGCGCAGGTGGCCGCCGAGGCGTGAAATCGCGCGCGGGCCGCGCCCAACAAGGCGCCGTCGCCGGGGTCGAGCTCCCGGCGGCGATGGACCGCCTCGCTCGGATTTGGGAACGGATCGCCATGGGAGTCTTCAAGACCGTGTTCCGCATCGGCCTCGTCACGGTGGCCATCGTGGGCGTGGGCATCCTCGTGGCCGGGCCGCACCGCGCGGCGGCGCTCTTCAACCGCATGCGCGGCGCCGTGGACACCGCCATCGACAAGAACATCGACGACCCGACGGCGCTCCGGACGCAGCTCCGCACGCTGGAGGCGCAGTATCCGCAGCGGATCACGGACCTGCGCGGCGACCTCGCGCAGCTCGTCGAGCAGCGCCGGCAGATGGACCGCGACCGCGCAGTGGCCGAGCGCGTCGTCGCGCTGGCGGACGCGGACCTGTCGGCGCTCAAGCCGCTGCTCGTGCAGGCCGAGGCGGCGCGCGCCGGCGCCGCGCCCGGGCAGGTGGTGAGCGTGCGCTTCGACAGCGAGGCGATGCCGCTGGACCAGGCAGCCAAGCGGGCGACGCAGATCGCGCAGACGCGCACGGCCTACGCCGCGCGCGCGCGCGATGCGGCCCGCGACCTCACCTATCTCGGCCAGCAGCAGTCGCGGCTGGAACAGCTCCTCGCGCAACTCGAGACGGAGCGCGCGGACTTCCAGTCGCAGATCTGGCAGATGGACCGGCAGGTGGATTCCATCGCGCGCAACGACCGGCTCATCGAGCTCATGTCCAAGCGCCAGCAGACGATGGACGAGTGCAGCCGCTACGAGGCCGGCAGCCTGGACCAAATCCACGCGCACATGGCGGAGGTGCGCAGCAAGCAGGAGGCCGAGCTGGACCTGCTCGCCAACAACCAGCAGCGGCTGGACTACGAGGACGTCGCGCGCGGCCAGATCGACGACCAGGACCTGCCGCCCGAGCTGCAAGGCCTGCTCGGCGGAGGCAGCGGCTCAGGCGCGCCGCCCGTGCCGGGCTCGGGCATCACGGTCGATGGGACGAGCGATAACACGAGCGCCGGCACGAGCGCCGGTGCCGCCGGCGCGGGCTCCGCGACTCAGGCCGGCTCTTCACGCGGCGAGGTGCGCCTCGAGACGGTCACGCCGCGTCCGCGCTGAGCGGCGCGCGGCGCGCGGCGCGCTCCCCCCTCGTGCTGCCGGGGCTCACGCGCTGCGGACGCGAGCCGCGATCAGTGGTGCATCTCGTGATCTGCGGGACCGTCGTGGTGGCCGTGGTCGTGATCCCCGTGACCGTCGTCCCTGTCCATCGAGCCGTCGTCGCCGTACTCCTGCTCGAGCCTGTTGACCCGCTGCTCGAGGTTGTCGATCCGGTGGCGCAGCTTGTCGCCGTCATCTCCGTTGCCGATGGCGAGCACGCAGCCCGGGAGGAGCGTGCCGCAGAGCAGCAGGGCCGGAAGCAGTTTGCGCATGGACAGGGTCTCCGTGAGGGAATCAGGTAGGTGACGCATCAGTGCGGTTGCGGCGGCTGCGGTGCCGGCGGGGACGCGGGCTGCTGCGGCGGCGCCGGTTGCGTGATCTTCGGCGGTTGCGGAGCCGCGCTGCCCTGCTGCTGCGGCGCCTTGTGGTGCAGGTGCCGCTCGAGCATGTCCAGCCGGTGCTCGAGCTCCGCGATGCGGCTGTCCAGCTCGGCAGCGTCGGCCACTCCCTCGGCCTCGTCGTCGCTGGTCCAGCCGTAGTGTGTCCAGCTGTGGCCGCCCGCGTGGTCGCCATTCCAGTGCTTCGTGCCGAAGGAGAAGGCGCAGCCCGGCAGCAGGAGCAGCGCGAAGCCGGCGGCACGGACCGAACGGCGACGGAGCACGAGCGAAGTGCGCATGACGATCTCCCGGAAGTGCGGCCCCCGCGGCCGCGGCACGAGCGGGGATGCTACCGGCGCGCCCGCTCCGCGCACATGACACCACCGTGGCGCCGCGACAACACGGCGTCCCGACTGGCACCGTCGGCTGCCCGCTCCAGCCGTCGTTGTCGTCGCTGCGACACCGGCCACCCGGCGGGGAAGACCTCGGTCTCCGCTCTTCAGCCGCCTGGCAGCCTGGCCGCCTGGCGGCTTGGCGGCTTGGCGGGCGGCCGACGCGGAACGCTCCCGGAAGTGCAGCGGCGCCCCGTGTGGGATGCTCGCGCACGATGGTGACCCTTGGCTCCTCGTCGGGCAGCGCTGACCGGGAGACCGTGACGGCGACGCTGAATGCGCAGCTCGGCGGGCGCGCGGTGCGCGTGCTCGACGCGCTGAGCGTGGCGGTCATGCTGGCGAGCCTCGGCATCGCCGCGCTCCAGGTCCGGCACGTCGATGCGGGCTGGCTGACGAGCCACGGCGCCGACGCTCTGTGTCCCGCCTTCATGTGGTGGACGCTGCGGCGGACAGCCTTCGCGAAGCGTCGCCACGCCGCCGCGGAGGCCGCGGGACTCATCCTCGCCGGTTGCTGGGGCTGGGAGCTGTGCCAGCTCCTCGATCCGCGCGGCGATGTGCTGCCGATGACAGCAGGAGTCTTCGATCCCGTCGATCTGGCGGTGTACGCCGCCGTGCTGCTCGCCTGCTGGCTGCTCGATGAAGCGCTCCAGCGCCGCCAGCGACGGATCCGGACGTGCCCCGGCCCGCCTCCGCTCGGAAGCCCGCCCGGATAGCGGTGCCGCAAGCGCGGCGCGACGAGCCGCGGTCGATGCTCGACTCTGGCGCCTTCGCGCTGAATCTACATTCGAGCCGCGCGATGCAGACCGCGCGCGCCCGTCTGGCCATGGGGCCACGGTGAGAGCTGCGCTCGACACGGGGCGTGCGCGCCATTGTCGTCCTCCGGCGCGCCGTGGGCACGGGAGTTGCAAAGACCCCGGTGCCCAATCCCGGGCATTCACCTCAGTGAGGAGTGACACCATGGACAACGACAACAGGAATCAGGACCGCGGGGCACAGCAAGGCTCCCAGGACAACGCGAGTTCCCAGGGCAATCCGGGCGCTTCGCGTTCCGGCAGTTCGGGCAACCTCAGCCAAGGCAACCAAGGCAAGCAGGGGCAGGCACAGCAGGGCTCACCGTCGGGCTCGTCCAGCTCCAGCCAGGGCAAGCCGGGCACTGGCAGCCAGAGCACGAGCGGCAGCCAAGGCGGCTCGCGCACCGGCCAGGGCACCGGCAGCACGGCCGGTCGCAGCGAGCAGAGCACGACCGGTCGCAGTGAGCAGGGCGATCTCGGCGCCGGCAGCACCGCCGGCCGCAGCGAGCAGGGCGACATCGGCGGCCAGAGCGCCCGCAGTGGACAGAGCGGAATCGGCGGCCAGAGCGGCAGCAGCTCGCAGGGCATCGGATCCCGGAGCGGCGGCGGACAGAGCGGCCGCAGCGGGCAGACGGGCTCCGGCAGCAGCAGCCGCAGCGAGCAGGGCGGCACCGGCGACCAGAGCGGGCGCGGTGAGCAGGGCGGCGTCGGCGGCAAGGGCGGCCTCGGCGGCCAGAGCGGCCGCGGCGACGAGAGCAAGGCCACCGGCCAGAGCGGTCGCACGGGCGTCGGCGCGGCGGGCTCCCCGAGCGGGCGCGGCGATGACGGCGGCTTCGGCGAATCCGGCCCGACGAGCACGGGCTCGACGGGCGCGCAGGGCGGCCGCGGCCAGCAGTCCGGCGGCAGCACGCAAGGCCTGAGCGGCGGCTCGCAGCAGGGCGACGGCAACCAGAGCCGCGGCGAGCGCCCGAAGGAGCGCAAGGACGAGAAGCCGCGTCCCTGAACGCTCTGTCCTCACGGCGTTCCCCGCGAGCAGCGGCCGTCCGCGCTCGCGGGGGACGCCGGCGTTTTCCTGGGCGTTCTGCGCTCCCGTGAGGAATGCCGCGCCACTCGAGCTGCGCGTTTCATACGCCGCGCATGCCGCCCGCGTGCCGCCCGCGTGCCGCCCGCGTGCCGCGCGCCTCCGGAAGCCGTCGCCGCGCGACGATCAGCCGCCAGCGGCGGCGCGGAAATCCGCGGGGATCGGTATGGAGCCGGTCTCGCCGGTGAAGGCCATGACCGTCGCGGCCTCGGCGCACAACTGCTCGCCACGCAGCATGCGCTGGCGGAAGCGCACGCTGCTGCGGCCCAGCGCGAGCAGCTCGGTGTGCACGTCGAGCGCGTCCCCGAGCTGCACGGACGCGCGGAAGTCCACCTCGGTGCGCGCCACCACGAACCACTCCCGGCGGTCGGCGAAGCCGTCGTAGGAGAAGCCCAGCGCGAGCAGCCAGTCGAGGCGCGCCTGCTCGAACCAGCCGAGGTACACGCCGTTGTTGAGGTGGCGGTAGCTGTCCAGCTCGTAGCTGCGGGCGGCGAAACGGGAGACCTGGACGTGCGGCATCGCGGCGGATTGTAGCGGCACGCACCCCTCGCGTAGAGTCTGCGGCCCGACGCACCGCACACCTCGAGGTCGAACACCGCCGTGAAGTTCCTGCAGACGAAGCTGCCGGGCGTCCTGCTCGTGCAGCCCGACGTGTGGCGCGACGAGCGCGGCTTCTTCCTGGAGAGCTACCACGCGGGCAAGTACCGCGACGGCGGCATCCCGCTGCCCTTCGTGCAGGACAATCACAGCCGCAGCGCGCGCGGCACGCTGCGCGGCCTGCACGCGCAGTGGCGCAAGCCGCAGGGCAAGCTGGTGCGCGTGCTGCAGGGCGAGATCTTCGACGTCGCGGTGGACGTCAAGCCCGGCTCGCCCACGTTCGGGCAGTGGGTCGGCGCGACGCTCAACTCGGAGAACCACCTGCAGATCTGGGTGCCCGCCGGCCACCTGCACGGCTTCTGCGTGCTGAGCGAGACCGCGGAGGTCGAGTACAAGTGCACCGACCTCTACGATCCGGGCGGCGAGCTCGGCGTCGCGTGGAACGACCCGGACATCGGCATCGACTGGCCGATGAAGGACGCGCCCGTGCTCTCCGGCAAGGACGCCGCCGCGCCGCGGCTGAAAGACGTGCACGCGACGCTGGAGAGCTTCCGGCGCTGAGGCGGCGCGCTCGCTAAGCTTGGCGGCGCGCGCGGTGTCGCGGCGCGCGCAGCGCGGACCCCGCGACACCGGAGGCCGCTCCATGGAAAGCATCCGCCGCTTCGACGACCGCGTCGAGGACTACGAGCGCCACCGGCCCGGCTATCCCGCCGCGGTGGCCGACGTGCTGGCCGAGCGCGGCGTGGCCAGGCCGGCGGACGTCGCCGACATCGGCGCGGGCACGGGCAAGCTGGCGGAGGTCTTCGTGCGCGACGGCCACCGCGTCACGCTCATCGAGCCCAATGCGGCGATGCGCGCCGTCGCGGAGCGCGCCTTCGCCGCGCCGCGGACGGAGCGCGAGCTGCACGGCGCGGCCGGCGCCGGGGCCGCCGCGGCGTCGGCGGAGGCGCCTTCGTCCGGTGTGCCCGCCGCGCCGCGCGCGATCGTCCGCGCCGGCACCGCGGAGGCGACGGGCCTGCCGGACGGCAGCGTGGACGCGATCACCGCGGGCCAGGCCTTCCACTGGTTCGAGCCGGTGGCGACGCGCCGCGAGTGGCGCCGCATCCTGCGCCCCGGCGGCGTGGCGCTGCTCGTGTGGAACGACCGCCGCACGCAGTCCAGCCCCGTGCTCGCGGACTACGAGGAGCTGCTGCGCCGGCACTGCCCCGACTATGCCGAGGTGCAGCGCGCCGCCCCCGGCGAGGCCGCCGTGCGCGCCTTCCTCGGCCCGTCCGCCGCGCTCTCGTCCTTCGACAACGAGCAGGTGCTCGACTGGCCCGGCCTGCTCGGCCGCGCGATGTCCGCCTCCTACGTGCCCAAGTCCGGCCCGGCGCACGAGGCCTTCGTCGCCGGCCTGCGTCTGTCCTTCGAGCACCACGCCGTCGCCGGCCGCGTGAGGCTGCCGTACGACACGCGGGTCTTCCACGGGCTGCTCGACTGAAGAGCGACGCCCCCTGCGCTCCCTTCAGACTCCCCGCGCTTTCCAGCGCCGCTTCGAACCGAGCCAGAGTCGCTCGCGCGGCGGATTCGTGGCCGCACAGGTGCTTGGCCGACGCATGATCACCAGTGCGCGTTTGCTGCATGGAGGAGCCGGCCATTGTTCCTTGAGCGGGCTGGCCGCACGCGCAGCTTCACTGCATGCGTGGAACGCCGTTGCGAGTCGCGATTCACGCTGAGACCCGAGAATGAGCATGCTTCACGGAAAGCCCCGCTTGAATCGTTCGCAGCTCGCAGGATTGCTCGTCGCCTTCTTCCTGATCACTCAGATCATCGACATCGTGCTGACTTGCACGTACTCGCCGGACCTCGGACGCGAGGCGAATGTCCTGGTCAGGCACGCCGGCTTCGGCTGGAGAGAGATCATCGTGGGGCACGCAATGGGGAGCTGTCTGATCATCTGGATGACCGTGATCTGGTCGCGCGGTCCGCTCGGCAGAGCGGATCACGAGACGGATTTCTGGGCGTTCGCCTCGGTCAGCTACCACGCTCAGAGACAGGCGCCGGCGAAGTTTCTGCTCCTGCACCTTTTTGCCATGCCGAAGGTGAAGCGGGACATGGTCCACCTGCTCGGATTCGTGACGCCTTGCGTCATCGGCTGTACGTCGCTCATGTCATCGATGAATTGGCTGCTGCTCTACGGCGGCGACTTTCCGAGGTTCCGGCACTTCTTTGCCACAGTCGCGCCCTGGTACCCCTACGTGATACCAGTCGCGCTGTTTTACTTCGCCTCGATGCTCATGTACTTCTCGTACGAGTGGTCGTCTGCAAAGTGCCGCCGTGCCGGCCTCTTCGCTTGACGGGTCGGTCGCCAGGTGTGCAGTCGAAGTCGCGCGTGCCGTCGCGACGCGTGGAGCTCGCGTGGACCGCGAGCACCTGCTTTCTCGCCGCCCGCATCGCGGCTGTCGTCTTCGCGCGTCAGGATCGACAGGAAGACGCCGATGGTGACACCTGGCGAGACCACGTCGCGTCCGTGCTGTCGCCCGGTGGCACGCAATACGCTCCGGGCTTCGACGAGGCATCGTTCGATCGGGTCACGGTCGGGATGCCCGAGCAGGAGGTGCTGTCGCTGCGGGGTCCGCCACTCGACCAGGCGCCATGGCACACCGCGATGGGTCAGAAGTTCCACGTCGCCCGGTATGCGCGCTCCGTGAGCAGCGGGAAACATTGGAGAAGGTCCGTCTTCTACGCATGGAACAGCACGGTCGCGTCGAAGTCTGCCGGCTACTTCGTGGACCAGGCTGACACTGCGCCCGTGGGTCACCCGAAGTCGTTCAGCGATGTCCTGCGGCGGTTCCGCGCGTGAGACCGTGTCGAGCCAGGACGCGGCGTGTCGCCACAGGCGTGGTTGTGCTGTGCGCTGCTGCATCTGTTTTGCTGCTGGTCATGCCGTACCTGGGCCAGTGCAGTCGCGGAAGCTCGTCGAGCATGGCCCTCGTCGCCTGCCCCTTCGCCGTGGAGCTGAAGAGCAGCGGGACGGATGACCAGGGTTACTGGTACGCGGTCGTCACCCTTCGAAGTGAAAGCGGCGAAGGCTGGTCGATCCTGGGAATGGACGACCTGGCCGTTCAGGGAAATGAATACTTTCCTCTCGAAATCGTCCCGTGCTTCCCGCTCGGCCCGGCACCTCCCTGCTTCGATCTGAGGTTGGAGGCTCTCGAGCCGGACAGGGTCCCCCGCGGCTCCATGCTCTTCATGACCGTGTCGGTCCTGTTCCGGTGCGTCTTCGTGCCGGACCAAGTCGCCACGTTTCAGAGCATCATCCCGCTCGATCATGCGCCGGGTGGCGGAGAGGAGCGTCACGAGGCAGCGGGAGCCAGGTGACGTTCGAGAGGCAGGCGCGAACTCCGGGGCGCGCGACGCGCGTCACCGTCAGTCCTTCCGCGGTCTCGGCTTCACCGCGAGATATTGATTGGGCCAAGGCTGCGCCGCCACGCCGTACTGGGTCGCGGCGTCGAGCGTCATGTAGGGATGGCTGAGGTGGCCGCGCGCGATCGCGCACAGATCCGCGCGCCCGGCCGCCAGCACGGTGTTCGCGTGGTCGGCGCCCTGGATGGCGCCGACGGCCATCACCGCGAGGCCGGGCACCTCGTGGCGGATGCGGTCCGCGAACGGCACCTGGTACATGCGGCCGTACTCGACGACGCTCTGCGGCGTGTTGCCGCCCGTCGAGACGTCGATGAGGTCGCAGCCGTGGCCCTGCAGCGCGCGCGCGATCGCGACGGCGTCGTCGGCGGTGAGCCCGAGGTCGTGGCCTTCGGCGTCCTTCCAGTCCGACGCGGAGATGCGCACGGCGAGCGGCCGGTCCTGCGGCCACGCGGCGCGCACGGCGTCGAAGACCTCCAGCGGGAAGCGCAGGCGGTTGTCGAGGCTGCCGCCGTAGTCATCCGTGCGCTGATTGCTCGCGGGCGACAGGAAGCTGGAGAGCAGGTAGCCGTGGGCCATGTGCAGCTCGATGAGATCGAAGCCCGCGGCGAGCGCCAGCCGCGTGCTCGCGACGAAGCCGCTCCGCACGCGGTCCATGTCGGCGCGGTCCATCGCGCGCGGCGGCGGGTCGCCCGGCTCGAAGGGCAGCGCGGACGGACCGATCGTCTGCCACGCGCGAGCATCGCGCAGCGGCGCGCCGCCCTCCCAGCTCAGCTGGCAGCTGCCCTTGCGCCCCGCGTGCGCGAGCTGCACGCCGATGGCGCTGGCCGAGTGCTCGTGCACGAAGGCCGTGATGCGCGCCCACCCCGCGCGCTGCTCCTCGTTCCACAGTCCCGCGCAGCCGAGCGAGATGCGCCCCTCGGCCGAGATGTCGGTCATCTCCGAGATGACCAGCCCCGCGCCGCCGACCGCGCGGCTCCCGAGGTGCACGAGGTGCCAGTCGTCCGGCACGCCGTCACGCGCCGAGTACTGGCACATGGGCGACACGACGATGCGGTTGCCGAGCTGCAGCCCGCGCAGCCGGAACGGCGCGAACATCGGCGGCGGCGCCGGCGCCTCGCCCGGCGCGGGCGCCGGCACCGGCACGCGCGACGCGGCCGCTGCGCGCACCGGCGCCGCGGGCGGCTTCTCGATGAGCGTTCCACTGCCGGCAGCGCTCGCGAGACCCGTCGCGCTGTTGGCAGCGAGCCTCGATGCCGAATCCCGAGCTTCGGCGCCGGCGCTGGCGGCGGCGGCCGTCGCCGCTGCGCCAGCCGATGCGCCGGTGTCGGCGCCGTCCGGCGCGAACTTCCGCGCGTCCTGCGCGAACCACTCCGCGACGCTCGCGACCAGCGCGGGGTCGCGCAGCGCGAGGTTGTCCCAGGTGATGCGCTTGCTGCGCGTCATGAGGTTGAAGGTGAATTGCAGCGGGTGCTGGCCGACGTAGCGCGCGGAGTTCTCGAACCACTCGAGCGAGGTCTGCGCGGCCTTCTGCACCTTGAGCACGTCGAGCCGCCGGCTGGCCTCGTACGCCGCGAGGATCGCGGGCACGTCCGCCGGCGAAGGAGCCGCGAACTGCCGCGAGGCGGCGGCAGAACCGGGCGCGCCTGGCGCGATGATCGTGCTGCCGGGGCTGCCTGCGCCGCTCGAGCTGGTCATGCTGCTCTTTCCGTCCGCGCCGGCCGCGCCGGAGGCGTGCGTGCGGAACGCGTCGAGCAGCGCGATGGCGTCCTCCATCGCGAGCTTGGTGCCCGAGCCGATCGAGAAGTGCGCGGTGTGTGCCGCATCGCCCATGAGCACGAGGTTGCGATAGTGCCAGGTCGCGTTGGTCACCGTCGGGAACTGCCGCCAGATGGAGCGGTTGCCGAGCAGCTTGTGCCCGCCGAGGTCCTCGGCGAACAGCGCCTCGCAGAAGGCGATCGTCTGCGCCTCGTCCGCCTTGTCCAGGCCCGCGCGGTGCCAGGTGTCCTCGTGGCACTCCACGATGAAGGTCGAGAGGTCCTTCTGGAAGGGATAGGCGTGGACCTGGAACAGCCCGTGCGGGCTGTTGCGGAAGAGGAAGGTGAACGCGGCCAGCGGCTTGTCCGTGCCCAGCCAGCAGAAGCGCGCGCCGCGCCAGTCCACCGCGGGCCGGAAGTGCTCCACGAACTCCGTGCGCAGCACGCTGTTGAGTCCATCCGCCGCGAGCGCGAGGTCCGCGCCGGCCACGTCCCCCGCGCCGCGGATCTCGCTGCGGAAGTGCAGGCGTACGCCCAGCTCGGAGCAGCGCAGCTGGAAGATCTGGAGCAGCTTCTTCCGTGAGAGCCCGCAGAAGCCGTGCCCCGTGGAGCGCACGCAGGCGCCGCCGTAGAAGGTCTCGATGTCGCCCCAGGTGGCGAAGTGGCGGCGGATCTCGGCGTAGCTCTGCGGGTCCGCGCGCTCGAAGTGCCCCAGCGTCTCGTCGCTGAAGACGACGCCCCAGCCGAAGGTGTCGTCGGGCGCGTTGCGCTCGTGGACGTCGATCTCCACGTCCGGGAAGGCCTGCTTCATCAGCAGGGCGAAGTACAGGCCGGAAGGTCCGCCGCCGGCGGACACGATGCGGAAGGGTGTCGACACGGCGCAGATGGTAACCGGGGCCGCGGGCGCTCCGTCGCGCGCGGCGCCGCGCCGGAATCGGGATGCGTCGCGTCGCGCGCGGGGCGATAATCCCCGCCCATGGAATTCCAGCAGTTCTATCTCGGGTGCCTCGCGCAGGGCAGCTACCTCGTCGGCGATCGGCCAGGGAGCGAGCCGGGCCTGCCGCCGACGACGACGGTGATATCGGTGCCCACCGTGATGGCTGCGACGTCCGGAGCGGCTGCGACGGCTGTGAAGGCTGCGGCGGCTTCGACGGCTGTGACGGCTGCGGCGGCTGCGACAAGTCCGAGCGCGGCATCGCGTTCCGCCTCCGCGCCCCCCGTCACCGGCGAGTGCGCGATCGTCGATCCGCGGCGCGATGTGGACGTGTACATCGCGGCGGCGGCCTCGCGCGGGCTGGCCATCACGCACGTCATCGAGACGCACCTGCACGCGGACTTCGTGTCGGGTCACCTGGAGCTGGCGCGGCGTACCGGTGCGCAGATCCACATCGGCCATCGCGCCGGCGCGCTCTTCCCGCACGTCGCCGCGCACGACGGCGACGAGATCACGCTCGGCCGCGTCACGCTGCGCTTCCTCGAGACGCCGGGCCACACGCCGGAGAGCCTCTGCGTGCTCGTCCTCGAGTCGCCCGGCATCAGCCGTTCCGTCGAAACCAAGGACGCTGCGGTCCCAAGTGACGCCGGCGCGCCCCTCGCCGTGCTGACCGGCGACACGCTCTTCATCGGCGACGTGGGGCGCCCGGACCTCGTGTCCAGCCGCGGCTTCTCGGCGCGCGACATGGCCGGGATGCTGCACGACTCGCTCCACGGCAAGCTGCTGCCGCTGCCGGATTCCGTCGTCGTGTATCCGGCGCACGGCGCGGGCTCGGCCTGCGGCAAGAACATCAGCAAGGCGCTGTCGTCCACGCTCGGCGAGCAGAAGGCGCTCAACTGGGCGCTGCAGCCGATGGCGCGCGAGGCCTTCGTCGCGAGCGCCACGGCGGGGCTCGCCGCCCAGCCGCGCTACTTCGCGCACGACGCGGAGCAGAACCGCGCCGGCGCGCCCTCGCTGCACGAGCTGTCCGAGCCGGTCCCGCTCTCGCCCGAGGAGGTGCAGCGCGCGCAGGCCGGCGGCGCCTTCGTGCTGGACGTTCGCGAGAAGGAGGCCTTCGGCGCGGGGCACGTCCCCGGCGCGCTCAACATCGGGCTGTCGGGCTCGTTCGCGCCGTGGGCCGGCGCGCTGCTGCCGCTGCAGTCGCCGCTCATGCTCGTCGCGGAGGACGCGGCCGGCGTGGCCGAGGCGCGGCTGCGGCTCGCGCGCGTCGGGCTCACGGACGTGTCGGGCTACCTGGACGGCGGCATGGCCGCCTGGAACGCCGAGCGCCTGCCCGTCACGTCGCTCCCGCAGCTCCCGGTGGACGGCCTGCGCGCGCGTCTCGCGAGCGACCGCTCGCTGCTCGTGCTGGACGTGCGCGGCCCGGGCGAGCACGAGGCCGGCCACGTGCCCGGCGCGCTCAACATCCCGCTGCCGCAGCTCGCCCAGCGCCTGGCCGAGCTGGACCGCACGCGCCCGACGGCCGTCGTGTGCCAGAGCGCCTACCGCAGCAGCGCCGCGTGCGGCTTGCTGGAGCGCGCGGGCTTCCGCAAGCTGTACAACGTGGCCGGCGGGACGGCTGCCTGGATCGCCGCGGGATACGAAACGGCACGCGCGGAAACCGCAACAAGCTGAGTCGCATCCGGTTCGCGTGCCGCGGCCGGGACGCCGGACGGCAGATCGCAGCGCACCGCAGCTCGCGCCGCACCTCGTGCCGGGCACGGGCGCAGCAGCGCCGAGGGAGAGCACGACATGACACCGCCGTCGGAGGGGCTCGCGGACATCCGGCACGAGACGGGGCGCTACAGCGTGCGCCTCGCGCGCGACGCGGCCGACGTGCGCCGCGCGCAGGAGCTGCGCTTCGAGGTCTTCAACCGCGAGCTGCACGAGGGCCTCGCCGAGTCGTGGGCAAAGGGCTACGACGAAGACGCCTTCGACGCGCCCTGCGACCACCTGCTCGTGGAGAACCTCGACAGCGGCGCGTGCGTCGGCACCTACCGCGTGCAGGCCACGCGGCGCGTCGCGGACCCGCCCGGGCTCTACACCGCCGGCGAGTTCGACCTGTCGGGGCTGACCGAGATCTTCCCGGGCGCCGTGGAGACGGGCCGCGCGTGCATCCACAGGGAGCACCGCAACACGCGCGTGCTGCAGCTCCTGTGGCAGGGGCTCGGGAGCTACATGCTCGCGAACGACGCGCGCTGGCTCTTCGGCTGCTGCTCGCTGACCTCGCAGGATCCCGAGGAGGGCAAGGCCGCGTGGCGCTACCTGCGCGACGAGGGCCACCTGCACCCCGCGCTCGCGGCGCCGCCGAGAGCCGAGTACGTCTGCTTCCCGGCGGGCGCCGGCCAGCTCCCCGGGCCGGTGGCGCGCGGCGTGCCGCCGCTCTTCGCGTCCTACCTGCGCATCGGGACGAAGGTCGTGGGCGAGCCGGCGCTCGACCGCCAGTTCGGGACCATCGACTTCCTCGCGCTGCTCGACCTCGCGGATCTCACCGAGGTGAATCGCAGGCGCTTCCTGCGTTGAGTGACGGCGCCGCCGGCAGCGTGCGCGCCGGCACGCGGCTCGTGCTGCTCGGGCTCGTGTCGGTCGGCTTCGGCCTGCCGCTCCTGCCGCTGCGCCTCGCGCTGCTGCCCTTCGGCCGGCGCGGGCGGCTGCTCGCGCTGCGCGGCTCGCTGCGCATCCAGCAGGGCTGGGGCCGCGCCGTGCTCGCGATCCTGCGCGTGACCGTGACCGCGCCGACCGTCGCGCCGCCCGCCGGCTGCGTCATCGTCTCCAACCACCTCGGGTACCTGGACATCCCGCTCATCGCGAGCCTGCTGCCGTGCCGCTTCGTGTCCAAGGAGGAGGTGCGGCACTGGCCGCTGATGGGCGTGCTGGCGCGGCTCGCGCACGTGCTCTTCCTGGACCGCGGCAGCAAGGTCGCCGTGGCCGCCGTGGGCGCGGACATCGCGGAGACGCTCGCGCAGGGCGTGACGGTGACCTTCTTCCCGGAAGGCACGTCCACGTGCGGCGCGCAGGTGCAGCGCTTCCACGCGGGCCTGCTCGAGCCGGCCGCCGCGGCGGGCATCCCGTGTGTGGCGCTCGCGCTGCGCTACGAGACGCCGGATGACATCGCGCCCCCGGCGTGCACAATCTGCTGGTGGGGCGACGCCACCTTCGGGCCCCACGCCTGGAATCTCATGAAGCTGCGCCGCATCCACGCCGAGGTCCGCTGGTCGCAGCAGCCGCTGCGCGCGGCGGACCGCAAGCAGCTCGCCGCCGCGCTGCACGAGCAGGTCGCGGCGATGTTCGTGCCGGTGCGGCAGGAGCCGCGCGCCGCGGGCACGGCGGAGCCCGTGCGATGAGCG
>Ga0193753_10000543_pt1 | contig 36729 bp, 58 predicted proteins | sample H1c2metaG_FD_144925 | JGI IMG/M metagenome (GOLD analysis project Ga0193753, IMG submission 144925) | Soil microbial communities from a riparian zone of the East river system, Colorado, United States - H1c2 | ecosystem: Environmental > Terrestrial > Soil > Riparian zone | place: USA: East...
GCTTGGGCGTCGCCGAGGGCAAGCTCGTACGGCAGTCGCCGAGCACGCTGTCGAGAGAAATGTCGCTGTCTTCTGATGGTTCGATGGTCATGATCGGACTTTCTGGGCCGAGCTCGTAGCGCGCGGCCAGCTATTTGAATTCTTCGTCGATGCGCTTGTCGATCGCGTGATCGGACGCGTCTAGCACGCGGTCGAAGGCCTTGATCTCTGCGAGAACGGTCTCGGCCGATAGACGACCATCGAAACCCGAGTGCAACGTCCCGATGATCGATCGAATGACTTTGAGCGCGCTTGCGGCTTTGTCGCCACCGACACCGGTCAGGCCTTGGATCGTCTCGAGCGCGGCCAGTGCCGCGTCTTGCATCTTCAGGTTGCTCCGGGCTTGCTCGAACGTGCTCATGGTGTTGGCTCCTTGGTGTCAGCCGCGATGGTCTTGATCTGTTGCAGTGCCTTGTAGAGCAACTCGGTGGCGCGTACGACCGCGTCGAGACTCTTGGCGTCGTCTTGCAGCACGGCAGCTGCAGCGATCGTCCGGTACGCGGCCTCGAACAGATCCACTACAGCCGCGCGCTGCTCGCGATACGCTGCGATCTCGGCGACGACTTCGACCTTGGACTTGCCGGCCGCCTTCGCGCGATCGACGATTTGATTCTGCCGGCCGGCGTCGAAGGTCACGAAGCCATCACGCGCGGCGTTCGTGGATACCAACGTGCCCTTGATCGTTTGTTCGCGCTGGCCGGCACCACATGCGACCAACGCCACAAGCAAGATCAAGACAACACTTCGTCGGATCATGCTCAAACGCTATCACACGCGTTTCACTCGGCGTATTCGATGATCATGATCCCGGCGCTACCCGCGCCACCAACGGCGCCGGCGCCGCCACCAGTTCCTGTCACAGCGAGCACGCCACCTCCGCCGCCGCCGCCGCCACCAGAGCCGCCGCCACCTGTGACGGCGATCGTCGGGATCGCAGGCGCGGCACTGCCCGCTGCGCCCGCAGCGCCGCCGTTACCGCCACTGCCGCCGGGTCCGGTCGCAGGCACATCGCCAGATCCGCCCATGACACTCGAGCCGCCGCCGCCACCACCGCCCGCGCCGCCCGAGAGGCCCGGTGTTCCGGCGACGCCGAGCCCGACGCCATAAAATGGCGAGTTGGCGCCAAGACCTGATGTTCCAGCAGACCCCGCCGTTGCCGCCGCACCGCCGGCTCCGCCGATACCTGGAGACGATCCCCAAATGCCGGCGCGGCCCGCGTTGCGAAGTACACCGGCGGCAGGAAATGTCCCGGCAAGACCCGCTGGGCCGCCAGCGCCTGGATTGAACTGCATGATCTTGGTGCCGGCGAGCTCGAACGATGACGGATCGCCACGCGCACCGTTGCCGCCATTGCCGCCAGACGCGCCAGCTGGATTCGCTACTGCGCCAACGCCGGCGATGCCAGCGATGCCGCCTATACCGATGACGATATCGTAGCTTTGGCCGGGAACTACAGTGATGTGATAGCCAATCGTAGATGTCTGGCCACCTGGTGCGCCTGCACCACCACCACCTGCAGCTGCAGTCGTCGATCCCCCACCGCCGCCAGCGCCGCCACCGCCGCCGCCGCCACCGCCACGGCCCCAAACAACGATCTGCGTGACGCCTGCAGGCGCGATCCAGACCGTCGTTCCGACCACGCTGAACGTGCGCCTTACCGTACGACCCATCGGATCACTCGACCCATTCGATGATCAGGCGCCCAGCCGAACCCGCGCCGCCCGTCGCGCCAGTACCACCGCCAGTGCCCGTGACAGCCAAGACACCACCACCACCACCACCGCCGCCGCCAGAGCCACCGCAGCCGCTGGTGCCGGCCGCAGCGGGCGTCACCGGCGCGGCACCGCCGACTGCGCCAGCGGCGCCACCAGCACCGCCGTTGTTGCCGGCCGAGCTGTTGCCGTCTGCTGGTACCGCCGGCGAAGAGCCGCCACCACCGCCGCCGCCAGATGCGCCACCAGCTGCGCCGCCGGTTCCAATAGCGCCCGCCGCAAAATACGGCGCCATGCCCGTCATTGGAACTACGCCGGTGCCGCCGATCGCGTTCGCGACGCCGCCGGCGCCACTGTTGCTTGCGACGATGCCGTAGGTGCCACTACCGCCAACACCGGCCGTGCCGGTCACCGCGAGCGCGCCCGCACCACCACCACCGCCGCCGGCCGCCCCGACGAATTGTATGAGCAGCCCAAAGATCGTCGCAGTGCCGGGGCTGCCGGCGGTACCAGCAACACCAGCGGCGCCTGCCGCCGCCGCGGCTGCACCACCACCGCCCGCGCCACCGGCGCCACCCGCGCCGATCGTGATCGCGTAGACCGTATTAGGCACCACGGCCACCGGCGTGCCGATCGTCGGATACGAGCCACCAGCACCACCGGCACCACCACCGCGCGCGGCGGCTGCCGTTGAACCGCCGCCTCCGCCGCCTCCGCCACCACCACCGCCAGAACCGCCACGACCACGAAGCGTCACGAGCGTAACGCCAGCTGGTGCTGTCCAGTTGCCATTGGCGAGAAAGGTATTTCGAACGATGCGTGCCATAGAATCGCTTCTAGAACAAAAACCAATCGGTTCCGTTGACCACGAGTGTCCAGCCGCCCCAAGCAGTCTGTAGAACCTTGCTGGCGGCGAGACCTTCGATCTGTTCCGCGGCGAATCGCGCGAGCGTGCAGTTGTTAGTCGCGAACGTGCCGTTGGTGTCGACGACGTGAAAGACTTTCGGCGACGTCGCCGAGAATAGCGCTGGGTTGGGCAGGTTCAGCGTCACGGCGCCTGCCGACGTGTTCACGAACAAGTAGTCGTCGGTCGCGAGGACGTTGTACGGTGACATCGCGTTGGTGACGACGACACCAGCGATCTGCGACGTCGGCGTCAGCTGGTAGATCGGACCACTGCTGATCCTAGCAAACAGCTGCGACGCACCAGTGACGTCCTTCGAGTAGACAATAACCTTGTCGGCCTCGGCCGCAGGATCCCCTGTGCGCTCCCAGATCTTGAGGAGCGCCGCACCCGCGCGACGAAAGGCACTGTTGCTCATGGTTCCTCTGCGACAATCTCGAGCCAACCCTCGAGATCTGTCGTCGTCGGTGTGAATGCCTCAGAGGTCGTGAACAGCATCCCGATCAGATCGCCGGCGACGTAGGCATCGCCAGCGATCTGTGTCGTCTGGCCACCAGTTTGATTGCTCGCGTTGGTGTGGACGAGCAAGATCGTTCCCGGCACGCCGTTGATCGTGATCCCGACCGTCAACGTCCCGCTCGCGATGGCCTCGGTCAACGTCGTTCCGAGACCGACGATGCGTCCCGCGCGAATCATCTTGATCGTGTCGAAATTGGTCGACACCTGGCACGACATCGGCTGAGCGATCGTCGAGGATGGGACGTTTTGTTGCGCCCACTGCTCGGGTGGCGAATACGGAGATGGCGCGACTGGAGCGCTACCGCCGCCGCCGGCAGGGCCCATCTCTGGAACGAACGGTCCGCACTCGCAGCCCATGATCGATCTCCTTAGCCGCTGTAGGAGCGCTGCCTGATCGGCCGAGCTCGGATCGTGACTTCGGCGCCGCCAGGGAACGCGAAGTCGGCGTTGACCGCGCCGATCGCGAGACGATTGTAGACGCCGACGTTGGAGACGGGCTGCGCAAACCCGACGGCGCTGGTGAGCGGAATCTGCGGCATCTGGTTGCCGATGTTCACGCCGAGGATGCCGATCAGAAACTTCTGCGCTGGCGACGTCGCGAGCGGGCCAGGCTTGGTGATCTCGCCATAGAGGCCGATCTGTTGCGCCGGCGTGCCATCGCCGATCGCCACCAAGCCGGCTTCGATCAAGCCCTGCCACTCGATGACGACACACGGATACGGGACGTCGGTCTGGTAGTCCATCGTGCGCCAGGCATCGATCGACGTGTAGACCGCCGGGCCGCCTTGCTCGAGGCCCGTGATCGCGGTGTGCAGCGTGATGATCTGCGAGAGCTCGGCGGGGTACGCGCGCGTCGGTTGCCCGAGCGGAAAACGATAGTTCGTGGTCACGCGCGAGCTCCTCGGCGTTGCTTCAGTTTCTTGTGCAGGAGCAAGACACCAAGCCCGGCGCCGGCGCCGAGCGCGACTTTCTGCCAGGTCGGCAAGAGCTGCAGCTTGACCCAAAGCGACTTCGACTTCGCCCACGGATAAGGCGCCACCGGCGGCACGGTTGGCACACCACCGCCGCCGGGGACGGTCACGACGATCGAATCTTGCGGCAGCTTCAGCGCATCGGCGATGCCGTGGACGAACGGTCCGATCGCGGCGGTCTGCTGCGCGAGCGCCGTCTGATCAACGGTCCCGGACCAACCGGTGATCGCGTCGATGAAATTGATCGCCTGGTCGCGCTCGCTGCCGTTCACGCAACGCGCGCCCGCCGGCCATGGCGTCGACGGGCACCCGTCGTCGATCAGCCACTGCAGCGCCGCGCGCGCGCCGTTGTTCGTGTTGGGCCCCAAGCTGCCATCGACGCCGATCGTCGAGAAGCCGCCCTCGCGAGCGATGCGATTGACCGCGTGTTGCAGCTTCTCGACGTTTGCGGACATCGTTGTTATCCTCGCTCGCGAACCTTTGGACGTTCAAGTGAAGAGCGTCCCGCCGACATGTCCTAGACCCTAACACGGACGAAGAGTTATCTTCGAATCTATGGCGACGTCCACGCAGTGCTATCCCTGGTTTCACGCCAAGTTCGAGCCGCTGCGGCAAGCCAAGCAGGTGACGATCAGGTCCGGCTGCTCGCTCGGCAGCAACGGCAACATCAACTGCCCACCTGAGGCCATGCGCGCGAACGCCGAGGCGCAGCTCCGCGCGATGGGTGCACTCGGCAGCCTCGATCTCGAGACCTACACGCTCGCGCGCTACATGCAGGGCGAAGTTGGCTCTGGAACAATCGAAGAGCGCGTCGCGGTCGGTGAGGCGGCCGTCAATCGCGCGAAGCTCGCCGGCAAGAAAAGCGCGCTGGATATCTTGCTCTACAGGCAGGCCCCGGGGCATCCCAACCGAGGCTGGTACGGACCGATTCACGGCTCCGGCGGCGTGACATCAGCGCCGTACGGTCGCTGGGCGACGACATCGGCAGATCCGACGGTGCTGACGCTGTTGCTTGCTAATCTGGTGACATCGGGCCAGAGCAACAACTTCTCGCGCGGCGCCGATGATCAAGACGGCCTCGAGTACACGGCGGCGTTCCCGGATCCCGCGTACAAAGTCACCAAGGAAGCCGGCGAGGGCAACTATTGGGTCGGGCCGCTACCCGGCGTCGATCACTGGCACACGTTCCTCTGGCGACACTACGGCGTCAGCAAGAGCTCGGCAGAAGGCGCGGCACTGCTAGCTCGAGGTCTCGCCGCCGTCGCCGATCGCACGCGACCGACGTGGCCGGCAGACATGCCGGTGTGCAACAAGCCAGCCTCGGGCTCGATGCTAGTCTTCGTCGGCATGGCTGCAGCAGCTGCCGGCGCGTACGCATTCTCACGCGGGCTGATCAAGCGCGTCGGCTTCTGACGCCTCGCACCGCGATCTCAAGCCCGAGAACATGATCGAAGCCGTGGCATATGCCGTCGCGATCGCGCTCCTGGTCGGCGTGACCGGTGGCGTCGTCGCAGCCAACTGGCCAAAACCGCGGGACCGGTGATAGGCTCGGGCCATGTCGCGGAATCCACCGCCCAAGCCGAAGACGTCGTGCTGCACCAGGCCGCTCACGCGACCCGCGCAACCGCCGCCCAAGCCGCGCATGATCGCGCGCCCGTTCGTTCGTCCACGATAACAGCAAGAGGAGACTCGCCATGGCCAAGCGTCGCCGCGCACGCAAGAAGCGCAAGATCACTGCCTGGAACCGCACGTTTGGCGCCGCCGCGCGCGCGTGCTTCCACGAGGGACCGACCAGCGGACGCGCATTCGGCGCCTGCATGAAGGCCTCGTTGCGCGGCAAGAAGCGCGGCAGTCGCAAGCGGCGCTAGACGCTAGCGGGGTGAGTCAAGCGCGAGATCTTGGCCACGATTACCGTGAGCTTGTAGTCGAGCGCGAAATCGAGGCGCAGCTGCCGTAGACTAGGTAGTTGTGCGCGTCGCGTTCCTCAATCACCCGTTGGGCGCTGTCCAGAGCGGACAGCATCCGACGGGCGCGCGAGATGCCGACTGGCGCGAGATGTCGAACAACGTCGCGACGGCGTACGAGTGGATGCGTTTCATCACTCGATTCGCCAACCCCAAAATCGTGGTGATGTCGCCGGCGATCGGCTGGGCCGGCGCTGATATCCCCGGCAGCGACATCCTGAAAATGATGCCGTTCGCGCTCTGGCGATCAGACTTCCTGATCGACGTGAATTGGTCATCGGGGCACATGGGCATAATGCGAAACTTCGCCCAAAATGCCTCACTGCCGAGCGTTGATCTCACACGGTGGGGTCAGTTCCCACCGTGGGACGACGATGCCGAGATCAAGCAGATCAACACCAAGCTCGCTGAGGTTCGCTTTGTGAAAAAGCGCGCGGTGTGGATGCCACCACTGCCCGACAGCGACATCAAGCTGCTTCGCGAGGTCGCAGAGATGCTCGTCGATGATCCAAAGAACATCGAACGTCTTCAGGTCTTGCGCACGCTCATCAACGCGGCGGCAAAACCACTATGACGCCTGACGATCCCAGCCCCAAGAAACCGCGCACCGTCGCGCGGCAGATCACCTCGAGCGGCGATCGCGACGAGTATCGCGACAAGCGCCGAACGCCGATCGGTGGTGTGCCAGCGATCCCGGCGATGCCATCTGATCACAAGCCAGAGACATGGGAAGACGGCGGCTACGTGCGAACCGACGTCGCGATCCCACGTACGATCAGCTCGCCCGAGCAGCAGCTTGCAACGATCGAGCGGCGCACCGGCGAGCAGAAGAACATGTCGATCGTCATGCGCGCTGAGTTTCAAACTGAGCTCAAGGGCGTCGCCACGAAGTTCGACGCGATGGCCATGGCGATGCAGGGCCAGGCTGTCGACGTCGCGAGCCTCAAGACCGAATCAGCGATGATCAAGAGGCTGCTCGAGGAAGTCGTCGCCGAGCGACGGCAAGCGCAGGCGGCGATCCAAGAGCTCGCGATCGGCCGCGGCAAGAGCAACCTGCAGCGCGAGGAGAAAGACGCCGACGCGCGGCGCACGATCACAACCAAAGTCTGGATGGCGCTGATCACAGCGTTCGGGACGATCGTGGCGGTGGTCGCGTACTTACTCGGTCGCAAAGACGGCTAACGCACTTTGGGGGATCGATCTTCACGCGATCGATCAGCGATTGGTGATGATCGAGACGCAGCGAGCTGGATCGATCTTCACGCGATCGATCATCGGTTGGCGTACGCAGCTGACGCCAGCATCGTGTAGATCTGCTGATCGTCGATGGCTCCTTCGAGCTGAACCGGCGCAGCGTTGTGGGTGAGCAAGAGCGTCGTCGGCATGCCCTGGATCTTGTACTGATCGAGCAGCGCCTGGAGCTCGGGATCCTGCGACGTCGAATCGAAGATCGCGACGACGATCGCGTTGCGCGGCACGGTGCAGCCGAGCTCGTGATAGTGGATCGGGCAGCCCGAGCGTTTGAACGCAGTGATCTGCTTCTGCAACCGCGGCAAGTAGTCGTGGCACGCGTGGCAACCTGGCATCGCGAACACCAGGATCACAGCTTTGGTTCGCGACAGATCGCTCATGGGTTACGTTTGGCGGCGAAGTAGCGTGCCGTCTCGCGGTTGATCTGCCAGTGCTTCATGAACCACCGCGTATCGCACCAGATGCGAAACCGCTTGAGCATGGCGATAGCCTAGCGCGACAGGCTGACAGCTACGTCGGCATCTCGGGCAGCTGGAAGATCGGCCGGCCTTCGCGATGCCGCGTGTACACGCGCCAGGCGATCATCGTCCCGACGCCGGCGACGACGGTAAAGCCGATCCACTGCAGCGTCCCCCACTTGGTGGCCGCGCCGGGGAACGTGAAGTTCGGTTTCGCGATCAGCTTGTTGCACATCGGCACGCAAGTTTCAGTCGGCTTGCCCTCTTTGGTGCAAGTCGCATAACACGCGAGCATTGCCTCAGTATAGTTGGCGTACGCGCGCGCTTGGAGCGCCGTCTGCTCGGTCTGCGCTTCCTGGATCTCGTTGACTTCGAGGTAGTGCATGACCGCCGTGATGATCGCCGCCGTCGCGACGATCGCGATCGCGGCGATCACGATGATCACGCCGGGGCCAATGCCGAGACCGGCCATTGCCTGCGGGCTCTGTTGCGCTTGCACGGCCCACAACGTCTTGAAGCTCGGCGAGGCTTCTGGATCCATGAGATACGGGTCCTGCGTCGAGATCTCGATCTCGTTCGTCGAGAGATAGGCCGTCGCCGCCGTCGGGCCCTTGAGCGCCTTCTTCATGGCGCCTTTGAGCGTCTGCGGCTCGTTGGCGCAGTTGATCTTCCAAGCCTCGGCGCCCTGCACGCCACGCCACACAAACAGCGTCGGCGCCGGTGGGAGCTCGGGGACACCGGTCTCGCCAGCAGATCTCATCGTCGCAAGCATGCCGCGTTGGGCATTGTAAGTCGCCAACGCCCACAGGTTGTAGGCCTTGACGACCTCGCAGGTCGCCCGACCGAGCTGCAAGAGCCCAGCGATCTGCGCCGCTGCCTTACGCATCGACTGATACGTCGACTCGATGTTGTTCGTGATCGTTTGGAGCCGCTGCGCCTCGGTCGCCATAGCCCCAAGCCTAACCTGATTCGTCACCTAGTAGTTAGGCGCCTTCGGCTGCCAGAGCTCGACGACGAGCTCGGATTCCGCGACCGACACGCGCCCGTTGGCGCCCGTCGCCGCCGCCCACAAGCCCTGGTGCGGCGCCAAATAGAAATCTTGATCAGTGCCTGGCGGCAGCTCGGCGACGTCAGCGCCGATGGGGTCGATCTGCAGCGTGTTGGCGTCATACGAGACCAGGATCGTCGCGCCAGCACTGACGTTTCTGACGTGCGCGCGCCACGGCTTCTCGCTGGCACTCGCGATCCGGGCTGGGTTCCCGAGGCCCGTGCCCGCCGTGATCAGCGGGACCGATACCGTGTTGCATCTGGATTCACGCATGGCCTGTCACCCCGTCGCGATAGTCTATCGATTCTCGGATGCCGGCGCGAGCACCAGCAAAAAGCCCTCGAACGCGATCGCGATCTTCAGGGAAATGATGCCTGCCTCAGCGAACGCGGCCGGGAACGCGAGCAGCTCGACGATGACCTGCATCTGGTTGCTACGCACGAGCGTGTGCGGCTCGGCCCATTCCCACGTGCGCTCTGATGAGCCCTTGGTGAGGACGCCGATCAGCGTCGGGTTCTTGGTGAGGATCTGGTCGAGCCCGAGGTCGGTGACCTTGATGCGCACGAGACCCGCGAGCAGCTCTTGGTCGGGCTGCTCGTCGATCAGCAAATTCGCGGCGTCGAGCGCGTACACGCGTGGGATCATCCGATGGATCTCGAACGGCTTGTCGACGCTGTTGAGGAACGTCGCCTCGGGAAACTGGATCGGCGCCGTGGTCGCGCTCACGAGCTCGCCCGAGAGCTCGTACGGAAAGCGCGATTGGATGACCTTGTTCGCGAACGATGCTGGAAGCCTACCCATGAGATTTCTCCTGCCGCCGTTTAATTCTTGACGGCGAGCACAGAGTAACCGCCAACCCGGAGTTAAGTCCAAATGTCACTAGGGACGATCGATCTGAATGGGCTGACCTTTTCGGTGCCGCAAATCGCGCCGAAGGTCTACATCGTCAAGGGGCCCTCTGGCTGGCCCGAGACATTCAAGCGCGACGTCGTCGATCGAGAGCTCGCCGGCTTCACGCACCCGGCGCCCGTCGACGCGCTCGTGGATCTCTTCGTGACCAGACGCCAGCTCGCAGAGAAACCGGAACCGACGTCCTGGCACACCGTGATCGGCTTCCTGGGTCGAACGATGAACTGCCCGCCGAACGCCGTGCCGCATACCGTCGGCATCGCGTTCTGGGGACGCGTCGTGCTCGCGAGCCTCGAGCGCGGAGCGAACTAGCGTGAGCAAGCAGGCGCTGTTCAAACAAGCGCTCGAGGCCCAGATCGCGGCGCAGGATGCTACGGCCGTACTGCTCAACGCGCTCCTCGATCCGATCGGATATCCCTATCTCCACGGTTGGGAGATCTATGCGGTCTATTCAGGCAGCACATTTTCCGACGAGACTCACTTGACGCTGGTCCCGCCCGAGATGACGTCTGAGGCTTGGACGCCAAGGCTCCTGAACGAGATCAAGGACAAGCTCGGGGCCAACTGGATCGCGCCGTATGCGCATTACGACGGCTCGCGCACGCGAGTCGCGCTGCACGTGCGCTGGTTGCGACCAGAAAAGAAAGAGGCCGTCGACTCCCCGTCGACGGCCCCAAGCGACTAGTCGAGCGAGCTCGAACTAGAGCTTAGCCGCCTGAAACGCGAACCGCCAGACACTTGGCAGATCGAGTCGCGAGACGCACTCGAGCTTGAGGCCACGTAGCAGTGCTAGGCGCACCACGAGTTGCTCGACAGCTGGCGCATCGAACGGAACAGGCCCGTCAGGGAACAGCGCGGCTTGAATGCGCTTGCTGCCGCCGCGATAGTTCTTGGCCGGATCCGGGCAAGTCAGAAACAAAATGCCGTCAGGCTTGAGTAGCCGCAACGCGCCCTCGAGCAGCAAGTTGAATGGGTAGCCATAGGGGTCAAGATCGACGACATCAAAGCATGTCGGGTCGGTGAGTTGCGCCCGCAACAGATCGATGTCCTGGCCATCAGACGCTGTTCGCGAGATCACACGCCCGTGTTCGGCGAACGCTCGTGTACAGCCACCGATTCCTGCGTGTGCCTCATAGATCAGCAAGTCACGGCGATCGCCTAGCGCGTCACAAATTTGCGTGCGTTTCTCGTCGGGGTGGTGCACCGACGGATCGCCGATGGCCTGGCGCTTTCGCACAGCCGTATAGCCTCGAGTCGACGTGTACTCATACAAGACGCCCTTGACGCCAGGCGATGCCGAATCTTCGTCGGGAAATCGTTGCTGGATATAGACCCATTCTGGTTCATGTCTGGCCAGAAGCGCGCGAGCCTCTAATAGTTGCTTCGACGGCCGATCATGGCTGTCGACGAAACCCCACTGACGATGCAGCCCTGTGATGCTCTCCGGGAACAGCACTCGATGCGCGAAGTGAAATAGGCGCGGTCGCGACATGTTGGCCGTGAAAGCCCCATCGGCGATCAGCCGCGCCGCTGCGAAGCTGGTCAACGTACGCACGACCGCGTAGCAACCACCACGCTCCTTGAGCGGGCTCACTGATTCGCGGCCCAGGTAGTCATCGACCAGCGACGCAACTAGCTCAGCCTCCGGTAGCGTCGCGCATGAGGCTACCAACACCGGCGGCTTGCCGAGCGTGACTGTGCCATCGCCGTCGAGAAAACCGATCAGGAACGCGAGCCGCGCATCGGACGAGATGGCTTCTGGCTTGAGCTGAGCCGCTGCCGAGCGCATCAACGCCACAAAGCCAGAGCTGCCGCTGAGCGATAGAGATCCGCTGTACTCGCGCTGAACATTGTTGCCCGCTGCGTTGATGTGACCTGGGTCGTGCCTGAGCGCGCCCAACTTGATCCCAAGTCGGGCGTAGTACGCCTCGGCGCGTTCGCGACTGGCGACACCATGAATGATCGCGAGGTGTAGGTCCGAGCTCGATGCCCCGATAGCGATCAACGCATCTCGCATCTTGCCGAGCGTCACGCGACTCTTGTTGGTCGCCGTGAATCCTAGGGCGTTCTTGTCGCCGTCAGCAAGCCAGAAACCTAGCAGCCAGAGCATGGCCGCCGTAGGCGGGCGGCGTAGTAGCTTGAGCTGCGAGCGCTGCGTGGGCAAAAGCATGTATTCGCCCTCGAATACGCGTAGACCATCGAACGTGACGCTCGCCCAATCGAATAGCGCCGGGTCGCGTGCCGGCGCCTCTAGCGCAATATTGATCGCAACACGTGTCAGACGAATTCTGCGTGAGACGCCCACGAAGCGAGCCGGTATCGCCACGCCAAAGACTTCTTGGACGTTCGACCGCATTTCGACAATGGCACTGTGATCATCGAGCTCGACGCGAACGGCCGGCCAGTCGCTGATCGTTCGACTCCAGGCCTTTGGGATCGTCACGTGCGCGGCAGCCCGATGCATTCGCGGCGTGGCGATAAACTCGAACGTACCGCCGAGAGGCTCTAGCGTTGGCTCTGCGAACGCATGATCGCTGCTTGCGATCGTCATCGAGATCAAACACGGCAGCGCCAGAAGCGCACGCAACGCCGCCGGTAACACGATCGTCGTGGCATTCGATGCGCGACTCGCGTGCGTGAACAAGCGGCAACCAAGCGCTGGTAGCTCGATCACGAGCGCGCCGACGCTCGCGCGCGGAATCACGACGCGGCCTGAACGTTGAACCGTGAGCAGACCCGAAAATGACATGAGCCCGAGGCTACTAACCTCAGGCTCATATGTACAGACCTAGTTGACTGTTGATACGTACGCCAGAAGCATGTTAACTACTGGCGTATGAACAACTCCTGCTCAGACGACGTTGCGCCGGATCAGGCCGTACAGATAGGCCTTGACGTCGCAGAACGTCAGCGCCGTCGCACCATCCGATGCCGCCTGGTTGATCACCAGGGCCGCCTCGGGGTTGTACGACAGCTTGTAGGCCAGGTTCTCGCGCAGCCAGATCGGCAGCACGAGCGCGTTGCGATCACGCGGCGACGGGACGCCGTTCTGCGCCAGCTCGAAGTTCGAGTTGGTGCTGAACACGTAGAAGCCGTGCCCCTGCGGATAGTCCTGCATCACGCCGTACGTGTACCGCTTGTCGTTGTAGACAAACTCGAGGTACGTCACGCGATCGACGTTGAACAGCGTCCGCAGCTGCGGCGGATCACTGAACGCGCCCGCCGAGTCGGCGAGCGTCGGCGCGGTCGGCGCGGCGGTCGGCGCGCGCATCACGCGCACCATCTTGATGCCGATGCCGTAGACGTACATCTCCCACGACATCGGCAAGCCGGTGTCGCCAGAGCGCGGGACGTTGGTGTCCACGCGTGTCGCTGCGCGCGTGCCGCCCGAGACCGGCTGCGAGCGGCCGGTGACGAACGCCTCAACGGGCGTCGTCTGGCCGTTGGTGAACTGGACGGTGGAATAGAGCTTGTCGTCGATCCAGTCCTCGATCGAGACAGTCTGCCCGTTGGGCAGAGTGATGGTGGTAGTTCCTGGGGCTACGCCCACGGTGCCGGCCATTGCGATTCTCCTTGTGACAGTTGACGGTTTCACCCGGCATCAGAAGTCGTCCTCTGATGGCGAGCACTCACACCAGCGCGACTACCGCGCCGAACGAGACAAACGAGCGTGTGAAAGAGCGAAACCGACGCGGCGAGACACGAGGCCCAAGATCAGGCCCCGCTTGTTGCTAGCGGCCCCCGCCGAGCAACGTGGCGCCATACGACGCCGAGAGACCGTGGACGCTCGGGCCACCGATGCCGAGCAAGTGCGCCGCCTGTGGCGACGTCGGACCAAGCAGCGACACTGGCGGCTCGCTGCGACCCGGACCACCGAGCTGATTGCCGGCGACGCCCGGGATCGTTCCCTGCGCGTGCGGCGTGTTCGAGATCGTCGGGATGCCGAGACCATTCAGGTTGCGGACCATCGGCACGCCGAGGCCGTTGAGCGCCCGGATGTTCGGGATACCCATCGCGGCCGCGACGGGCGGTGTGATCGTGACGCCGCCGAGCACGACCTTCTCGAGCCACGCGATGCCAGACGCGAGGAGCGCGCCGACCGCGCCGCCGAGCGCGGCGTGCCGTGTCGACTTCATGGCGTACATGGCGCCTGACGTCGCGAGGCCGGCGAGCAGGCCGAAGAGCTCGGCGTTCGCCGCGGCTTTGCCGCCGCCTGCATGACGCAACGCGATCGTCGTGACGCCCGCTGCGCCGCCGCCGATCGCCGCGCCGACGATCGGCGAGAGACCCGGGTTCTGCCCGAGCGAATTGAGACCGAGCAGATCGACTTGACCGAGCATCCTGCGAGCCATGGCTGTTTCTCCTGTGATTGAAATTTGAAAAATGGTTGCGGTGTTCAGCGCCGGCAGTACTGCGCTGCGCCCTTACGAAACTGCCATCCGCTACGCGTTTTCTTGCCCTTGCCGACGAAGCACAGCAGCGCCGAGCGCTTGGTGCGCGGGTTGTAGACGCACTTGCAGCGATCGAAATCGTCGGCTCCCAAGCCGCGTTCCGAGAGTCCGCCGAGCGTCATCACCTTGGCCATGCTTGCTTCGAAGCCTCGAGCTCAGCCGGCGTAGTAGTACGTGTACGGTCGGCGATTGCGCAGCGCCGCCGCGCCCTCGGCAACGGCGCCATACATGGACGCCGGGTTCTGCTCGCGCGTCAGGTGCGAAAGCATGACCATCTGGGCCTGCATCTGCGGCGCGACTTGCTGACCGGTGATGTACGCTGGGCCTGGCGACTGGCCGAATCCGGCGAACATGAACTGCTGCGCGCGCCGGCTGGCGAGCGCGCCCTGGATCCGCAGCTTCATGCGCTGGAAGATGTTGGGCTGACCGAGACCACTCATGCCCGGCGCGTCGGCGTACATGCCGTAGACCGGGCCGGTCGCGAATTCCTGCGCGACTGCTTGCACGTCGACGTCGGGTCGATAGCCGACCATCGGCTGCAACACCGACGTCCGATAGACGCGATCGGGCCGCATATAGTGGCTGCCGCCGCCGTGGCGCACGATGGTTGTCATGTGCTCATGCTAGTGGCATGCATCCAATTACAGCAAGCATTGCAATTACTTATCTGCGTACATGACTACTAGAGATCAAAGCGTGATATCTAAGTTGTGAAGTCAATACGAGCTGGGGGCGGCTCATTTGATCACGGCCGATCACGTGCTAATCGTCTCGCCCTCGACAGCGAATGCGCTCGCGCCTCACGCGACTGGGCGATCGTGGGTGATGTTCGTGCAGGTCAACCCGCCGATCGGGCCGATGGGGCCGATCAAGATCGAAGGTGTGCGCGGGCTGGCGATCGCGCAGCGCTTGCGGCAGCTCGCGGCCGAGAACGCCTACGAGGCGATGTTGATCGGCCTTGTCGAGACGCCGACGCCGATCGAGCACGCAAACGCGATCGCAGATCAGTACGCCGGCGATGCCGAGCTCCATGATGGCTGGTTCGAACCGACGCCTGCGCTGGTCGCCTATATCCAGCACGTCGGGCAGGCGGCGATCCAAGAGCTGCTATCGAAGACGCATCCTGCGGCGCTGACCAACGAGCCCGTCGACATCGACGAGATGGCGCGAATTCTCGGCGTCGCGGTGGTCACCGTCAGGCGCATGATCAAGGCGAAGCAGATCCCATGCATGCGCTTTGGCCGAACGTTGCGATTCGTCCCGACCGACGTTGTCGCAAGCCTGCAGCGGCGATGATCTGCCCGGCTGTCAGCCTGTTGCGCTAGGGTGCAAGACGTGGGCAGGCCCAAGAAAACGAAGCGCACGAAGCGACGCAAGCCGCGGCGCGAATCGCTGCGAGCGCGCCATGATCTTGTGAGCGACGTGCTCGAGTACGTGTTCGATGATGCTCGGCCGAAGGAAGCCTACGAGCTCTGCCAGCATCTCGCCGTATTCGTCGCTGAGACCATGGGCGTTCTCGAGCTTTCCAATCTTGCCGTCGAGGACGATCATGAAGCTCTGGGGCCGATCCGCGCGATCGAGCGCTTGTTCTCGGCCGTTCGTGCCCACAGCGAGAACACCGAGCAGCCGTTCGAAGACGTCTGCGCGGCGCTCGTCGCGCAGCTCGGGCCCAAGGCAACGCCCGTCGACATGCGCAACTAGGATGCTCACGTGCCCGAAATGCGGCCATGACACGAGCGTCAAGGAAACGCGCTCGCTGGTTGGCGGCATTCGGCGCCGACGCATCTGCGACGATGTCGCGTGCAACACGCGCATCACGACGATCGAGTTGGTCGCAGTGAATCCTAAGGCCGCGCGTGGCGACTACGTGCTCGTCGAGCGCAGTGTTTTGGACCGAACGCTGAAGTGCCTGCGCGAGCGACTGTTCGAATTCGAGAGCATCGCCAAAGCACCTGAGAGCGTGCCGATCGACGACGAGACGCCAGAACCCGAGGCATAGCCAGAGCTGTCAGCCCGTTGCGCTAGCGTCGTGGGCATGACGAACACAGTCACGGCTAGCTCCGATCTCACCATGCTACGCGATGCAGCGCTCGCGACCGCAACCTCGCACGGATTCACCAACGCGACCGTCGGCGAAGACATCGCGCTCATGCACTCGGAGTTGAGCGAAGCGCTCGAGGAGCATCGCGCCGGGAATCGGCCGAACCACGTCTACTACGAGAACAACACCAAGCCCTGCGGTATCCCTGCCGAGCTCGCTGATGTCGTGATTCGGATCCTGCACTTCTGCGGTAAGTACGAGATCGATCTTGCGCGCGCGGTCGTCGAGAAGATGGCTTACAACGAGTCGCGACCGTACAAGCACGGCAACAAGACGCTCTAGCGTCAATGGCGAAGAAACAAACCAGGCGCGGCACGAGCATCAATCGAAAGACGTTCGACGCCGCAACCACGCACGCCAAGACGCTCGGCATTCCGCTATCGATGTACATCGAGCGGCTGATCCAGGTTGATCTCGGCTTGCCGGTCCGCGTCTTGATCACGACAGAAGAGCGCTCGAGGATTGCCGCCGAGGCCGTCAAGGCTGCCGTCGCGGAGCGCACAGCCAGGCGCGAAGCCAAGCTAGCAGCCAAGCTCGCAGCCAAGGCCGAACATCGAGCCGATCGACTCAGCCGATCGCAGCCGTCGCACGAGGCGCTTGATCAGGTCGCGTCAGCGCGGCAGGCGCACGAGCGCGAGGCTAAGGAAGATCGCCTCATAGCTGAGGCAATCGACAATCCCTGCCGACATGACAAGTGTCGGCTCGAATATCTACACGCGGCGCACGACGACGACTTCGCGCCCAAGCGAGCACAGAGCGCACCCTAGTTGATCGATCGCTTGAAGATCGATCCGGTCGGACGGCTTAGCGATGCCTGAGCGCGTACGAGATCAAGCCAACGCCGAAGCCGGCCGCCGCAACAGCGGCGATGAACTTCGGGGTGCGCTTGCCACCTGGCGCACTCGGTACAAACGGCGGCGCGGTGTCCTCGACGACGATCACTTCGCCGCCGCCGAAGAGCTCCATCAACGACTTGATCGTGTCCGGATCTGCGCCGAGCGCGATCGACTTGTTGGCGACCTCAGTCAGCTCGGGGTTGACGTACTGCCCCATGATCCGCGTCGCTGCATCGAGATCGTTGTCCTCGAGCGCCTGGACGATCTTCTGCGCGGCGATGTATGTCGAAGCCTCTTGGCCGAGCATGGACTAGCCCTGCCCGCCGGGGCGCTTACCGATCACGATCGGGATGAGCTCTCCTGGCGACGCGATGATGGTCTGTCGACGAAGCACGCCATCATGCCCTTTCGTCAGAATGACGTATGGCCGAGCCGGCAGAACGTTCTTAGGCTGCATGAGATCAGCGCCGCTTCTTTGCGACCTTGTAGAGCGCGACGAGCTTGCCGTCGCCGGTCAGCATCTTGTGGCTGCGCCCGACGGGGCAGACCGTCACGCGGCCGTTCGGATGCACGTCCATGACCTTGCCCTTGGCGCGGTAGAACCGCGACCCGATCTTCACCTTGTCGAACTTGCTCGACGTGACGGCCTTGACGTTCTTGCAGCGCCGGGTGTTGCCGCGGGCTGATGATCGACGCTTGCGTCTGCGCTTGGCCATGGTGCTACCTCAACACTGCCCCAGCGCCGGCGAGCAGTGCAAGGCCAAGTAGGCCCGCACCGCCGAGCACGAGCCACTTGCGGTTCTGCCAGGCCCAGCTGTCGAAGATCGACGCGAGGCCTTCGAGGCTGGCTGGCGGCGCCATCGCGCGGCCAACGGGCTGCACGGTCGATTGCGTCCAGCCCTCCGGGAACTTCACGAACGGGTTGATGCCCGGATTGACTCGCGGGTCGGTCGAAAACTGAAAGCTGGGTATCATCCCTAGCCCTTGGCGCGCGAGCATCATAGAGGGCAGCCTATCACGACGCCCGCGCGCTCGCGCCAAAGTTGAGCTGCGCGGCTTCACCAAACAGGCTTCGAGCGGCATCGTCGTAGGCCTGTGCGGCAGCTTCAGGCGTCGCATAGATCCCGAGATACAGCCGCGTCAGGCCATAACCAATTCGGGCGCACCACTTGCCATCAAGTTGATGGACGCCTCGGAAACCAGAAGTATTGTTCTCGTTGATCTTCGAGTTGACTCGATTCTGGCCGCCCGTTACTTGCCGCAGATTCGCGCGGCGGTTGTTCAATCGGTTGCGATCTACATGATCGATTGGCGCTTTATGCGTGCTGTGACCAAACAACATGCGGTGCATCGTCACTGAAGCAGCGCCAATCTTAGTGATGGCATAGCCGTCGTGGTGTAGGAACCAAGTGAACTTCGAGATCATCTCGTAGTCCGCTCTATCGACGAGTGCGAAGGCATTTCGAGTCAATGGTATCCAGCGTGCGCCGCGCACTGAAGCTGGTTGAGCTGCAGTACGTCGTTGGCGCGCCAGATGATCAATCGAGCAGCGATGCGTGCAGAATCGCTGTTTGTCGCCGCGTCTGGGATGCTTCGCGAAGTCCTGGCCGCATCCGTCACATGTCTTGCGGCTCTTGGCTGCCGACGCAGCCGCACGACATTCTATCGAGCAATGCTTGTGGTTGACCGATGGCGGTGTCTCGAATCTCTTTCGGCAATGGCCGCATCGGCTTGTCTTAGGCATGGGCCTAAGATATAAGCGACTGCAACGACTAGCCGCAACTCATACGGCTACCGCGCTCTAGGCTTGCCAAATCCTTGCGCAATCGCGATAACGGGGGTCACAACGGGAAAAATTCCTCCCAGTACGAACCAGAGCAGACCGTAGCCGATCGACTGGTTGCGCCGATAACCATGGAAGCCCGACGCAGCGGCCGAGGCCAAAGCCAGCACGCCGCCGACGACGCCCAAATCCCACTTCTGGGAGGCATTGAGCCAGGTGAGCGCCGCCGAGACCGTGCCGCTCGGGACGCCACGCTGAACGAGCGCCTTCGCGACTTCGTTACGAGGCGCGCCTTCGTCGTAGAGCTTGAGGAAGTTGGCGACGTCCGTCGAGCTCGGTCGCGGCGACGCGAGCAGGAAGCCGTCGATCTCTTCGTCGAGCGAGCCATACTGTTCACCAGGCGCGAGGCCGAAGCCCCTGAGCCCGTCGCAACAGCCACCGCCCGGCATGCCCGGACACGAACAGGTTTCGCAACAGGCTTCGGCTGCTCTGGCCATTCGACGCATGCGAGCGAGCCTATCATGGGCCGTGATAGGGTTGAGGATCCTGTGAGTCCTCGACCGTTCTTACACGTGATCGCGATGCACGCCGTCCGACGACGGCCGGGGCATCGCCGGTTCGTGATGCTCGGCGGCGTCAAGCGCTGGCATTGGGCCATCGCGAGCCGCGGCGCGCCACGTTGGGCCTGAAATCAGGCCGGGAAGTCGCGGTACTTCGCGATCGGTACTTCGACGCCAAAGCGGTTGTTACCGGGCAGCGTCGTGTCGAGCGCCATGAACTTGTTGCCGCCGCCCTTGGGCATGAGCCCGCCGGCGTAGATATGCGTCCAGTCATTATCGCCGCGTTGGCGAACGACACGCAAGACTGGCGTGATGCCGTTGAGCGCCAACAGCGTGCCGTTCAGGATGCTGTGATCGTCGCAGTTGTGGACTAGCGCATCAGACTCGGGCAGCCACAGATTGCCGGTGCTCGTGGTCAGATCCGTACACAGCTCGACGCCACCGTCGGAGATCGAACGGATTCGCGCGAACCGAATATCACGCCGGTTGTTGTCGAGTGCTCTCGGCGTCACACGATAGATCGGGTGCTTACCGAGCCCGCCATGATCATCGACGCGACGGATGTGCGTGCTCTGCCCGAGCATTCGATAGAGCACGCGCAACTGAAGCGCCAGCGTTGGCGATGTCGTGCCATGCACGTTGTTACGCTGATCGGCGTCCGCTGATAGTCCGAGGAGCAACGCCTGCAGCTGCGCTTGATCGACCTGTTCGAGCGAAACCAGCCGCTTGTTGGGCGCGCCAGTGCCAACCTCGGCAAAGAATCTCGCGAGGCTCGAGTCGTTGATCGCGATGTATTTTTCATGCCAGCGCGTGTCGATGCCGCAGAGCGCCATGAGCGCCTGCACGCGGCGCTTTTGCTCTTCCTTGGGTTTTCCATCGGCACCAGAGATGCCAGCGCGATACGGATGCCATCCGGCTTTGGTGTTCTTCCCGTCGGCCCAGCCATCAGCAACGTAGACACCAAGCAGCCAGCCAAGATCTTCCGGCGTCAAGGCGCTCCGAACGTGTTCGGGCCATTCATGACCGTCGCGACCGGAGACCTTGAATGCCTTTGGTGTCACCAGATCATCGCCTACTCGAGCCTCACTCGCGCGAATTTCTTCTAGCCGCCCGTCGACGTCGCGAAAGATTCGATGTTCAGGCGTGCACCGAAGAACGCAGCCATTCGAGAGCTCGAACGCGAGCAGCTCTTTCTCGCCGGTCAACCAGCGATCTTGGACTTCGGCCCATTGACCGTCGCCCATGATGCGATCGCCAGCGTCGATTTCGGCCAATGGAACTAGCTGATAGTCATCGCGCATCACGAGCGTCGAGATCGGCAGACAATCGCCGCCGCGAAATTCTGTGGTCCGACGAGCGCTTTGGTACAGATCCACGCCTTCGATCTCGCCCGACCGCCACTTGATCGGCGCGACGTCACCGGTGTAGCGGACGTTGCGCTTGACGTAATCGTAGATCGCTCGGGCCTCGCACTCACCATCACGCTCGGGGCAACGCGCCGTGATCTGCAGCGCAAGCTTGCGCATCTGCGGATCTTGGATCGACTTCTCGATCAGCTCTTGGATCGTCGCGATGCGTTCTTCGATCGGCATGTCTCGTGACTGCCGGAGCGTCGTACGCATCTCGCCGTCGGAGTAGCTGCCGACGACGGGCGCCTGGCGATAGCCGTGCCGGCCAAGGCCCGAGAGCACCTGGCGCTGACGGTAGTACGCGGCGAATCCCGTCGCGATCAAGCCAAGGCCCGTGAGACCGATGATCCACGAGAGGCGCTGGGTGTCTTTCTGCACGATCAGAACGGTATCATGGTCGTGATAGGCTCCAAGACATGCTGCTCGCGCGTGGCGGAAACGGTCAGCTCCTTGGATTTCGGGGCCTGGGAGATCCGGTCGGCATCTGCGAAGGCTACACATGGGCCGGGCCGATTCCGGGCGGCCATTGGGAACGTATGCGCGCGGGTCAAGCGCAGCTGCCTGGGCCTGCAGGTGGTTGCCCGAGCACGCGCTGGCATGAGTCCGGTAGCAATGATGGTGGCGGCACGAGCACCGGCGATCCATCAAATGCTGGACGCTTCACGTGGGCTGCGATCGAAGGGCTCAAAAGTCAGCACGCGATCATCGCCAACGAGCGCGCGGCGATCATTCCGGTGGCGTTCGCCGCGCAGCTCGCGCAGCAAGGTGCGATGTGTCCGGCCTCGAGCTACGTGTCCAAGGGCACGAGCTCGTACTGCTACACGGGCTTGGTCACGAACCCGGAGATGCTCGTGCCTGGCGGTTTCGCGTCGCCCGGCATGATTGGCTGGCACGTCGGCGAGCTCAAGGACGGCAAGTTCGAGAAGACGATCTCACCCGATGCCGAACAGCGCTTCTGGATCGACTACCTGATCGCTAAGCACTCGAGTGAGACCATCACCAAGGCTGTCGCGGCGGCGGCATACCCGTCGCCATTTGGTGGCGCCAGGCTGCCTCATCCATCGGTCAATGCCGCGATGGCAGCGTTTCCGATGATGCGAACGACGATCGGCGGCTTCAGCTTGAATCCGATCCAACCGACGCAGGACGAGCTCGTCGGCCAAGACGGCTTCAGTCGCTGGGTCGCGCGCGGCGGCTTTCCGCTGTCGGCCGACATCGCCGAGGGCCGCGCGCCCGCGTTCGACGGTCATATCGGCATCCAGGCTTGTGGCTCTGTTCTATGCGACTGCAGCGGCATGCCGTCGTGCATCAGGTTCAACCTCGACAAAGACGGCCTGACGTACGGCGTCTCTGGCGTGAGCGGCGGTTGGATTCCGTACTTCAAGATCAACGGCGACGGTTCGGTGATGGCGCGCCTGGCCTATGATGACCCGAGCGCCCTCGAGCGCGCGGGCGCCAAGATCGCCGACGCGCTGAAGATGCTCGCTGGCGTCTTCTGCGGTGTCTCACCAACGGTCAAGCAGCAGATGTCAGCGGCGGTCTCCGAGAAGTGCGCAGCCAACGGCAAGGCCTGCGTGAAGGGCACCGCGGGCTGCAAGTGCGTCTCGCCGCCCACGAGCTCGCAGATGGCTGTTGGCGCCAGCAACGCGTATATGTCTCACTGGTGCGGCAAGTGGGCCGAAGAGACAGCGCCGCCGGTGATGCCAGAGCCGCCACAGATGCCGCCAGGCGCGCAGGTCGCGTGGAAGATTCCGCTCTGGCTCGTCGCGATCGCGGGCGTCGGAACCGGGGCGTTCCTGTTTTCACGCAAGTAGTGATAGGCTCGTGAGCAATGCTGCTCACCGGCAACCACGGAAATTATCTGGGCGCCCCCGGGCTAGCAGGCCTGGCCGGCAAGGCTGAAGTCGAGAACCTGCAGCGCGCGTTGACGAACCTGTCGATCGCGACACAGCGCCCGGCGATCAATCCCGGTGCCGTCACCGGCGTCATGAACGACGCGACGGTGACCGCCGTGAGCTCGGCGATGGGCCTGCTCACCGAAGAGCTGCCGAGCTGGCTGTACCTGGCGCTGCAAGCCGCCATGATCGCCGGCGCGTCGACGAGTCAGGCCAAGCAGTACGTCGAGCAATACGCGACGCAGCTGACGATCGCGGCGAACACCGCCTCGGTGAAGTACAAAGTCAACACGCCCGTGCCCACACAGCAGCCGCAGATCGTCGGGTTCTTCGCGCCCGGCTGGTACAAGACACCGTTCGGGATGCTGCTGATCGGCGGCGCGGCGTTCTTGATCTACTACTTCGTGATCAAGCCGCGCCAGGCGAGCAAGGCGTAGTTCGTGTTCGTCGCCAAACGCAGAGGCGTCGGTGGCCTCGGGGATTGCGAGACCAATCCCGAGGATCCGATCTGCCAGGAGTACTACGGCGGCAACCCGCCGAGCGACGAGAGCACGATCGCCTCGAGCATCTGGGACGCGGTCTCGGGCGCGATCGAAGGCGCCCAGAAGCTCGTGGGATCGATCTCGCAGATCCCGACGTCACCGATGCCGCCGCCGATACCGGCACCAGTGCCGTTCTACAAGACCACGCCTTTCTTGCTGGGCGTACTCGGCGTCGCAGCGTTCGGAACCTACAAGTTCGCCACGCGAAGGAAGACACGCTCATGATGGTTCTATCAGGCTTCGGCGGTCGATTCACCGGTGGGCGCCTCGCCGGCAACTACGGCACGCTCGGCCAAGGCACGTATCAGCCGCCGCCCGGCACCAACCCGCCGCCGCCGACGACTGTGCCAGGCATCCCAGGCCTACCGGGAACCGTGCCGACACCGCCGCCGATCGAATCGCCCTGGTATTTCACGTGGTGGGGCATGTCGCTGATCGGCATCGGCGCATTCGCCGGTTACAAGTTGCTCACGAAGAAGAAGACGACGAAGATCGCGTAGGTCATGTTTCGCGAGCCGCGACAGTTGCGACAGCTTGGCGAGCTCGGAGACATCGGCTCCGATGTCGCGACGCTGATCAGCGAGGCGCCAGCGGTGCTGTCGTCGCTTGCGACGATCGTGCGCAAGGGCAAGCCCTACATCGCGACGCTGCGATCTGTCGTCGACGATCCAGCGCTGCCAGCGGTCATGGACCGCATCAAGATCATCGCCGAGATCGAAGCGAGCTCGCCAGGTCTACCGACGTTTCCGGGGACGACACCGAAGCCGCCAACGGCGCCGACGCCCGGGATCGGCTTGCACTACTTCGTGAAGCCGCTCGACGCGTACATCTACGCGCGACGCAACCCGATGATCGCGGTCCTGCTCGGCGCTGGCTTCTTAATCCTCGTCGGTGGCATCGGCTACAAGCTCGGCCAGAACAAGGCCAAAGGCGGTTCAGCATGACGACGCAGGCAAGGTTTCAGTCGGTCGGCGTCGCGCCGGCGGTCACGGTCTCGACGCCACCGATGACCGCGTGGGAGATCGCTGTGCAAGAACGCCTGTGCCCCGCCGAGCACCCGGGCTGGCTCTGGGCCGACAAGCTCTACGGCGAAGATCGCTACGTCGAGCTGACACCTGACGTCCCGCAGTATCAGCCGATCGTGTTTCCGGTGCGGCCATCGCCGCCGTCGCCGCCGACGACGACGCCGGCACAAGTCGCTGGCCTGCAGGTTCGCGGTGTTGGCTTCTACGGCATGCGCGGCTTGCGCGCTCCAGTGTCGACGGCAGCGCGAATCCGCTGGGATATTATCGGCGTCGTCGGTGGCGGAGCACTCGTGGTCTCGCTGCTCACGGGTCTGATCGCGACGGCGCTCGCGCCATCGCGCTAGCTCGGCGCCGAGATGCCCCGTATCGCGAACATGCAGGCTTCCTGCAGCTTGGTCGCGACGATCGCGCGTTCACGACCAGCCGGTACATGCGCCTCGACGGTCTCGAGCAGCTGCGAGAACTGAAGCCGCAGCTCTTGGATCGCCGCTAGCTGATGATCATTGATTCCTGCTACCTCGAATTCCCTGCGCATCTTGATTGTCATGAGAAACACCCTAGCGCGACGAGCTGACAGCTCGTGATACGCTAGCCCGCATGCTTGGCGTCATTCTGGCCCCGTACGGCAAGATCCCCGGTTCTTTCCCGTACGGCGTCGCGTACTCGCGCGGGCGAGGCGATGACCTCTGCCCGTTCGACGCGCAATGGAACACGCGCGGCGAGATGGGCTACTACTACGATTCGCCGCTCGGCGCGCTCGCGCGAAAGCCGTCGCTCCTCGAGCGCTGGCGTCAGAATCGTGCGATCAAGCAAGCCAAGGCGCTCGGCATGATCCCGAGCGACTTTGATCTCTCGGAAGAATACGGCTACACGCCGCAGTATCGTGGCTGGGTCGCGACGACGACGGGCTACATTCCGGGCAGCTGGCAGCCGTACACGCTCAACACGGCCGCCGACTGGCAGCCGACGCAGCCCGAGATCCCGTACGGGCCGAGCGGCTTCCAGCGCACCGATGTCGGACCGTGGCTGAACATGCGCCAGCTGCATGGGCTCGGTCAGATCGCGCCCGAGCCGATGCCGACGGTGCCTGGCACGCCGGCGAGCGTCGAAGACGTCGTCGCGCAAATGAACGCGCACAACGATCGCGTGTTCGCGCTGGCGTTGGTGTCGACGACGGCCGTCGCGATCTCGGCGCTCTTGACCGTGTTCCGCACGCTCAAGCTGATCAAAGAAGGCGCCCGCGAGTAGCCGACCGTGTAGCGGGGATCGATCTTGACGTGATCGATCAACGGGCAGGATCGCAACCGTCACAAAGATACGCTATCGGATCGATCTTAGCGCGATCGATCAACAGTTGAACGAGAAACTTTTGGATCGATCTCGACGTGATCGATCAACGTTTGAGCGGCGGCATCTCGTCGGTCTTGGTGCGCGACTTCGAAACTTCACCGGAGTCATTCGCGCGCTGGATCTCGATGATCGCCGAGAGCAGATCAGGCAGATCTGCTCGCTGCACGTCGAGCATCTCCTTGGTGTGCAGCGTCGTGATCATGACGTTGCCGAGATTGTCTCGCTGCACGACGATCGATCCGCGTTCGACGGTCATCGGAAGCATCCGATCTATGTAGCATGTGATCGCAGCGGGAATGGTCGTGACAGGTGTGCGGTCGTGACGCGTGGATCAACCATAACGCGGCCGTCCATGTTTCTAATCGTCCGGCAGAAATCCAAGTCCTCAGAGAGATCGCCGACGAAGCGATATTTGATGTCCTTGGTCTTCTCTAGATCAACGGCAAAGCATGCGGCACCGACGGCGTTGATATCAATGAGCTGTTGCTGCTGAGCGATCCTGCCGAACCTGCGAAGCGTATCGCCGCTCGTGTCGTAGATCGCCAGAGCGTCGGCGTCGGCCTCCGTCGAGCGTTTGACGACGGGCGCAGACACTAGCCATGCACCAGCGCGCTCGGCCTCGCTGATCATGCGCAAGATCATCACGCCGGCGTCGTCGATACTGTCACCTTCGACCCACGTATCGGCATCAATGCTGAATAGCCAATCCGCGTCAGCGCTCCTGGCCTCCGATGCGATCTGGTTGCGGGCCTTCGAGATCGGATTGACGTCGATGTAGCCCTGCCACGCGAGCTCGAAGCGCGGCGATCCGCCCAAGACATTGCCGAGCTCCATCCACATGCGAGCTTGCTCGGCGACGATCTTGCCGCCGTAGGCCGGGATCCCAAGTGCCAAGCGTATCTTGCTCATAGGTCTCCTGTAGGGGTATCGTTCAGGGCATGGCCGAAGCCGCGTTGCCGACATACAAGACCGCGGCTCGTGTTCTCGAGGGCGACAAGGGATCAGGGTTGCGACTCGCCGGCTGGACGCTCGCGCGCACGATCATGATCGCGCCACCATTCATGCTGTTCGGAGTGCCGGCGAAGCAGGCATTTCTTGGCGCCGCGGTCGCCTCGAGCTTGATGTCCGTGTTCGTGCTGCTGCGCATCTTCGATGCGCGCGCGACGGGGCTCGCCGGGCTCAAGGGTCATCGCGCTTCAAAACGCCGCGCCAGGCGAAGACGATAGGCAGCGTCGGCCAAAACGCGCCGATCAGGCACGAGTAGAGCGCCGAGTACAGATACCAGGCGCGGCCGTAGGCACTACCACCAGGCTCCTTGGACTCGTCGAGCTCCTCGGCGGCGAGCGCCGAAGCGCGCGACGCCGCGACCATGAGACCGCAGACCATGATCGCGACGATCACAGCGACGATCAGGTAGACCTGGGCGCCGGCGACGAGCACCGCGAGCACGGTCGCACTGATGACGATCAGTGCTTGGACAACGAATCGTGCCACGCCATCGTTGTAGCGCGACGGGCTGACAGCTGACTAGTGCGCGATTCTGGGTCGCGCGTTGATCGGCTTGGTAGTCGCAGCCACCGGCGGCTTGCCGTGCTCGTGCTCGCGATCATCACCGGTAGCGTCACCGGCATCATCGCCACCACCAATGCCGCCACCTTTGCCGGCGTCTTCGACGTCGTCGGCGTCATCGTCGGCGTCGTCGTCGTCGTCGTCGCCGTCCGGATCATCATCGGCATCGGCGTGCTCGTCGTCGGTCTCGAGGCCGGACAGACGCTTCAGCTGATTGATCGCGTCGACCAAGTAGTTGATCGTGTCATCGCGATACGGCTGCGTCGCGCTGGGCAAGAGGACGTCCAGAAAGTCAGCGTAGCGCTCCTGCAGCATCAGATCGATGAGTGCCGCGATCGGAAGTTGCTGTTGCATGGCCATCGTCGTGGCTTGCAAGATGTAGGTCGCAGCCTGCTCGGGGCTGGTCCCGTCGATCTGGCCCTTGCTGTTGGCGCGCGGCGGGTTCTCGCGGCACGACTCGAGGAAGCGATCGACGCCCTCACGCAGCATGACCATCTCGGGCAGCGCCGGGCCGAACCATTCGCGATCGGTGCGGCCGAGGCGCTTGAACTCGCCGGACGCATCGATGACCTCGACGGTTGCCGCGCCTTTGCGCTTCTTCGACTTCGGTGCGCCGTTCGGAGCGCCATTCGGCATGCCGTTGGCGTTCGCGGGCATCTGGACACCAGCGAGTCCTTGCATCGCCGGCGTGGGCTCGAGCTGCTGGGGCGGCTGTTGGTGCTGGTGTTGCTGCGCGCTTTGCGCCTCAGCCCACGCGCGTGCCTGCGCCTCAGCGATTTGCACCTGCGCCATGCCCTGCATGCGAGCTTCGGCCGACTTCGCGCCGACGTATTTCTCGGCGACTTCTTTCAGGCCGATCACGCCATCGCGGACGAGATCGAGCGCGCCACTACCGCCGGGCTGCATCTGCAGAAGATTCTCGGTGACTTTCTGCTGGACGTCGATCACAGAGCCGAACAGACGCGTGACTTTCTCGGCGGCGGCATCCGCTGAGCGCGAGTTTTCTTGCGCCATCGCGATCATGTCGCGCGGGTTCATCATGAAGGCCTGGAACTTCTCGAGCTGCGCGGTCTGATTGCGTGAGAGCTCTTGCATCGTCGTCGCGTTCTGACGCGCTTGCTCCTGCATCATGGACAACATCGGATCGCTCTTGTTGTTCGAGGCAGCCTCGGTCATCGCCTTGATCGTCTGCTCGAACTGGCGCTGCATGGCGTCGAACTGGCGTTGCGATTGATCGGCCTGCGCCTTGATCTGCTCGCGCAGCTCGCGGTCGCGGCGCTCGGCGTCTGCGCGCGTAGCTTCGCGATCCATCTTCTCTTGGAGCATGCGATTCTGCTCTTTGAGTGCCTCAATCTCGGGATTCTTCGTCGAGCCTTGCTGAAGCGTCTGCGCCAGCGACGCGATCATGTTGCGCAGATCGGACATGTCCTTGGCCTGCGCCTCGAAGCGCTGCGCGGTCGCTTGCTGCTCGGCACGCGCACGCTCGCGCGCCTGTTCGAGCTCGGCCTTGTGCTTGGCCTCGAGCGCCTCGCGCTCGCGCGTCGCGTTCTGCTCGCGCAACGCCCGCATTTCCTCGTCACGCTTCTGGCGCTCGTGCTCGGCTTGCCACTGCGGCCACGCCGGCGTGCCGATCGGCGGCGGCGCCGGCAACGTCTGCGGCTGTGACTGCACGACGTAGAACGGCTGCTGTTGCTGCGGCTGTTGGAAGCCGGGGTTGTTGCCGCTCGGGAAGCCGTTGGGGAAAGCAGTCATGAGACGCGCCTGTGGGGAGTTGGGAGGTGGATGAGGAAGCGGATAAGGCAGGCCAGTCGGATTGACGTTGGAAACGCCAGCCGCTTGCGTGACATCGCGCAACGGCGGCGGGACGATCTCGGGGTACTGCGCGATCGCCCAGAACGGTTCCCACTTCATCGTGATCGGCGGCGACGTCGAGTCGGTGACAGTGATCTCGTAGAAGCCACCACCGGCCCACTCCGTCACGAGCCACTGCTCGAAGTTGCGCAGATCGTCCTTGGCCCAGCCTGACCCGTTCTTGGCGTCATCGCCTTCACCATCGGGAAGCGGGATCGGCGTGCGCGTGTTGCCTTTGCGTTTCTCGACTCGGATCGTCAGCGGTTCGAGCATCGACGCGAGCTTGCTGTCATCGAACGTACGTGGGGCCTTTGGCTGGCTGACCATGGCGCCCATCATGGGGCTGCCCTCGAGTGTTGTCAAAATTTGCTCTCTGCAAACAGATGTTTATATTGACGGTCATGTCGGACGATCAACGGATCTTGGTCCCCAAGGATCGCGTGTTCTCGCGCGCGCAAGGCTGCTGGAATTGCAGCAATTCGCGCTCAGCCAAGGAATTCTGGTCTGATCGTCGTGACCAAGATCTCGGCAAGGCGCTGAAGATCGCGACGGACTCGGCGCTCGGTGAAGAGCATCCCAAGGTCAAGAACATCCGTCACATGGTCGACACGGTTGATCATGCCGTTGCCGCCGGCGCACTCGTGCGCTGCACCAAGGGCCGCACGGCGACGGGACAGCCCGTCGGCGATCTCGTGGCCAATAACTATCTCTGCGATCGCTGGAGCGCCAAGCAGGGCGCGTCGATCGCGCGCGAGGGCGGCAAGATCGATGATCTGCCCGAAGAGCTCGCCGACAAGCTCGACGGGACGCCGTCGTCGAACATGGACGAGGTTCTCGAGGCCAAAGCCAAGATCGACAGCGACGACAGCAACTAGTTGGCCGAGCACTTAGAGCTCAGCCCTCGCCAGCACGGTGATGCTGTCAGCCCCTCGCGGTAAGATTCAACGCAGTGGGTAATCGTTCGTGGATCGGCCGTAGATTCGACAAGTTGATCGTCGTCGCATACGACGGCATGTATCGATTGTGCCAGTGTGACTGCGGAAACACGAAGCGTATCCACGCCAGCAACGTTCAAAGCGCTAGATCATGTGGCTGTCTACGAACGACTCACGGTGAAACGCGTTCTAAGGCCGATGGTCAACGACGTGGATCCCCAGAATTCAATGCCTGGCAGGCGATGCATCGCCGCTGCAATGATCCAAGCTGCAAGCGCTATCATGGCCGAGAGATCGTCGTGTGCCCACGATGGCACTCATTCAAGTCGTTCCTTCATGATATGGGACGCAAGCCAGGTGCGACGTTCACCCTCGAACGTAGCGACAATGACCGAGGCTACGCGCCTGGCAACGTTCGTTGGGCCACACGCCGCGAGCAAGCAAGAAACACATCGCGCAACCGTCGATTCACATTTGATGGCAGAACATTATGCCTGACGGATTGGGCTGTCGAGCTCGGCATTGATTATGAGGCCTTGAGAGGACGCCTCCGACGAGGCTGGCAATTCGATCAAGCCATCAATGTCCCGTTCAAAGTGTACTCAAAATGACAGCCTTAATTATCTATCCGCTTTTAACTGCAGCGCTATATTATTTAGGTTCTAGGGCCACAATCACTAGTTGGCTATGGTCTAGATATCCGTCCGGACTTGCAAAGTTTTTCGACTGCTCGGCATGCTCTGGCTTCTGGTGGGGCTTTGTGTTGAGCGTGACCCTTGGGTACTACTACGAGCTCGATCTCGTCGGTCTGCCGGCGCAGTCGTGGCCGACATTCATCGTCGTCGGGCTCTGTTCGATCGTCTGGACGCCGATCGTTGCGGCGCTTATGCAACGAGGACTAGACACGCTCGGTACGATCGAGATTGCCGATCCAGACCATCACACTGAAATGAGCGATAATGGCTAGCATCACGTTAACGTTGGAAGAATACGAAGGCCTCAAGGAGAAATACCGGACAGCCGAAAATGAAGCCGCTCGACTTACGAATGAGCTCGCACGCGTGCGCACCGAAGACAGCTCGGGCCAAGTCGCGCCGCTTGTTGTTTTGGTCCGCAACGCGCTCGATGTCGTCAGCTTTGCGGTCGCGAACCTGCCGCCCGAGACCACCAAGAATTGGCCCGTAGAAGCGATTCGCATGGTCTCAGTGCTGACCGCGAAGCTGCCCGACCATACCGAGCGCGATGCATCGTTTGCCCTCGAGCTCAGCGGCTTCGCCGACGAATGCGATCGCATCGATCGTATGCGTCGAGGCCTCGGCATCAGCGACACCGACTGATCGATCGTCTGAAGATCGATCCCGCCACGAGCGCAAGACTCGCGAAATTTGATCTCGAGCTCGCTCTTTGATAGAACAAGTGCAGATCATCGGCTGCACCACCGACGCCGGTCGACGATCTAGGGCGACCCTCGTAGCCCCCTGCGAGGGCGCCCCAACGTTTCAGCTGTTGCTCGAACGCATCAAGCTCGAGCCAGACAGTCCATGCCGGAGGCATGGTAGGCTCGTCGCGTGAACGTTCCACAACTGCCGCCCATGCCGGTTGCTAGTGCCTTGACGCCAGCGGCTGCAACAGGAACCGTCATCGGCTGCTCGATGGGCTGCTCGCCTGAGCTACGCGAAGCTGGCGTAGGCATCCCTCTGTGGGCGAAGATGCTCGCGCTCGCGGGCGGTCTTGGCTTGATCATCGCGCTTGCGGCGTTCAGTCGGCGCTGATTCACTAGCCGACATGTTCGTGCTCTTGTCCGTTCTGATCGCCGTCCTCGTCATCTACTTCGCTGCCACCGGCAACGCCAAAGTCGCCGAAGTCGGGCGCATCATGTTCGGCGTCGGGCTGTTCGTCGCGCTCTTCTACAGCGACCGCGTCGCCAAGCTGCTCTGAGATCAGGCCTGACTTTCGTCGTCGGCGCGGTAGCGGCTCGATCCAGATGCTCGGCGGCAACGCGCATCGCTCGGCGATGATCTTGTGCGCCGCGATCACGCGCGCCATGTGGTAGCCCGCGTCGCGCATCGAGCGCGTCTGGCGCCCGGCGCAGTCTGCGCCGGCGAACGCGCCGCACGTCTCGCAGTCGACGTCGAACGCGCTGTTGACGATGTACTCGGGCAGCCGGATCCCGCGCGCTTGGCGCTTGAGGCGCAGCCGCTTTCGTCGACGAGCCAAGGTCTATTCTTCTGGTCTCCAAGGACCGTCTTCGTCATGCGGCAGGAACCCGAGATCTTCCATCCGAGGGAGCTTCGGCTTCTCCGGTGCCGCTGGCGGCGGCTTGCCCTTGCCGTTGCCGTCCTTGCTGCTGTACAGCACGCGCGCCGGCCCGAACCGCCCAGAGCGCGGCGGCTCTGGGATCGCCTGCGGCGGCGCCTCCCAGCCGATCGTAGGCGCCGGCGCAGGTACGGCAGGTCGCGGGGCGTCCTGCGCCCACGTCGGGATGATCGACGCCGAGAACGGGCCGAAGATCAGGTGCGTGGTTCCGGCGACCTCGGCATGCCGAATGATCTCGCGGATCAGGGCCTTATCGTCGAGCTGCTGGCAGTGCATGTCGGTGCGCCGCAGGTGGTCCATCTCGACCTCGAGCTCGCCGTACGGCAGGTCGCTGACCTTGTAGTACAGGTAGCGTCGATGCGCCGCCTCGAGTGCGGATGAGAACGTTCCGAGCGTCTTTTCGATGCCGCCTCGCTCGCGGGCAAACGCACGAAAGCCTTTACCGTTTGCATAGACTCCGACGAATCCAGACTTGAGCTTCGGGCTGCGGTGGAGCTTGTTGATGTCGATGTCGTCGCCGTCGATCAGCATCTCGTGCTGGTTGAGCTCGGCTTTGAGTGCCCGCTCGAATTCAACATCGCCGACCCACGCTGCGTCGCCCTTCTCGAACAGGTAGCCCACACGCTTCAAGAGCAGCCACATGCCGTAGATGCCCGGCTCGGTAGTCTTTCCGTACATGGTCCCGATGCGCTCTGCCACGCGCCATACGTTCTTCGGGACGTCCGTGCGGATGTTGTGATCGCCGTTGGCGCGTGCATACTGCTTTGGTCTACGGCCCATTGTTGGTGCAATCTACCCATTAATAAGTCGTCAAGTCAAACAGGCACTTAACCAAAAATCAATGGCTTGGCGCAGCCCCGATTTTTTATTGATCTACGTTCAATAAGAGATCTGTATATAATTACTCACTATATTTTCGATCCATTTGTCGGAAGAGTTTTCAAAGTGGTTTGTCTGAACTTTCGCGATCAGCAAAGTTCAGACAGAGTGGTCTAGGGGTTTATCTCCACTTGCTTGCATTCCTCGGCATGATGATTGCCGTTAAGCGATCTAGCCAGCTTACAGCCGGCTTGATACTTGCTTACAAGATCAACAGATCCAGATCTGGATCCGGAATTTGTTAGCGGGGATACTTAACCATCGCGCCGACAAGCAGCCCGAGCGCGCCGGCCGACAAGACGGGCCCATTGCGGTACCAGGCCTTCGGTGGCGGTGGTGGCGTCGGCGCGTTCTTACCGTCGCCCGTGAGCGGATTGGCCCAGCCCAGCGCAGCGAGATCCGGCATGCCCGCCTGGGCGGCGATCGCGCTCACGCGCGTCTGCGCGCCAAACGAGAGGCCCTGCAGCTGCGATCGGTAGCGCAGGTCCGTCGTCGGCTCGACCGACCAGATCGTTCGAGGCAGCTGATCGGCCAGCGACTCGAACACACGCATCTCGAGCAAGACCTGCGCCCACTCGGCAGGGATCGCGAGCTCGCCGATGATCTTGAGTAGGATCACGCGAACATCGGCGCACGGATCTTTCATGAGTGCCGAGCCGACAAGCGCGCCTGCGACACCGGCCGAGCGCAACCACGGCGTCACGCCCGTGGGATCTGGCTGCGTGAACAGCCCGCCGCGCGCGGCTTGATAGATACCCTCGAGCATGATCAGGCGCAGTGGCTTCGATTCGATCGGTAACGTCGATCCCATGATCAGCGGCCACGTGATCGGGCCGCCATCGAGCGCCTTCGCGTTGCCACGTCCGTTCAAAATCAGCCAGTCGACCGTGCCAGAGAAACCCTCGCCAAGCGCGGCCTCAAAGATCGCCTCACTGGCGAACGCGTGGATCGCCGCGCCGCCATCATGCCCGAGCGTCTTCGCGTTCTCGCAGAAGCCTACGAGGTTTGCCATCAGGCGCTGGCCCTGCGCGAGTTGACGCCACGCCGGGCACTCGACGCCAGCGCGGCGTGGGCATGCAGCCGATGCGGCCTCGAGTGCTTTCCAGAACGCTAGCAGAGCTCGACTGTCACGCAGCGCAATGTCAGCCGTCGTCATGGACTCGAGGCTAACACCGGTCGCGCTCTAGTGGTTAGCTAGCAGAGCCCTTGCGTTGGGTACGAACACCCGCCGAACCACTGCGTATGCGTCGGTTCACACCCGCAGTTGCTTTGAAACACGGTACCGCAGGTGACCGACATGCCACCGGCCACCTTGGTGACCTCGGTGGTGGTGAGGCTGCGGATCTTGTTGATCCTCAGGTTCAGTTTCTTGATCTTCTTCATCGCGTTCACGCTTTCTAGCGTTGGCAGCCGATCGTTCGGTAGTCGACCATGATCGGCTGACTACTCGACTAGTACCATAAGCGCGTCGCCCCAACGCTCACACCGCACGATGCGCCCGATCTCCTTGCGACTAACTCCGAATGCGCTCGCCAGCACTTCATAGGCTGCGCCACGCGCCCTTAGACCTCTGATCAAAATTGCCCCGACAGCAGTCATTGTCGCCGCACGACGATTGGCTGTCTGTTGAAGCGCGGTAGCCCACCGGCAGTTATCTGGCGTGTAATGGCCATCATTATCACGACGATCGATCGAATAGCCCAGACCCGGACGGCGTCCCATATCAGCTAAGAAGTTCTCGAATTTAGACCAACGTTTACAGATCTTAATGCCCCGGCCGCCGTAGTTCGGATATCCCCAGTGTTTGCGCTTTAGGCATCGCGATTTGATGTTGATCCACGCTTGATACTCAGGTGTCGCCAAGCGACCCCTACTAGCGTCTGGGCCTTCGCCGTGTTTGAAGTTGCCGTGCTTCATTTACCCGGTTGGCACCCGATCGTTCGATAATTTACTACGATTGGCCTAGAGGTCCCGGTGCAATAGATCTGAATCTTATATCGCGGCTCGTCGGAACCTAGACATTTTGCATCGGCATCACAGATTCCGCGGGCCGGCGCTTGCACGCACTCGCTGGCACCGTTTCGACGCACTCCGTGGGCGTACCAGCCCTTGGGACATGTAGCCCGAGTCGGCTGCACGAGCGCGAAAATCAGGATGCTGATCAGCGTCAGCAAGCCGCCGACGAGATCGATCACACGAGCCCGACTTCCGTGTAGTGCCAGCTCTCGAGCTGGCCGCCAGCGTTCACAAGCAGCCACCAGTCAGCGGTGTAGAATACCTTGTGTTCGATCGTCGAATCTAGGCTTCCACGATGCTGCGCGCCGGCGATGCACCAGACGGCAATGCATTCACCGATGCGGTCTTGCTCGATATGGCGTAGCGTGCGTCCAACTAGATTGTTCATGATGCTGGCGCCTCCGGGAACAGACTCTCGAGCCACTGCGCGAGCAAGTCCAGTGGACTCGTGCACGATGGGAAACGTGGATCTTTCGTGAAGCCGCTCGGGTTGAACCGCATGTGACGGAGCTTGCCCGTGAGCGTCCGCAGCGGCACGCCGTGTTGCAGCGCGATCGAGATCATGATCGCGGCGGCATTCAGCGATCCGCTCGCGAGCGACCCGGTCTTGTGCGCGCGGATCCAGACTTCACCCGGAGCCCCATCGTCGAATAGCCCGACGTCGAAATGGATCTCCATGACATCGACATCGCCGTTGCTGTGGACCCACGGGATACGAAACTCGCGCGAGATTGATCGTCGATCATCGGGGAGCTTTTTGCGCTGAAGCTGCTCAGCCATCATGACCTTGGCCGATGTTCGAGTAGCCATTCGACCATGTAGATCAGATCTACCCAGTTGTCGGCGTGGTAGCCGGTCCAGTCTTCGTTGGCGTTGTACTTGCGATTGAAACGAACCGCGTAGCCGCTCGGGTGATGCTCCTGCCACTTGACGAGCGTCGATGTCTTGTCGTCGACGAAGATATCGCCCGTGACCAGGTGCTTCGAATCGGTGTGCACGACGTCGTCGCGTGGGATCCCGAAGTGCCTGAACAGCCAGCGATCGCGCTCGTACGTCCAGAACTTGGCATCGAACGGCGCGGTCACGGGATGCACGTCGCAGAGCTCGCGCAGCCGCGCGATACCTTCTTTCGCGCCGGCGTACACGGGCACGTTGAAGCAGAAGCCTTCGTGCTCGAAGTGCTCGTAGAACGCCGTGATCTCCTCGGCGCTGAGAGACAGCGCGTGATGGATCTTCCACTGGTCGACGTCATCGTGCACGTGCTTGCGGCCCGTGAGCTTCTCGACGATCGGCAGACACGCGCTGATCAGGTCTGCCGCGACGCCGTCGACGTCTAGCAGCAAGACAGGCTTTCTCATGGCGCCAGCGCTTTCTCGGCGCGCGCGAGCGCATCGTTGAGCTCGGCTGCGCGCTCGGTAGAACCGCCGCGATCAGGA
>Ga0193753_10000544_pt1 | contig 36693 bp, 30 predicted proteins | sample H1c2metaG_FD_144925 | JGI IMG/M metagenome (GOLD analysis project Ga0193753, IMG submission 144925) | Soil microbial communities from a riparian zone of the East river system, Colorado, United States - H1c2 | ecosystem: Environmental > Terrestrial > Soil > Riparian zone | place: USA: East...
GGCGCCTTCTTCACGGACCTCGTGGCCGATGCGGTGCTGCCGGATCCCGCCGTGTCGCTCGAGCTGCGCGCGGTGCTCGACGGGCGCGCCTCGCCGCACGCGGACCCGGCGACGTCGCCGGGCGTGCTGGCGCTCCGTCCGGCCGACGCGAAGATCTCCGCCTCGGGGCGCTGGCAGTTCCCGATCGGCCGCCAGGCCGACGTGCTCGAGCTGTCGCTGTTCGCGCGCTGGGAGCGCGGCGCCTTCGACGCGCGCGACTTCGCGAGCAACGCCTGGAAGCTGGCGCCCGCGGTGCGTGCGCTGGTCGTCGGCCACCTGCAACCCACGCTGGTCCTCGAGCAGGAGGACGGGCGATGAGCGAGGCGAACTCCCGCGCGCGCGCGAGGCGCGGCTTCACGCTCATCGAGGTGCTGGCGGCCACGGCGCTCTTCGCGCTGCTCGGGACGCTGCTGTTCTCCGTGGTGCGCGGCGCCATGGACCTGTGGGCCACAGGGGAGCGCAACCGCGAGTTCAACGACCGCGGCACCGCCGCGCTGGACCTCCTCGCGGAAGACCTGCGCACCGCGTGGCCCGGCCTGCCCGGCGCGGCCGAGCAGGATGCCCGCTTCCTCGTCGTGCCGCGCAGCGAGGAGCGCGTCACGCCGGCGGGCGCGCCGGGTGCGGGTGCGAGCTCGGGCACAGGCGCGCCGAGCGCGGGCGTGCCGAACTTTTCGCTGCTCGCCTTCGCGCGGCTGTGCCACGAGGAACGTTCGCTGGACTGGTTGCGACGCGCGGGCGACACGCCGGGCGCGCAAGGCACGGCGAGCCTCGCCGCGCCGAGCGACCCGGAGCAGCTCCAGCCGACGGGCGGGCTCGCCGAGGCGCTGTTCGTGCTCGCCGTGCCGCCGGGCGAGACGCTGCCGTCGCTCGTGCGCTGCGTGCGCACGCCGCTCGGCGGCACGGGCTCGCTGCTCGATCCCGAGAGCTGGACGGACCGCGAGGCGCGCGCGCGCGACGGCGTGGCCATCGCCGACCGCGTGCTGTGGTTCGGCGTGCTGTGCTGGACGCCGCAGACCACCTGCTGGGAGCGGCAGCCCGGCGACCCGGCGGAGGCGGTGCCCGCGCTGGCCGCGTGGGACAGCACGCGCGGCCTGGCGCTCGCCGGCGCCGAGGACTTCCCGTACGCGGCGGGCCCGGCCTCGCTGCACGACGGCAGCGACGACGTCTTCCCGCAGCGCGTGAAGCTGTGCCTGGTGCTCGAGCGCGGCGAGGGCGAGCAGGCGGCCGGCGCGCTCGCCGACGAGCTGACGCCGCAGGCGACGGGCCTCGTCGTCGGCTCGGCGCGCTTCCTCGACGACGAGCGGCCGCCGGACTTCCTGCTCGCGGACGACGAGTGGATGGGCGTGGCCTCGATCGACGGCCGCAACCTCGTCGTGACGCGCGGCGCGCGCGGCACGCGGCCGGCCTCGCACGCCGCGGGCACGCCGGTGCGCGCGGGCCGGCGCTTCGACCGCGTCATCGAGCTGCCCTGCGCGAAGGAGAACTGGAACCGGTGAGGCGCACCCCGTCCCATCCCGCGACACCCGGCCGGCCGCCCGCCGGCAGCGCCCGCTCGCGCGGCTTCACGCTCATCGAGGTGCTCGTGGCGATGCTCATCTTCGTCACCGGCGCGGCGGGCCTGCTCGCGCTGCTCGTCACCGCGCTCGCGCTGCACCGCGACGGTCTGAACCTCGCGCGCGCCGCCCGCGACCTCGACGAGCTGCGCTCCACGCTCGTCGCCGAGGTGGCGGCCGGCGGGCACTTCGATGCCCAGCGCGGCCAGTGGGTGGACGTCGCCTCCGCGGAGCTGCCCGATGGCACGCGCTACGCCGTGCGCTTCGTGCCCGGCGACGGCGTGCAGCCCAACCGCGCGGAGCTGCGCCTCGGCGCCAGCGACGCCGAGCTGGCGGCCGCCGCGCCCGTGATCCTCGTCCTGCCCGAAGGCCCGCCGCTCGCGCTCGAGGTCGCGCGCTGGCGCGAGCGCGCCAGCCGTCCGGCTCCGGCCACCCCGGAACACTAGAATGCGACGACCCATGAAGCTGCCCAACCTGCTCGCCGTCCGGCTCGCCGCCTGCCTCGCCCTGCTGCTGCTCGGGCCGCCGCTCGCCGCGGAGATCGTGCGCCTGCGCGACGGCACGCTGGTGCACGGCGAGATCACGGACTTCGACGAGGCCGGCGGCTTCACGCTGGTCCGCGCCGACAACGGCGGGCGCGTGCGCCTGCGCTGGGAGCACCTGCCGCCGGCGGAGGTCGCCCGGCTCAAGGAGTCGCGCGGGTTCACGGGCGAGGATCCGCAACCCTGGCTCGTGGACGTCGTGCACCTGGTGATGAAGAACGGCACCACGGAATCCGGGGTGCTCGTGGACGACGGCCGCACTGACGCCTACACGCTGCGCCGCCGCAACGGCACGGACAGCTTCCCGAAGCAGTACGTGCGCACGGTCGAGACGGGGCGCGCGGACGGGCTCTCCATCTACGCGCCCGACGACCTGTACCTGGAGATGGTCGCGTCGCTCGGCGCGCCGGTCACGGCGGCGCAGCACTTCGCGCTCGCGGTGGCCTGCGAGGGCGCGGGGCTCTACCAGCAGGCGCAGGACCACTACGCGGCCGTGCAGCAGCTCGATCCGAAGCTGAAGGCGGACCTCATCGCGGCGCGCCTCCCGCGGCTCTCCATCAAGGTGGAGGACAAGGCCGAGACCGCCTTCCTCGACGACATCCGCAATCGCCTGTACCGCAAGCAGTTCGACGAGGCGCTCGGGATGGTGGCGCAGTTCCGCAAGCAGTACCCGGCAAGCCGGCAGCTCGGGGAGCTCGTCGCGCTGGAGGGGCAGGTCGGGCGCGAGCGGCGCGATTTCTACGCGGCCAAGATCGTGTCGGATTACTTCTCGTTCCTGGGCAAGGCGCTCAACGAGATCTCGCGGCGCGACGGCATGACGCTCGGCGCCGCGATCTCGCTGATCGAGGAGTCCGTGCACGAGGACATCATCCGGCGCATCGCGACCTCGTACCGCACCTCCCCGGAGCAGGCCGCGCAGCTGTGGACCGCGCGCCACGGCGGCAGCGTGCGCACCAGCTCCTACGGCACGGGCACCTTCGTGCTGGGCGAGCAGAAGGCGCTCGACTTCTTCGACAGCCGCGAGGACACCATCTCCCGGACGCCGGCGCCCGAGGAGACGGCGACCGCCGCGGACCTGGAGGCGCGCATGGACGAGAAGCTGAAGGCCGCCGCGGAGCAGGCGAAGGCGCGCGCGAAGCAGAAGACCTCGCAGCGCGACCTGTCCGCCGGCATCTCGCCGGACCAGTGGTGGGACTCGGTGTCGATCGACGACCGCGTCGCCTGGCTCTCCAGCTACTACGCGGAGTTCTCCGGGCAGATCCAGGTGCTGCGCGCCAAGCCGCGCGCCTGCCGCACGTGCGACGCGCTGGGGACCATCGAGCAGATGAACCCGGAGAAGGGCGAGATGGAGGCGGTGGCCTGCCCGACCTGCAAGGGCCTCAAGTCCGAGCGCCTCGTCATCTACCACTGAGCGCCGTTTCCGGAGTCGCGCCGATGTCCCCAGCTTCCGCGCGGCCGATCGCCGCGTCGCTCCTCGCCGTGCTGATCCTCCTGCCGCGCGCCGCCGCTCAGTCGGAGCCCGCGCCGCCGCCGGCCGCGCCTGCTGCGGCGGCGCCGACGGAGTCCGCGTCGGAGCCGGCCGCGTCCTCCGCTGCGGCGCCGACGGGACCGGCGCCAGCGTCTTCCGCGCCCGCGCAGTCCGCCGCGCCGGCCGGGCCGGGCGAGCGCGTGGGCGTCGCGGCGCTGGAGTCGCTCGCGCGCGGGGACGACGCGGCCATCGCGAAGGTCGGCGACGTCGAGCTGCGGCGCAGCGATGCCTTCCGCATCCTCGACCTGGCGGCGCCGGCCCGCTCGGCGGAGGTCATCCGCCAGATGGTGCTGACGACGGGCGCGCAGCTCGACGCCGCGCGCGAGGGCATCGACGTGCCGTCCGCGCTGCTGGAGCGCGACATCGACGCGGCGATCTCGGAGCAGAAGGCCAGCTTCGCGCTGGAAGTGGACGAGCACCTGCCGCTCGAGGACTACCTGCGCCAGCGGCACGGGCTCTCGCCCGAGGCCTATCACAAGGAGGTCCGCCGCATGGTGCTGGCCTCCATGCTGCTCGAGCGCGCGGTGCGCCTCGACGAGCTGCGCGCCGACCACGACGAGCTGGAGCTCATCGTGGTCGAGGACGAGTCGCTCGCGCGCGACCTCGCCGCCCAGCTCGAGGGCGGCGCCTCCTTCGCCGTGCTCGCGAAGAAGCATTCCGTGCACCCCTCCGCGGCGCAGGGCGGCTCGCTCCCGCCGGTGCCCTCCGGGTCGGACATCCCGCTGCTCGACGGCCGCAAGGACCTGCAGCCCGGACAGCGCCTCGGGCCGCTGTCCATCCAGGTCAAGGGCAAGACCCTGTGGCGCCTGATGCGACTGGTGGACCGCGTGCCCGCGACCGCCGAGCCGTGGGCGAAACTGCGCGAGCCGATCGAGCGCAGCCTCGCGGACAGGCCGCTCACGCCCGACGAGCTGGCGCTCTTTGAAGCGCACATCGTGGACCGCTATGGTGTGACCCGCTTCACGAGGCCGCCATGATCGAGAAAGCCCATGACCTGCCGCCGGGCGACGGCGGGGACACCGAGCGCGACGGGCTGCCCGTCGAGCCGCTGCCCGGGCAGTCGCCCGCGAGCGCCCGCGGCCGATCGGCGCGCCGCTCCTCGCGCGCTGCGCGCGGCGCCGACGAACTGCCCGCCCGCCTCGGGGCGGAGGCCGGCGGCCAGCCGCGCACGGGTGCGCTGGCCGACGAGCCGGGCACCTCCGCGCTCGTGGGGGAGCCGGGCCTCGCCGCGCTGTCGGGGGAGCCGGCCTCGGACACGCTGGCCGAAGAGCCCGCCACCGATGCCGCGGACGCGGCCGCTTCCGCGCAGCTCCCGCTCGGCTCGCGCCTCGAGGCGCTGCTCTTCGCCTCCGCGCAGCCGCTGTCGCCGGCGCGCATGGCCAACGTGCTCGACGTGGACGTGGCGGCGGTGAACGCGGCGCTCGCGGGCCTGGTCGCGGCCTGGAGCGCGCGGGCCGGCGCGGTGGACCTGGTCGAGATCGCCGGCGGCTTCCGCTTCCTCACGCGCCCCGAACACCACGCCGACGTCGCCAACCTGCGCGGCAAGGCCGGCACGGAGCGGCTCTCGCCGGCCGCGCTGGAGACGCTCGCGGTGGTGGCCTATCGCCAGCCCATCGGGCGCGCGGAGGTCGAGGCCGTGCGCGGCGTGCAGGTCGGGCCCGTGTTGCGGCTGCTGCTCGATCGTGATCTGATCCGCGTCACCGGTCGCTCGACCGACCCCGGCCATCCGTTGCTGTACGGAACCACCAGGCGCTTCCTCGACCACTTCGGTCTGAAGTCCCTGAAGGCGCTGCCGGACCTCAAGGACCTTCTGGAATCGCCATGAGCTTTGTCTGGTTTCGCAGGTACCACAAGCCCTTCCTGTGGTTCGCGGTCATCTTCACGGTCGTCGTGTTCGCCACCTTCTCGGGGATGGGCGACCTCAAGCAGATGCTGTCGGGCCACCCGTCCGACAAGATCATCGGCGAGTTCAAGGTGGCCCCGACGGGCGAGATCCACCAGGTCACGTCGCAGGAGTTCCAGAACCTGCGCACGGAGATGAACCGCGCCTCCTACATGGGCGGGCGCCGCGCCGACATCACCGAGGACGACGTGTGGTCGCAGCTCATCCTGCTCACCGACGCGAAGGCCGCGGGGCTGCAGGTGGCCGAGGGCGAGCTGGCCAAGCTCTTCCCGCCGAACATCACCAAGGAGGACTACCGGCGCTTCTGGAGCGACACGCTGCAGTTCCCGTCGGCGCACGCCTTCGAGGAGTTCATGAACGGGAGGCTGCTCGTGCAGCGCTACATGGAGACCACGTCGGAGGCCGCGGGCCTCGTCGAGGCGGACGAGATCTACCTGCGCTGGCGCACCGACAACGAGCTGTTCGACCTCGACGCCGTCGTGATCCCGGACGTCGCGCCGGAGTCGATCGCCGACCCGGCGGCCGACGAGCTGGCTGCGTGGTGGAACAGGATCCCCGAGGCGCAGCGCAACCAGCGCTTCGCGGATCCCGCGAAGCAGGACCTCATCTACGGGTGGATCCCGCTCGACGCGGGGCCCGACGCGCTCCCGGACGACAGGCTCGCCGGCCTGCCCGAGCCGCAGGAGGAGGAGGTCGCCGGCCGCTGGGAGCAGCTCAAGCCCAGGCGCTGGCCCGACGCCACCGAGATGAGCGCCGAGGCGCGCGCCGCGGTGGTGCGCGAGCTGAAGATCGTGGCGCTCGCGCAGAAGGCCTCCGAGGAGTTCGAGGCGACCACCGACAAGTCGGCCATCACCTTCGCGGCCGCCATGACCGCTGCGGGGCTGCGCGTCGTCGACCCGCAGGGCGAGCTGGACCCGGAGGGCATCAAGAAGCTGGAGGGCATCGGCGACGAGGTGCTGCCGCTGTGGCTCGGCCAGCGCAAGGCCGGCGAGGTGCACTTCGGCTACCCGTACGGCGGGCAGAACTTCGTGGACGTGGTCTACCTGGAGAGCGTCACGCCGAGCCGCCCGCTCACGCTGGACGAGGCGCACGAGCAGGCCGTCAAGGAGTGGAAGCAGCAGCAGCGCGACAGGCCCGCGCGCGACTTCCGCGAGGCGATCCGCACGGCTGCGCGCGCGCTGCCGGAAGTCGTCGAGTCCCTCAAGCCCGTCGTCGAGGCCGCGGCCCGGCGCGCCGACGAGCAGGTCGCGGCCACGCCGGACCTGGACGAGGCCGGCAAGGCTTCGCTGCGCAAGCTCATGCTCGACGAGTCCGAGCAGAACGAGATCCTGCCGCGCCTCGCGGAGTTCGAGCACCTCGTGTGGAAGGACGTGCCGCTGCCCGAGGGCGGCCGGCACGTCGTGCTCACGGGCGTCTCGCGCGCCTACGCCCGCAAGCCCGATGACGCGGCCGAGAAGGCCGACAGCATCGAGCGCTTCCTGAAGACGAGCCCCGCGGTCTTCCGCCTGGCCGTGGGCGCGATCTCGGAGCCGCTGAAGCACGGCTCGTCGAGCCAGTCCGCGGTGGTGGCCGTGACCGGGCGCTCCTTCCCGGACAAGGCGGCCATGCTCGCGGACAGCGCCAGCATGGAGGCCACGCGCGCGCAGCTGGCCGCCCAGCGCCAGAACGAGGCGCGCGCCGACCTCATGTCGCCGGAGAAGGTCAAGGCGAGCCACGAGCTCAAGGTCGAGGCCAAGCCCGAGGTCAACTGATCGCGCTGTCCTGCGCGGGCCGGCAGGGCGGGCGGCTGTGCACCACCGGGTCGAAGCCGCCCTTGCCGAGCGGGTTGCAGCGCAGCACGCGCCAGATCGCGAGGGCCATGCCGACGAGCACGCCGCGGCGCGCCACGACCTCCGCGGCGTAGTGCGAGCAGCTCGGCGTGAAGCGGCAGCTGTCGGGCAGCAGCAGCCCGAAGGTCGCGCGCCACACGCTTCCGAGCAGCCCCAGGAGCGCGCCCATCAGCGCGGGTCGCTGCCGCCGCGCGGCGCCGCGGCGGCGCGCTCTGCCGCGCGGCGCCAGCGCTCGATCACGCGGATCAGCGCGGCGCGGGCGTCGGCGAGCGTGGCCGGCGCCGTGCCCGCGCGTGCGACGAGGACGAGGTCGCACGCGCCGGGCAGGCCCAGCCGCTCGTGCCGGAAGGCCTCGCGCAGCACGCGCTTGACGCGGTTGCGCGCGGGCGCGCCGCCGACCTTGCGGCTCACGGAGAGCCCGAGGCGCCAGCCGCGCGCGGCATCAGCGTCGGCGGCGGGCCGCACGAAGGCCACGACCGCGCGGTCCACGAGCTTGACGCCCTGCCGGTAGGTCGCGTCGAAGCCGGCCTGCCCGCGGACGCGCGCCTCCGGCGGATGGCCGCGCTCAGCGAGGCGTCTGCGCAACGTTCTCGGCGTCGCGGTCGCGCAGCGCCTGGATGCGGCGGAAGACGTCGGGCGCCATGTCGTCCTGCTCGTAGGACATGCGCTGGACGCGCAGGCGCAGGAAGCTCTCGAGGTCGTTGGCCGCAGCGGCGAAGTGGCCGAGCTTCTCGTTCACGTTGGCGCGGTTGAAGAACTGCACCTCGCCCATGAGCTTGCGCTGCTCGAGGATGCCCATCTGCGCCAGGAAGCCCTCGGTGTCGCCCGCGTTGTAGTGCACGGTGGCGACCAGATCGCGCAGCAGGACCTCCTTGTCGCGGTTGTTCGCGATGTGCTGCTCGAGGTCCAGCTTCGCGGCGGCGGAGATCTTGGCGTTCTTCGTGATCTGGTTCTGGGTGATCGCCGTGGAGGCGTCGAGCTGCTCCAGCGCGCGCGCCGCCAGGTCCAGCGACTCCTCGTCGTGCCCGCCCTCGGCGTTGAGCACGAGGACGAGGTCCACGATCGCGTAGGTGTTCTCCTTCTGCAGCGGCTGGGCCAGCGCGCGGCGCAGCGCCTGCTCGCCCTGCCGCAGCCGGACCGCGCGCGCGGCGTGCTCCTGCTCGAGGATCGCCTCGTCCTGCGCGCGCGAGCCGCCGGAGAGGAAGTCGCTCCCGAGGCGCCGCGTGATGCGCGCGATCTCGCGGTCGTGCTCGAAGCTGCGCGCGAGGCAGGCGCTCCCCAGGCCCATCGAGGCGCGGAAGTCCTCGGCGCCCTCGCTCGTGGAGAGGACCGCCTCGAAGATCTTCAGCGCCTCGTCGAGCAGCAGCGAGTTGTTCGTGACGTTGCCGATCTTGGTCAGGCAGAAGCCCTCGATGAGCTGGACTTCCTCGTCGTCGGGCTCGATGGCGAGGGCCATCTTGGCCTGGTGCAGGGCCTGCGGGTAGCTGCCGCGGTCGTAGAAGTTCTTGCTGTTGTCGCGGAACAGCTCGAAGCGGTCCTTGTCCTGGCCCGACGGCCCGGTGCACCCGGCGAGCAGCAGCGGCAGCGCGCACGCGGCCAGCGCCAGGCCCGCGCGGCGACGGCCGGCGAAGCGTGCGGCGCGCTTCAGGAGAGATCTTCCGCGTCGTAGACCCATGTGTGCCCCGCAGGTTGCCACTCGACGATCTCGTTGGCGTCGAAGAAGAGCCCGATCTCGCGCTCGGCCGCCTGCGGCGAGTCGCTGCCGTGGATGAGGTTGTAAGAGCGGCTCACGCCGAAGTCACCGCGGATGGTGCCGGGCTCCGCGTCGCGGCCGAAGGTGGCGCCCATCATCTTGCGGCACACGGTGATCGCGCCGACGCCCTCGAGCGCGAGCACGAGCACGGGGCTCTCGCTCATGAAGCGCACGAGGCCCGGGTAGAACGGGCGGCTCTTGTGCGCCTCGTAGTGCTTCTCGAGCAGGCTCGGCGACAGGCGCGTGAAGCGCGCGGCCACGACTTTCAGGCCCTTGTCCTCGAAGCGCGTCATGATGGCGCCCATCAGGCCGCGCTGGACGGCATCGGGTTTCAGGATGATCAGCGTGCGTTCCATGCGGCTTCCTGGCTCCGGGCGGTGCGGCGCAGCGGCGGGTGTTGCCGGTGGCCGGAAAAGCGGCGCATTGTAGGCCGCGCGCGCGACCGCTGGAAAGCCCGGGTTTTCCGGGGCGCGCGGGGGCGGCCGGCCTTGAGCCCCGCGCGGGGGTCGCTAATCTGGCGGGCATGCCGCGCCGCGCCCGCCGTCCGCCGGTCGAGTCAGGTGCGCGCTGTCCGTCGCGCGCGCTGGCCGCTGCGGCGCTGCTCGCCGTCGCGTTGGCTTCCGGCGCGTGCGGCGTCCCGCGCGCGACGCCGCCGGACCTGCTCACGGCCGATGACTCCACGCTGCCCAACCTGCGCCGCGGGCAGGAGGCGCTGCGCGACCGCATCGCGGTGGAGAAGGAGCACGTCGAGGCGCTGAACCAGGAGCTGGCCGGCCTGCGCAGCGACGAGGAGCGGCTCTACGAGACCTACCTCGCCTCCGAGGCGGACTACCAGCTCCGCGCCAAGGATCTGGCCGGCGTGGAGAGCGACATCGCGGGCGTGAAGACGCAGCTGGAGGCGGCTCGCGTGGCGCTCGAGGCCGCCCGCCAGGAGCAGGGCACGCTGCAGGCGGATCTCGCCGCGACGCAGGCGGCCGTCGCCGATCTGCGCCGGCAGGTCGAGGCGGCGCACGCGCTGCGCGATGCGCTCGCGGCGCAGCAGGCCGCGGAGTCTGCCGGCGCCGCGCCGATGGGGCCGCCGGCGCCAGAGTCCGCAGGCTCCTCGTCCGCGGCGCCCGACTCGGCAGCGCCCGGCGCCGCCGCGCCCGGTCCAGCGCCCGGTCCAGCGCCCGCGGAGCCGGCGGCGGGCGCTCCGACGGACGGCAGGCCGGTGCCTCCCGCCGCGGCGCCGGCACCGGAGCCGGCTCCGGCGGAAACCCCGAAGGCCATGGCGAGAGCGAGTGCCGAAACGCCGCAGGCGATCATGCGCACGAGGTCCGCGGCATCGCCGGCGACGGCGAGGATCTCGCTCGCCGAAGCCCGCGATGCCCGCGGAGGCGGCCGCGACGCGTGAGCGTGCGGCACACGCGCGCCGGGCGTCTTCCGCCCGCGTTCCGCGTCGCCGCGTGACGGCAACCTGCGGGGAAATCTGGGCGCTTGACCCGGGGCAGGTGGTCCGTAGGATGTCGCCCTTTCTGTACCCAGGACGGAAAAATGGGTGCGCGGCACACGCCGCGGGCCCTCGATCGCAGCCCTTCAAGAGGTCCGATCGCCGTGCCTGAGTCGCGCAAGAAAAACGACCTGGACCTGGCGATGGCTGCCTCGCTCGGGCTGGAACTGGCGGTCTGGCTCGGCCTGGCCGCCCTGCTGGGACACTTCGCGGACAAATGGCTCGACACGTCGCCACTCATGCTGCTGATCTGCTGCGGGCTCGGCCTGGCCGCCGGGCTGTGGCGCATCGTCTCCGCGGTGTCGGACCTGCAGGCGCGCGGGCCGCGCCGGCCGGGCGGGAACGGCGTCGATGAGCGGACTCCGCCTCGGCCGTGACCTGCGCTTCGCGCTCGGAGCGCTGCTGCTGACGCTGCTCGTGTCCGGGCCGATGCTGCTCGGCTCGCCCTTCGGCGAGGCGCGCAGCCAGCTCGGCACGCTGGCCGGGTGGGGCGCGGCGCTCGCGATCATGGTGCCCAGCTACGTGCTCGCGGCGCGCGCGATGGACAGCAGCGACAACCAGCGCTTCCTGCGCGCCTTCATGCTCGGGACGCTGCTGCGCCTCGCGTTCACGATCGCGGCCGTCGTGCTGTTCGTGAAGTTCGTCGAGGACGCGCCGGTCAAGTCCTTCGTGCTGGCCTTCTTCCTCGGATACATCCTGCTCACGGGTCTCGAACTCGTGCTGACGGTGCGTGGCCGGGCGCGCGAGGTGAACGCATGAGCCTGCTCTCGATCCTCATCGCACCGCTGGTCGCGCTGGTCCTGCAGCACGCTCCGGCCGCGCCCGTCATGCCGCAGGGACAGGTCAAGCCGCCCGTGGCCGGCCAGCCCGCGGCCAAGCCGGCGCCGGCCGGACCCGCATCGGCGGAGCCGGCGCAGGAGGGCGTGCTCGACAAGCTCCAGGAGCAGGTCGAGCACGTCGAGGAGTCGATCGAGGAGCACGAGCCCGGCGAGCATGCCGAGCACGGCAAGCCCAGCCCCAGCCAGATCTTCCAGACGCTGTTCAAGCACCTCGAGCCGCACGCGGTGGCCGCGGTGTGGTTCGGCGGGAGCAAGGGCGTCGGCTTCGTGAAGCCCTACCCGGTGGACGCGGCGGGACGCCCGCTGCACCTGGAGCACGACGAGCCGGTCGGCTTCCAGAGCGGCTCCGAGCTGAACCGGTACTACGCGTCCGGCATGGGCGGGGGCTGGGGGCTGCTCATCTACAACATCAACACGGTGCAGTGGATGGCGGCGGCCGCGCTGCTGGTCGTGCTGCTGCTCGTCACCCGCTCCGCGCGCCGGCAGGCCGGCCAGGCGCCGCGCGGCAACGCCTATCACGTCCTCGAGTCGATCGTGCTCTACGTGCGCGACGACATGGTCTACCCGGTGATGGGGAAGGACGTCGGCGACCGCTTCGTGCCGCTGTTCCTCACGCAGTTCTTCTTCATCCTGTTCATGAACCTGTTCGGGCTCATGAACCTCGGGCACTACGGCGGCACGGCCACGGCGAACTGGGCCGTCACGGCCGGCCTGGCGCTGACCACGCTGCTGTTCATCCACGTGTCGGGCATCCGCGAGCACGGCTTCTTCCACCACTGGAAGAACTTCATCCCGCACGGCCTGCCCGTCTTCCTCATCCCGCTGATCATCCTGGTCGAGATCATCGGCATGCTGGTCAAGCCCATCGCGCTGACCATCCGTCTCGCGGCGAACCTGACCGCGGGCCACCTGGTCGTGCTGAGCTTCTTCGGCCTGATCTTCCTGTTCGGCAGCTACGCGATCGGCGTGCCCGTGCTCGGCATGAGCATCGCGATCTACTGCCTCGAGCTCTTCGTCTGCTTCGTGCAGGCCTACATCTTCACCTACCTGTCAATCATCTTCGTCGGGGCGTCGGTTCACCCCGAACACTAGTCGTTCGCACTCCACCACTCATTTCCCTGGGAGCGATCGCTCCCGAACACTTCCGGAGAATGTCTCGATGGACATGAATGTCGGTCTCGTTGGTCTTGGCGCCGGTATCGGCGCGGGTCTCGCCATCATCGGCGGCGGCGGCGGCATCTCGCGCCTCGCGGCTGCCGCGATGGAAGCCATCGCGCGCCAGCCGGAGGCCGCGGGCGACATCAAGGGCACGACCATCATCACGGCCGCGTTCATCGAAGGCGTCACGCTCTTCGCCGTCGTCGTGTGCCTGCTGCTCGCGCTGAACACCGCGCACTGATGTCCGCGAGCGTCGGACCGGGACGGTGCGACCCGGCTCGCACCGCCCGGCCCGACGGACGCTCGCGGCACGGCCGGCGGCGAACGCCGGCCGCCCGCTGCGGGCAGCAAGCGCTCCCTGAGGCGCGCGCACCTGGTTTTCCGCCGTTCGATCTGACCGAGGATCCGCGATGAACGCTGCCCTGCTCCCGACTCTGCTGGCCCAAGGCGGCGGATTCGATCCCACACGCTTCGATCCCGCGGCCATGCTCCTCACGTGGCTGACCTTCTTCGGGCTGATGTTCATCCTGGTGAAGTTCGCGTGGAAGCCGATCCTCGCGGCCGTGAACACGCGCGAGAAGAAGATCGACGACGCGCTCGCGCAGTCCGCCGCGGACCGCGCCGCGGCGTCCAGGCTGCTCGAGGACCACAAGCGCAGCCTGGCCAACGTGGACAGCGAGCTGGCCGCGCTGCGCGAGAAGGGCCGGCAGGAGGCCGAGGCGATGCGCCTCGAGCTCATGGGCCGCGCCGAGAAGGATGCCGCCGCGATGGCCGAGAAGGCCCGCCGCGACATCGAGCTGGCCCGCAACCAGGCCGTGCAGGACATCCGCCGCGAGGCCGTGAACCTGGGGCTCGCGGTCGCGGGCAAGGTCGTCGGCCGCAGCGTCGACGGCGCCGACCAGCGCCGCATCGCCAGCGAGGTGGTCTCCGGACTGACCACCGTGGCCGGGGGCCACTGAGCCGATGGCCTCGAGCACCCTCGTCCTCCAGCGGTACGCGACCGCGCTGCACGAGCTGGCCGGCAAGGCCGGCACGGTCGAGCGCGTGGAGGCGGACCTGCACGCGCTGACCGCGCGCATCGCCGCCGACCCGGCCACGGGCCGCAAGCTGGCCAGCCCGCGCCTCACGCGCGAGGCCAAGCGCGAGCTGCTGGGGTCGCTGCTCTCCGCGGGAGGGAACGACCTGGTGCGCCGCACGGTGCTGCTGCTGACCGACAAGGGCCGCGCCGCCGCGGTGCCCGAGCTGGCCGCGGTGTTCACGCGCGTCTCGATGACCGCGGCGGGCCGCGCGCAGGGCCGCGTGTCCACGCCCGCGCCGCTCGACCCGGCCATCAAGCTCTCGCTCGAGCAGAAGCTCGGCGCGCTCACCGGACAGACCGTCACGCTGGAGGAGAGCATCGAGCCCGAGCTCATCGCCGGCCTGCGCGTGGTGGTCGGCTCGCGCATGATCGACGGCAGCCTGCCGACGCGGCTGGAGCGGATGCGCGCGGCGCTGCTCGCCGTGCCGCTGCCCGCATTCGACGGCCCGGCCCTGAACGGCAGCGGGGCGGACTGAAGCCGCGCCGACACGACGGGCGTCGCACGGACGCCGACTCCACACGACATCGACGGATCCCGAGGAAACCATGAAGCTGCAACCCGCTGAAGTCACCGCCATCCTCAAGCAGGAGATCGAGAACTACGACTCCGGCCTGAAGCTGGAGAGCGTCGGCACCGTCATCTCGGTGGGCGACGGCGTCGCGCGCCTGCACGGCCTCGACAACTGCATGATGTCCGAGCTGCTGGAGTTCCCCGGCGGCGTGCGCGGCATCGCGCTGAACCTCGAGCAGGACAACGTCGGCGTCGTGCTGCTCGGCAGCGACCAGAAGATCAAGGAGGGCGACCTCGTCCGCAGCACGGGCGAGATCATCTCCGTGCCGGTGGGCGACGCGCTGCTCGGCCGCGTGGTGAACGCGCTCGGGGACCCCATCGACGGCAAGGGCCCGATCGCCGCGGAGGGCAAGTACCCGATCGAGCGCCCGGCGCCGTCGGTGCTCGAGCGCCAGTCGGTGAACGAGGCGCTGCAGACCGGCATCAAGGCGATCGACGCGATGATCCCGATCGGCCGCGGCCAGCGCGAGCTGATCATCGGCGACCGCCAGACCGGCAAGACCGCCGTCTGCATCGACACGATCATCAACCAGAAGGGCGGCGACGTGATCTGCATCTACGTCGCCATCGGCCAGAAGCAGTCCACGGTGAAGACCGTCGTGGCGGAGCTGGAGAAGGCCGGCGCGATGGCCTACACGATCGTCGTGTCGGCGCCCGCGTCCGACCAGGCCTCGATGCAGTACATCGCGCCCTTCTCGGGCTGCGCGATGGGCGAGTACTTCCGCGACGACGGCAAGCACGTGCTCATCATCTACGACGACATCTACAAGCACGCGCTCGCGTGGCGCCAGGTGTCGCTGCTGCTGCGCCGCCCGCCGGGCCGCGAGGCCTTCCCGGGCGACGTGTTCAACCTGCACAGCCGCCTGCTCGAGCGCGCCGCGAAGCTCAGCATCACCGCGCACCAGTTCAACCCGAAGCTCTACCGCAAGGGCGGCGGCTCGCTCACCGCGCTGCCGATCGTGGAGACGCAGGAGGCCGACGTCTCCGCGTACATCCCGACCAATGTCATCTCGATCACGGACGGCCAGATCTTCCTCGAGACCGACCTGTTCAACGCGGGCGTGCGCCCGGCCGTGAACGTCGGCATCTCGGTGTCGCGCGTCGGCGGCGCCGCGCAGATCCCGGCCATGAAGAAGGTCGCCGGCGGCCTGCGCATCGACCTCGCGCAGTTCCGCGAGCTCGCGGCCTTCGCGCAGTTCGGGTCCGACCTCGACGAGAACACCAAGCGCCAGCTGCGCCGCGGCGAGCGCCTCGTGGAGCTGCTGAAGCAGGGCCAGTACGCGCCGATGAACGTCATCGACCAGATCGTGTCGGTCTTCGCCGGCACGCAGGGCTTCCTCGACGACCTGCCCGTGCCCTCCGTGCGCAGGTTCGAGCAGACGCTGGTGGCATGGATGAACGCCAACCGCAAGCCGCTGCTCGACAAGGTGCGCAGCACGGGCAAGCTGGACGACGCGAGCCTGGCCGAGCTCAAGGCCGCGATCACCGACTTCAAGTCGGGCTTCAAGGCCGAGTAAGGCGGAACGAAAATGGCCAAGGGCACCAAGGAACTCAAGCGCCGGATCACGGGTGTCAAGAACATCCAGCAGATCACCAAGGCGATGGAGATGGTCGCGACGCAGAAGCTGAAGCGGCTGCAGACGCGCGCCGAGGCCGCACGCCCGTTCAGCGACAAGATCCAGCAGATGGTGGCGCGGCTCGCCGGCTCCGTGCGCAGCGACCTCTCGCCGCTGCTGCAGCCGCGCGCCGAGGTCAAGGTGCGCAGCGTCCTCGTGGTGTCCTCGGACAAGGGCCTGTGCGGCGGCTTCAACAGCAACCTCGTGCGCCTCGTGCAGCACGAGGTGCCGCGCAACGCCGGCGGGAGCCACCGCACGCGCGTGCTCGGCAACAAGGGCGGGCTGCTGCTGCGCGGCAAGGGCATCGTCGTGCTGCAGAAGTACCCCGACCACGTGGAGAAGCTCGACTTCACGCGCGTCCGCAACATCGTGCGCGAGCTGGTGGCCGAGTTCGTCGAGGGCAAGGTGGACGAGGTCTCGGTGATCTACACCTCGTTCAAGTCCTCGGTGAGCCAGAAGCCCGTGGTCGCCACGCTGCTCCCGATCCGCCCTGAGACGCTGGCCGCCGTGGCCGGCGCGCCGGGCGGCGCCGCAGGTGCGCATGCCGCCAGGGCCGCGGCGAGCGCGCCGGGCGCGACGGCCGACGCGCAGCCCGACGGGCCCGCCGCCGCCGCCGACGTGATCATCGAGCCGTCCACGGACGAGTTGCTCAAGCTGCTGCTGCCCAAGTTCCTCGAGATGAAGGTCTACTCGGCCATCCTCGAGTCGCTCGCCTCCGAGTTCACCTCGCGCCGCAACGCCATGAAGCAGGCGACCGACGCGGCCGACGAGATGATCGGCAGCCTCAAGCGCCAGTACAACCGCGCCCGCCAGGAGAGCATCACCAAGGAGCTGCTCGAGGTGGTGAGCGGAGCCGAAGCCCTGAAGTGACCCGCTGACACCGCGGCGGCGGCGCGCGATCCCGCGCTCCCCGCCGACCGCAACGACAAACCCGCACACCATTCGCATCACACACGCCGGCCGCGCGACGCGGGGCCGGATGCAAGACGCAGGAGAAGACAGTGGCCACCGGAAAAGTGCTCGAAGTCGTCGGACCCGTGGTGGACGTCAAGTTCCCCACCGGCCAGCTGCCCGAGATCTACAACGCGATCAAGATCACGGACGCCGCGCGCGACATCCACATCACCGCGGAGGTCGCGCAGCTCCTCGGCGACGACGTGGCGCGCTGCATCTCGATGTCCACGACGGACGGTCTCGTGCGCGGCATGGCGGCCACGGACACCGGCGCGCCGATCTCGGTGCCGGTCGGCCTCAAGGCGCTGGGGCGCATGTACAACCTGCTCGGCGAGCCGATCGACGGCCTCGGGCCCACGCAGACCACGCAGGTCTCCCCGATCCACCGCGAGCCGCCGAAGTACGAGAACCAGCGCCCGGTGACCGAGGTCTTCGAGACCGGCATCAAGGTGATCGACCTGCTCTGCCCGTTCGCGAAGGGCGGCAAGATCGGCCTGTTCGGGGGCGCGGGCGTCGGCAAGACCGTGCTCATCCAGGAGCTGATCTACGCCATCGCCACGGCGCACGACGGCTACTCGGCCTTCGCGGGCGTCGGCGAGCGCACGCGCGAGGGCAACGACCTCTACATGGAGATGAAGGAGTCGGGCGTGCTCAAGAACACCGTGCTGGTGTTCGGCCAGATGAACGAGCCGCCGGGCGCGCGCCTTCGCGTGGCGCTCTCCGCGCTCACGATGTGCGAGCACCTGCGCGACGAGCACGGCAAGGACGTGCTGCTCTTCGTGGACAACATCTTCCGCTTCGTGCAGGCCGGCTCCGAGGTCTCCGCGCTGCTCGGCCGCATGCCGAGCGCCGTCGGCTACCAGCCCACGATGGCCTCCGAGATGGGCGCGCTGCAGGAGCGCATCACGTCCACGGACCGCGGCTCGGTCACGTCGATGCAGGCGGTGTACGTGCCGGCCGACGACTACACGGACCCGGCGCCGGTGGCCACCTTCGCCCACCTCGACAGCACGATCCGGCTCGAGCGCAAGATCGCCGAGCTCGGCATCTACCCGGCCGTGGACCCGCTGCTCTCGACGTCGCGCATGCTGGACCCGCGCCTCGTCGGCAGCGAGCACTACGACACGGCGCGCCGCGTGCAGCAGGTGCTGCAGCGCTACAACGAGCTGCGCGACATCATCGCCATCCTGGGCATGGACGAGCTGTCGGAAGAGGACAAGCAGCTCGTGTCGCGCGCGCGCAAGATCCAGCGCTTCCTGTCGCAGCCCTTCGCCGTGGCCGAGCAGTTCACGGGCCGCAAGGGCGAGTTCGTGAAGGTGGCCGACACCGTGCGCTCCTTCCAGGAGATCTGCGACGGCAAGCACGACGCGCTGCCCGAGCAGGCCTTCTACATGAAGGGCGGCATCGAGCAGGTGGTGGCCGCCGCGGCCGAGATGCAGAAGAGCTGACGGCGATGGCGACGCAACAGGCAGGAATCGCAGCGAGGCCCGGGGCGCCCTCCGCGGGCGGCACGGACGCCGTGCCGGACGCCACGCAGGACCTGTTCCACGCCGGCCGGCTGTGGGTGGAGGTGCGCAGCCCGGACGGCGTGCTCTTCGCCGGCTGGGCGGACTCGGTCGTGGTGCCGGGCGCGCTCGGGAGCATGGGCATCCTGCCGCGGCACGCGGCGCTCATGTCGTCGCTCGTCGTCGGCCTCACGAAGGTGCGCGCGAGCGGCGGCCGCGAGATCCGGCTCGTCACCGGCGCCGGCTTCCTCGAGATCGCGCGCAACCGCGTGCTGCTCCTCGTGGACTTCGCAGACGACCCTGCCAGGGTGGACCGCAAGCGCGCCGCGGAGGCGCGCGACCGCGCGCAGCAGCGCCTGCGCACACCGGCCGAGAACGTGGACCTGGCCCGCGCCGAGGCCGCCCTCGACCGCGCGCTGATGCGCCTGCGCTTCGCCGGGGAGCCGAGGCTCTGACCGCGGCCGCGGCCGCGGCCGCGTTCGCGTGGCGCGGGGCCAGCGCATAAGATCGGCGCCCCATGGTTTCCCAAGGCGTCCGTTCCCATTCCTGTGGCCAGCTCCGCGCGAGCGACATCGGCAGCACGGTCGCGCTCTCCGGCTGGGTCCACTCCTGCCGCGAGCTGGGCGGCGCGCTCGTCTTCGTGGACCTGCGCGACAAATACGGCATCACGCAGGTCGCCTTCGACGACAGCGTGTCGGCTGCGCTGCGCACCGAGGCGCGCGCGCTCAAGCCCGAGTCCGTGATCCACGTGACCGGTGTCGTGCGGGCGCGACCCGCCGGCCAGGCCAACAGGGACCGCGCGACGGGCGAGGTCGAGGTGCTGGCGCGCACGCTGGAGGTGCTCGGCGCCTCCCAGACGCCGCCCTTCGAGGTGGCCTCCGCGGAGCAGTCGGGCGTCTCGGAGGAGCTGCGCCTGCAGTACCGCTACCTGGACCTGCGCCGCCCGGGGCCGCAGGCGGCGCTCGCGATGCGCCACACAGTCCTGCTCTCGCTGCGCAACCGGCTCTCCGAGCTGGGCTTCATCGAGGTGGAGACGCCCATCCTCACGAAGGCCACCCCGGAGGGCGCGCGCGACTACCTGGTCCCGTCGCGGGTGAGCAAGGGCAAGTTCTACGCCCTGCCGCAGTCGCCGCAGATCTTCAAGCAGATCCTGATGGTGGCGGGGGTGGACAAGTACTTCCAGATCTGCCGCTGCTTCCGCGACGAGGACCTGCGCGCGGACCGCCAGCCGGAGTTCACGCAGCTCGACGTGGAGATGAGTTTCGTCGAGCAGCAGCACGTCATCGACATGATCTCCGCCGCCCTGGCGCACGCCGTCGAGTCCGTGCGGCCGCACGACGCCCCCGCGCTGCCGATGCCGGTGATCACCTGGACCGACGCGATGCGCCTCTACGGCTGCGACAAGCCCGATCTGCGCTTCGGCGTGCCGCTCGCGGACGTGACGGAGCTGGTGGCGGCCTCGGGTTTCGGCGTCTTCAGCGGCGCCGCCGCGCGCGGCGGGCGGGTGCGCATGCTCGCGGCGCCGGGCGGAGGCGCCTTCTCGCGCAAGGACATCGCGGCGCTGGAGGAGGTCGCCAGGGCCAACGGCGCCAGGGGCCTGGCGTGGTTCAAGGTCATCGCCGCGGCCGGGGAGAACCCCGAGGGCGCGCCCGTCGAGGACCGCGGCGTCACCGCCAGCGGCGCGCCGGACTCGGGCCGCTGCGAGCCCGAGATCACGCTCGTGCTCGAGGGCGGCAGCAGCAAATTCCTCGCGGAGCCGGAGCAGCACGCGCTCATCAAGGCCACCGGCGCCTGCGCGGGGGACGCGCTCCTCGCCGTCGCCGACAGCTTTGCCGTGTCGGCGCGCGCGCTGTCGGCCGTGCGCCTCGCGGTGGGGCGGCGGCTGGCGCTCGTGGACGAGTCGCGGCTCGCCTTCACCTGGGTCGTGGACTTCCCCATGTTCGAGAAGGACGAGCAGAGCGGCGCGCTGTCGCCGGCGCACCACCCCTTCTGCATGCCCAAGGAGAGCTATCCCGGCCAGCTCGAGCGCGATCCCGAGCACACGCTGGCCAACAGCTACGACCTCGTGCTCAACGGCGTGGAGCTGGGCAGCGGCTCGGTGCGCATCCACGACAGCGCCCTGCAGCAGCGCATCTTCGAGGCCATCGGCCTGCCGCCGCACGAGATCCGCGAGCGCTTCGGCTTCGTGCTCGATGCCTTCAAGTACGGCGCGCCGCCGCACGCCGGCTTCGCGGTGGGCCTCGATCGGCTGGTGATGCTGCTCGCGGGCAAGGACAGCATCCGCGACGTGATCGCCTTCCCCAAGACCGCCACTGCCGCGGACCTGATGACCGGCGCGCCCACGACCGTGGCCGCCGCGCAGCTCGCGGAGGCCGGCGTCGCCGTCCTGGCGCCGCCGCCTGCTCCGGCGCAGGACCGCCGCGCCGGCGAGGCGCCCCGCGAGGTGGACGCATGAGCGCGGACGCGACAAGCGGCCCGGGCGCGGGCGCGCACGCCGGCTCGAGCGCGAGCGGCGCCGCCGGCGGCATCCGCGTCACGCTGCCCGACGGGAGCGAGAAGCTTCTGCCGGCCGGCGCGACGGGCGCCGACCTCGCGCGCTCCATCGGCGCCGGCCTCGCCAAGGCCGCGCTCGCGGTGCGTCTGCAGGACGGCGAGCTGCGCGACCTGCACCGCGCGCTCCCCGACGGAGCGCGCGTGACCATCGTCACGGACCGCCAGCCCGAGGCGCTGGAGCTCATGCGGCACAGCACGGCGCACGTCATGGCCCAGGCCGTGATGGACCTGTTCGGCGCGGAGACGGTGCGCCTGGGGATCGGCCCGACCATCGAGACCGGCTTCTACTACGACTTCGACTTCACGGACGGGCGCCGCCTGCGCGAGGAGGACCTCGCCGCGATCGAGGAGCGCATGCGCGCCATCATCGCGGCCGACGAGCGCTTCGTGCGCGAGGACGTGAGCCGCGAGACGGCGCTCGCCACGTGGCGAGCGCGCGGCGACCGCTACAAGGTGGAGCTCATCGAGGGCTTCGACCCGCAGGTGCCGATCAGCTTCTATCACTGCGAGCTGGGCGGAAAGGACGCGTTCATCGACCTGTGCCGCGGCCCGCACGTGCCGAGCACCGGGCGGCTGGACGTGAAGTTCAAGCTGCTCTCCATCGCCGGCGCGTACTGGCGGGGCGACGAGCACAACCCGATGATGCAGCGCGTCTACGCCGCCTGCTTCCGCACGCAGGCCGAGCTGGACAAGCACCTGCACAACCTCGACGAGGCGCGCCGCCGCGACCACCGCAAGCTGGGCAAGGAGCTGAAGCTCTTCCAGTTCACGGATGAGGTCGGGCCCGGCCTGCCGCTGTGGCTGCCGCGCGGGACCGCCGTGCTGGAGGCGCTGGAGGGCTTCCTGCGCGAGGAGCAGCGCCGGCGCGGCTACCAGCCGGTCTCAACGCCGCACATCGGCCGCGTGTCGCTCTACGAAACGTCGGGTCACTGGCAGAACTACCGCGACGGCATGTTCCCCGTCATGCAGGGCGACGGCGAGAACGAGCGCTTCGTGCTGAAGCCCATGAACTGCCCGCACCACATCCAGATCTACAAGAGCGACCTGCGCAGCTACCGCGACCTGCCGCTGCGGCTGGCCGAGTTCGGGACGGTCTACCGGTACGAGAAGAGCGGCGAGCTGGGCGGGCTCAAGCGCGTGCGCGGCTTCACGGTCGACGATGCGCACCTCTTCGTGACCCCGGACCAGCTCTTCGACGAGTTCTGCGCCGTCGTCGAGCTCGTGCAGTACGTCTTCAAGGTGCTGAAGCTCACCGACATGCAGGCGCGCGTCGGGATGCGCGACCCCGCCAGCGACAAGTACGTGGGCGACCCGGCGCTCTGGGAGCGCGCCCAGCAGGGCATCGTGGAGGCCTGCCGGCACCTGAAGCTCGAGCACACGGTGGAGCTGGGCGAGGCGGCCTTCTACGGCCCCAAGCTGGACTTCGTCATCCGCGATGAGCTGGGGCGCGAGTGGCAGCTCGGGACGGCGCAGGTGGACTACAACCTGCCCGAGCGCTTCGACCTGCTGTACACGGCCAAGGACGGAAGCCGCCAGCGGCCGGTGATGATCCACCGCGCGCCCTTCGGGAGCCTGGAGCGGCTCATGGGCGTGCTCATCGAGCACTATGCCGGCGCCTTCCCGTTCTGGATGGCCCCGGTCCAGGTGGTCGTCGCGCCGATCACGGAGGAGCACGAACCGGCCGCCCGCGAGCTCGCCGGGATCCTGGAGCGACAGGGCTACCGGGTCGTGAAGAGCTTCGAGAGCGAGCCCATCGGACCCAGAATCAAGCGCGCCCGGCTTGAAAAAGTGCCGTACATGGCCATACTGGGCGCCCGCGAAATTCAGGAAGCGACGGTCTCCGTGCGGTCCCGCGAAGAAGGCGAATTGGCTCCGATGAGCCGCGACGCTTTCCTCGCCCGGCTGGCGGCGGACGTCGAGACACGACGCTGAATCGCACTCACGACCGCGTTCCGCACGGCGGGGCGCGGTCATCACTTTCCAGCAGCAGGAGGACGGGACACGGCTCAGGCCAAGCAGCGCATCAATGAGGAGATCCGCATCCGCCAGGTGCGCCTGATCGACGACGTCGGCACTCAGCTCGGCGTCGTCGATACCGACATGGCCCTGGCCATGGCGCGCGAAAAGGGGATGGACCTGGTCGAGGTGGCGCCGGAGGCACACCCGCCCGTCTGCAAGCTCCTCGACTACGGCAAGTTCAAGTACTTGCTGAAGAAGAAGGAGCACCAGGCGAAGCGCAAGCAGCACCAGGTGGTCATCAAGGAGATGCGCGTGCGTCCCAAGATCGACGTGCACGACCTCGACACCAAGCTCAAGAAGGCCCGCGGCTTCCTCGAGGAGGGCGACAAGCTCCAGGTCAACATGCTCTTCCGCGGCCGCGAGATCGGCTTCAAGGAGCTGGGCATGTCCGTCATGCAGAAGATCAAGCTCACGCTGGCCGACGTCAGCAAGGTCGAGCGGGAGCCCCGCCAGGAGGGCAACCGCATGATCATGATCCTCCAGCCGAACAACTCGAAGTAGGACGAACGATGCCCAAGCTCAAGACCCGCAAGTCCATCAGCAAGCGCATGAAGATCACGAAGACCGGCAAGGTCCTCCGGCATCGCCCCGGCTCGCGGCACTACAAGGCCGGCAAGTCGGCGAGCCGTCGGCGCAAGCTGCGCGGCAACGCCCTGCTGACGGGCAAGCTCGCCAAGACGGTCAAGATCCTGATGGCACCCGGAGCCTGACGGCGCGACGGGCCGAGGCGCCGCAGGCCACCCGCCCGGCCAGCACCCACCGAATTCCGCGGAGGCCACCGGCCTCCGCTCCGCCACAGGGCGGCAGCAGATCACGGACAGACGAGACAGCAGAGACAGCGAGGTAAATCATGGTTCGCGTACACACCGGCGTCGCCCACCACAAGCGCGTCAAGAAGCTGCTCAAGCGGGCCAAGGGCTATCGCGGCCAGCGCAGCAAGAACCTGCGCTCCGCGAAGCACACGCTGCTGCGGGCAGGCGCCTTCGCCTACGCGCACCGCCGGCTCCGCAAGCGCGACATGCGCGCTCTGTGGATCATCCGCATCACGGCGGCCGTCCGCGCCGAGGGCATGAACTACAGCACGTTCATGGGCGCCATCAAGAAGACCGGCATCCAGCTCGATCGCAAGGCGCTCTCCGAGCTGGCCGCGCGCGAGCCGGAGACCTTCGCTAAGCTCGTCGCCCAGGTCAAGGCGCAGGTGAAGCAGCCCGCGGCCGCGTGAGCGGCATGAGGGAGCGCCTGGCTGAGCTGTCCGACCGCGCGCTCGCACTCATCGCGGCGGCGCCGGACGCCGAGGCGCTGGAGCGCATCGACACCTCGGTGCTCGGGCGCAAGGGCGAGCTGGCGGGGCTGATGCGCGGCATCGGCGAGCTGCCCGGCGAAGAGCGCGCCGCCTTCGGCCAGGCGGTCAACGCCGCCAAGGCGGCGCTCGCGAGCGCCCTCGCCGAGCGGCGCGCGCTCTTCGACGCGCGCCGGCTGGACTCCGAGTCCGGCGACACGCGCTTCGATCCGACGGAGCCGGCGCTCGCCCCCGCGCCGGGGCACCTGCACCCGCTCACGCAGGTGCGGCGCGAGGTCGAGGCGATCTTCCTCGGGCTCGGCTTCGACGTCATGGACGGGCCGGAGGTGGAGACGGAGGAGTTCAACTTCGACCGGCTCAACATCCCGGCGCATCATCCCGCACGGGACTTCCAGGACACGTTCTGGCTGGAGAACGGCCAGGTCCTGCGCACGCACACCTCGCCCGTGCAGCTGCGCGCGATGCTGCGCGCCGGGGGCAGGCCGCCGGTCCGCGTCATCGCTCCGGGGCGCGTCTTCCGCAACGAGCCCGACGCGACGCACGAGCACACCTTCCACCAGGTCGAGGGTCTCATGGTCGACGAGGGCGTCAGCCTCGCCGACATGAAGGGAGTGCTGTCGCTCGTGCTCGCGCGCCTGCTCGGCAAGGCCGTCGAGGTGCGCCTGCGCCCGCACTACTTCCCGTTCGTGGAGCCGGGCAACGAGCTCGACGTGCGGCCCGCCGGCAGCGGCGGCCGATGGATGGAGATGCTCGGCTGCGGCATGGTGCACCCGAACGTGCTGCGCGCGGGCGGCATGGATCCCGCGCGCGTCTCCGGCTTCGCCTTCGGCATGGGTCTCGACCGCCTCGCGCTCGCGCGCTACGGCATCGACGACCTGCGCTGGATGATGAGCGGCGACCCGCGCTTCCTGCAGCAGTTCTGAGCGCAAGGAGCCTCCGATGTTCCTCTCCCTGAACTGGCTGAACGATCACGTCGATCTCGCGGGCCTGTCGCCCGACGAGATCGCGCAGGCGCTGACGCTGAAGACGGCGCTCATCGAGGGCTTCGTCGACCAGCGCGCCGCGCTCGCCGGCGTCGTCGTCGGCGAGGTGCTGGAGTCCGGTCGGCACCCCGGGGCGGACCGGCTGTCGCTCTGCAGGGTGGCCTTCGGCGGCGAGCGGCCGGCATCCGTGGTGTGCGGCGCGCCGAATGTCGCGGCCGGGCAGAAGATCCTCTTCGCGCCGGTCGGCACGTCGCTGCCGAACGGCGTGAAGCTGAAGGCGAGCCGGATCCGCGGCGAGCTCAGCGAGGGCATGATCTGCGCCGAGGACGAGCTGGGCCTGGGGCCCGAGCACGACGGGATCCTCGTGCTCGATGCGGGCCTGGTCCCCGGCACGCCGGTGGCGGCGCTCTCCGGGCTCGCGGACGTCGTGTTCGAGATCGACAACAAGAGCATCACGCACCGGCCCGACCTCTGGGCGCACCGTGGTTTCGCGCGCGAGCTGGCGGCGATCTTCCGGCGCGCGCTGAAGCCGCTCCCGCTGCATGCCGGACTCGCGCAGGGCGACGCCGGCCCGGAGATCTCGCTCCAGGAAGGCAGCGGGTGTCCGCTGTACATGGGGCTGTGCCTGACCGCCGCTCCGGGACGTTCGCCGGACTGGCTGCGCTTCCGGCTCATCGCGTGCGGCATGCGGCCGCGCAACCTGCTCGTGGACCTCTCCAATTACGTCATGCTCGAGCTGGGGCAGCCCACGCATCCCTTCGACCGCGCCCGCCTCGCCGGGGACCGCATCGAGGTGCGGCGCGCGCTCGCCGGCGAGACGCTCGCCACGCTGGATGGGATCGAGCGGCGGCTCACGGCCGAAGACACGGTGATCGCGGACGGCGCGCGCAGCGTGGCCATCGCGGGCATCATGGGCGGCTCCGAGACAGAGGTCTCGGACGGCACGCGCGAGGTCTTCCTGGAGTCGGCCGCCTTCGACCCGATCGCGGTGCGGCGCACGAGCAGCAGGCTGGGGCTGCGCACCGACGCGCTCGCGCGCTTCGAGAAGTGCCTCGATCCCGCGCTCGTCGAGCAGGCGCTGCGGCGCTACGCTGACCTGTTGCGACGGCTCGCGCCCGAGGCGGTGATTGCGGGCGCGTTCCGCGTCGGGGGCGCCGTGCCGGCGCCGCGCATCACGTCCCTGCGGCTCCCTCTCGCGCTCGTGACGTCGCGGCTCGGCCTGGCGCTCGACCCCGCCGAGATCGCGGGGGCGCTGCAGTCCGTCGGCTTCCGCGCAGGCCCGGACGGTCCCGGCATGCTGCAGGTCGGCGTGCCGAGCTGGCGGGCCACGCGCGACATCTCCATCGAGGAGGATCTCGTCGAGGAAGTCGGCCGCCTGGTCGGCTACGACCGCGTGCCGGCACGCGAGCCGTCCGGTCCGCTGCGGCTCGGCGTGCGCGATCCGCTGTTCGTCGTCGAGGAGCGGCTGCGCGACAGCCTGTGCCTCGCACAGGGCTTCACCGAGACCGCCGGCTACTCGACGGTGAGCGATGGGGCCCTGGCGGCGGTGGGGCTCTCCGGCGCGGCCTTGCCGGCGCTGCGCAATCCGCTCCAGCAGGATGCCGCGCGACTGCGTCCCTCCGTCGTGCCCGGGTTGCTCCAGCGGCTCGAGAGCTGGCTGCGGCACGAGTCGCCCGCGCGGCTGTGCGAGGTCGGCCGCGGCTATGCCACGGGCGAGGACGGGCTGGTGCGCGAGTCGCGCGAGCTGGGCGCGCTGCTGGCCTGGACCGCCTCGAACGACGCGCGCGAAGTCGCCCGCGAACTGCAGGGCGTCGCGCGGCTCGCGCTGCGCGCCGCAGGTTTCCGCGACGCTTCCGCCCGCAGCTGGACGCCGGATGAGGAACGTCCGTGGTTCCATCCGCGCCGGACGGCGGAGCTGCTCCTCGGCGACGTGGTGGTCGCGCGCTTCGGCGCCGTCGCGCCACGCGTGCTCGCGGCGCTCGATGCCCGCGGCGCGGCGGGCCTGCTCGTCTTCGACATCGCCGCGCTCGCAGGCTGCGACGCGCCCGGGGCGCGCTACGTGCCGGTCTCCCGCTTCCCGCCGGCGCGCTTCGACCTCGCCTTCGTGCTGCCATACGACGTGAGTGTCGAGCAGTTGGAGCGGACGCTGCGCGAGACGGCGCCGCGGACGCTCCAGCGTCTCGAGGCCTTCGACGTGTATCGCGGCAAGCCGCTCTCCGAGGACGAACGCTCGGTTGCGTTCCATCTCGTCTTCCAGGCCGCGGATCGGACGCTCGCGGAGGCCGACACCGACAAGGCACGCGCGCGCCTGGTCGCCGCAGCGGAGTCGATCGGGGCGCGCCTCCGCTGAGCTGTGGCGCTGCGCGAGAGGGTGGCCGGCACGGACGCCGGCACCCCATCCCCCGGCTTCCGTTGACGGGCGGGATCGCAGGAGTATCATCGCGCTGCCGCGTCGGCCCCCGGGTTGATGTGCGTCTTCGTGCCCTTTCCCTTGATCTGGGAGCTTGCGTCCTGCCGTGACGGACACGCCTGCCTCGTGCAGGATCTCCTGACCGGCGATCGGAGCTCCCACCTGGCTATGCCGGGTTTCGAGGATGTTTGACCCCGGGGGCCGGCCGGCCTCTCGCTGCTGCGCCACGGCGCACGGCCCCGCGTCCTGGCCGCGCACAGCGCGCACGAGCCTCCGGCAGCCTCCTCGGCCTGCGACGTCCCGCGAAAAGGCACTCGTCCACGTCGCGGTTCGCCCGCACATCCGCCGCGAGCGCGGTGATCGCCCGAATTTCATCTCGGCGCGGAGCGTCGCGCTGGAACGCGCGAACCCAGTTCCTAGGATCCCGAGGGAAGTCGTTCCGGTGCCAGGTCCTCGGGGTTTTCAGCATGGTTCTGAAGTGGTGGAGTGTCGGTTCGATCGTGATTCTGGGGCTCGTGTGGTTCGTCCTCGCCGAGCAGAGCACCGTCGCGGCACGGCCGCTCAGCGTCCAGGCGGCGCCCGTCGCGGCGGCTCCGGGAGCCCCGGCCATGGCCCGGTCGGCTCCTGCGCCGGCCTCAGGAGCCGTTCCGCAGGCAGCGCCAGCACCCTCCGGAGCGGATGGAGCGCCCGGTCGGACCGGCGAACCATCAGGCGCGGGCCTCGCCGCTCCGGCTGGCGGCGCGGAGAGTGCGCCCGCGGTGTCGGCCGACGTGGCCGCAGGCATCGCCGCGGCGGCCGCTCAGCGCCAGGCAGGTGATCCCGCCGGCGCCGAAACGACCCTTCGCCAGGCGATCCAGAAGGCCACACGCGCCAGCGATGCTGCCCGGGCCGGTCTTTTCCTCGCGCCCCTGACCAAGGACGCCGTGGAACACCGTCGCCTGATCTCCGCCGCGCTCCTCGAGGACGTTGTCGTCGGTTCCGAATACGACGAGGTGGGCCGCCAGCTGCGCGAGCTCAACCGGAGCCCGGGAACCTCCCTGCAAGGGGCGCTGAAGCTCGAGAACTACACCGTCGTGGCCAACGACAGCCTCTGGAAACTTTGCAACAAGGTGTTTCCGACCCGTTTCGGGCAGTCGCCGGAAGTGGGACTCGTGCGCATCGTGAACGGGCTGCACAGCGACGGTCTGCACGTGGGCCAGCTGCTCAAGGTGCCCACGGAGCCGCTGCGCATCGTCGTCAGCATGGGGCACCACGGTCTCACGGCTTTCGTGGGGGAGACGGCGGTCGCGGCGTACTGGATCGGCCTGGGCAAGGAGAACCGGACTCCCCGGGAGACCTTCGTGATCCAGGTCAAGCAGGAGGACCCGGCCTGGTTCAACGGGAGCCGCACCATTCCGTTCGGCGACCCCGAAAACGTGCTCGGGACACGCTGGATGGGCTTCGAGCCCAAGGACGGGGCACACGGCTTCGGAATCCACGGGACGGCGTATCCCGAGAGCATCGGCAAGGACGAGTCCATGGGGTGCGTGCGCATGCGGAACGCCGAAGTCGAGGAACTGTTCGAGTACGTGCCGCGCGGAACCCGCGTCACGATCGGCTGAGCGGATTCCGTCGACGTCCCTCCGGTGCAGGACGCGCGACGTGTTGGAAAACGGCTTGAAATACAGCCTTTTCGAGAAACACGTCCGATCGGTCGACGCGCTGGCGGATCTCCGCGGGGGCGTGATGCCGGCGGCAGGGCGGCGGCGGGATGCCGTCACTCGGGGCGCCTGACCGGACCCGCGTCAAGGGTTTTCCGGCCACGGGCAGTGCGCCGTGCCGGGCTTGGCCGGGGAGCCGCCTTTTTTCTGGGGGCAGGGTCTTGCTCCGCTCTTTCGGATCGGTACCATGCCCGGCTCACCTGCGGGTGAAAAAGTGCCACTCCGGCGGGGGGCGCGGATCCGGAAGGATCAGCGCCCGCTGGCGGAAAATGGAGGGCCGACGCGGCAGCGCGTCGCTCCTCGCACGGCCTGGCTGGCCGAACGGTCTTTGAAATTTCAGTAGCAAGCTTGCTTGAGCGTGTGTGAGCGATGCCGTTCGCGGCATCGGTCAATTCAAAGCTCGCTGGGGGATTTAGCCTCCTCCGGCGATTGCCAGTTCAAAACTTCATCATGAAGGGTTTGATCCTGGCTCAGAATGAACGCTGGCGGCGTGGATTAGGCATGCAAGTCGAACGCGAAAGTGGGGGCAACCCTGCGAGTAGAGTGGCGAAAGGGTGAGTAATGCTTGGATGACCTGCCTTCGAGACGGGGACAACAGTTCGAAAGGACTGCTAATACCCGATGGTCCCTTCCGGATGCGTCCGGTGGGGTAAATGGTTGATTCCGCTCGATGAGGGGTCCAAGTCCTATCAGCTAGTTGGTGAGGTGACGGCTCACCAAGGCGATGACGGGTAGCCGGACTGAGAGGTCGACCGGCCACATGGGAACTGAGACACTGTCCTGACTCCTACGGGAGGCTGCAGTCGAGAATCTTCTGCAATGGGCGCAAGCCTGACAGAGCGACGCCGCGTGGAGGACGAAGGCCCTCGGGTTGTAAACTCCTGTCACATGTTATGAACCGCACGGGTTACACCCGTGTCTGACAAAAGCATGAGAGGAAGTCACGGCTAACTTCGTGCCAGCAGCCGCGGTAAGACGAAGGTGGCTAGCGTTATTCGGATTTACTGGGCATAAAGCGCGCGTAGGCGGCTTGGCAAGTCGGAGGTGAAAGCCTGCAGCTCAACTGCGGTGTGCCTCCGAAACTGCCGGGCTTGAGTGCGGGAGGGGTGATTGGAACTCCAGGTGTAGCGGTGAAATGCGTAGATATCTGGAGGAACACCAGAGGCGAAGGCGAATCACTGGACCGCAACTGACGCTGAGGCGCGAAAGCTAGGGGAGCAAACAGGATTAGATACCCTGGTAGTCCTAGCTGTAAACGATGGGCACTAGGCAGTGGAGATCCGATGTCGTCACTGTCGAAACAAATGCGATAAGTGCCCCGCCTGGGGAGTACGGCCGCAAGGCTGAAACTCAAAGGAATTGACGGGGGCTCACACAAGCGGTGGAGCATGTGGTTTAATTCGAAGCAACGCGCAGAACCTTACCAGGGTTTGAAATGCACGGATTAGCCTCCCGAAACGGAGGTGACACCCTTGTGGTGGAACGTGCACAGGTGTTGCATGGCTGTCGTCAGCTCGTGTCGTGAGATGTCGGGTTAAGTCCCTGAACGAGCGAAACCCTTGTCGTTAGTTGCCAGCGGGTCATGCCGGGGACTCTAACGAGACTGCCGTTGTCAAAACGGAGGAAGGTGGGGATGACGTCAAGTCATCATGGCCTTTATGTCCTGGGCTACACACGTGCCACAATGGCCGAGACAGAACGAAGCTAACCAGCGATGGGGAGCAAATCGCGCAAACTCGGTCCCAGTTCGGATTGGAGGCTGAAATTCGCCTCCATGAAGTCGGAATCGCTAGTAATCGCGGATCAGCTACGCCGCGGTGAATATGTTCCTGAGCCTTGTACACACCGCCCGTCAAGCCACGAAAGCTGGGAGTACCCGAAGTCGTGTACCCAACCGCAAGGGGGGAAGCGCCGACGGTAAGCTCAGTGATTGGGACTAAGTCGTAACAAGGTAGCCGTAGGGGAACCTGCGGCTGGATCACCTCCTTTCTAGGGATAATAGACCTGGCCGAGCCAGTGATGGTTCGGCCTTGTAGGTCATCGGCACACGTCTCAAGCAAGCTTGCTGCTGTTTTCATCAGCTGCGCCGCCGGACGCGTGGTGACACGCATCCGGAGGCTCAAGCCACGGGCCTGTAGCTCAGGTGGTTAGAGCGTACGCCTGATAAGCGTAAGGTCTGTGGTTCGAGTCCACACAGGCCCACCATGGTGCATGCGGGGGCGTAGCTCAGTTGGTAGAGCTCCTGCTTTGCAAGCAGGGGGTCGCAGGTTCGATCCCTGTCGCCTCCACCACGGGGTCGATGCCCTTCGGGGTGGCGGGTCCGCCTGCCGCTTGCTGCTGCTGCTGATGAAATGGATGGCTTGAAGCCATGCTGTCGGAACGACCGACGGCGTGGTTCCGGGCCATCCGGAACTCATGTTGTCCTGCTGCATCACGCGGCAGGCAGCTCGAGTGCGCGATCTTTGACATCTCTGGGTGATGTGGTAGTAAAAAACGAGTAGTCAATTTGATCCCTCGAGATGAGATTCTCGCAAGAAATGTAGTCAAGTTACTAAGGGTGTCTGGGGGATGTTTTGGCGTTGAGAGGCGAAGAAGGACGTGGGACGGCTGCGTTAAGCTGCGGTGAGCCGCCAACCAGGCTTTGACCCGCAGATTTCCGAATCCGGAAACGGATCGGGCTAATCGCCCGATATCCGTGGCTGAATACATAGGTCACGGAAGCGAACGAGGAGAACTGAAACATCTCAGTATCCTCAGGAAGAGAAAGAAAACTCGATTTCCTCAGTAGCGGCGAGCGAACGGGAAAGATTGCCCAAACCGGTTGCCTGTAAGCCTGCAAGCGTTTTGCAGCCGGTGTTGTGGGATGCGTGCCCTCGCGTTGCAGTGCGGGGCGGAAGTAAGAAATCAGCCTTCTAGCTGAAGGTCCTGGAAAGTTCCGCCATAGCGGGTGATAGCCCCGTAGGCGAAAGTCGGCTGACTTCCGATCGTTCTCCCGAGTAAGGCCAGACACGGGAAACCTGGCTTGAAGCTGGAGGGACCACCCTCCAAGGCTAAATACTCCTCAACGACCGATAGCGAATTAGTAGCGTGAGCGAAAAATGAAAAGAACCCCGGTAAGGGGAGTGAAATAGTACCTGAAACCAGACACTTACAAGCTGTCGAAGTCCCATGCCAGCAATGGCCAGGATGACGGCGTACCTTTTGCATAATGGACCGGCGAGTTGATGTGCGTAGCAAGGTTAAGGGCCTCAGGCCCGAAGCCGAAGCGAAAGCGAGTGCGAAATGTGCGACTCAAGTTATGCATATCAGACGCGAAGGCAGGTGATCTATCCATGGCCAGGCTGAAGCGGGCTTAACAGCTCGTGGAGGGCCGAACTCGTGAATGTTGAAAAATTCTGGGATGAGCTGTGGATCGGAGCAAAAAACTAATCGAACCTGCAGATAGCTCGTTCTCCTCGAAATATCTTTCGGGATAGCGTTGCGTCATAGTAAGCGGGGGTAGAGCACTGATTTGGAGCAGGGGCCTTCCCGGCAACCTGCCCTAGTCAAACTCCGAATACCGTTTACCGTATCGCAGCAGTCAGTCCGTGGGGGATAAGCTTCACGGACGAGAGGGAAACAACCCAGACCGCCGGCTAAGGTCCCGAAGTGCAGCTCAGTGGTTAAAGGAAGTGGATTTGCTAAGACAGCCAGGATGTTGGCTTAGAAGCAGCCATCATTTAAAAAGTGCGTAACAGCTTACTGGTCGAGCAGATCTGCGCCGAAAATTAACGGGACTAAGCTGTACACCGAAGCCGCGGACTGACAGGGGGCGTTGCCTCCTGTCATTGGTAGAGGAGCGTTCCGCACCAGGATGAAGGTCGACCGTAAGGACGGCTGGACGAAGCGGAAGTGAGAATGTCGGTATAAGTAACGAGAAAACAAGTGAGAATCTTGTTCGCCGTAAACCCAAGGTTTCCTGGGGAAGGTAATTCCGCCCAGGGTTAGTCGGAGCCTAAGGCGAGGCCGAAAGGCGTAGTCGATGGTAAGCAGGTTAATATTCCTGCACCGGCTCGTGACGATAAAGACACGATGGGGAGACGGAGAGTTGCAGGTAGGCAGGCGGATAGATGAGCCTGTACAAGCCCGCGAGGTCGCTGTAGGTAAATCCGCAGCATATGTCCTCGGAGGTGACGTGGAGCGCTTACGCGCGAACCTACTGAAGGCTCTTCCAAGAAAATCCTCTAGTGAGTCACATGCCGTCCGTACCGTAAACTGACACAGGTGGGTGGGGTGAGTAACCTAAGGCGCTCGAGAGAACCAACGTTAAGGAACTCGGCAAAATATCTCCGTAACTTCGGGATAAGGAGCGCCGTTCGGGGTGTAGCGATTCACTCGCGAAGCCTTGAACGGCCGCAGAGAAATGGCCCAAGCGACTGTTTATCAAAAACACAGGTCTGTGCCAAGTCAAACTGACGCAGTATACAGACTGACGCCTGCCCAATGCCGGAAGGTCAAAAGGACGTGTCAGCCGCAAGGCAAAGCATGGAATTGAAGCCCCGGTGAATGGCGGCCGTAACTATGACGGTCCTAAGGTAGCGAAGTTCCTTGTCGGGTAAGTTCCGACCCGCACGAAAGGCGTAACGACTTGGGCACTGTCTCAACGTTGGACTCGGTGAAATTGTAGTTGTGGTGAAAATACCACATCCCCGCGCCAGGACGAAAAGACCCCGTGAACCTTTACTGTAGGCTGGTATTGGTTTCTAGTTGAGCATGCGTAGCATAGGTGGGAGACGTTGAAGCGAGGGCCTCGGCTCTTGTGGAGTCATCAGTGAAATACCACTCTTGTTCTTCTGGGACCCTAACCGGGATTCCGTGAATCCGGACCCGGGACAGTGCTTGCTGGGCAGTTTGGCTGGGGCGGTCTCCTCCCAAAGAGTAACGGAGGAGTCCAAAGGCACTCTCAGTGCGGTTGGTAATCGCATGACGAGCGTAAAGGCATAAGAGTGCTTGACTGCGAGACCTATAAGTCGAGCAGGTGTGAAAGCAGGGCTTAGTGATCCGGCGATTTCCGTGTGGAAGGGTCGTCGCTCATCAGACAAAAGGTACTCCGGGGATAACAGGCTGATCTCCCCCAAGAGTCCGTATCGACGGGGAGGTTTGGCACCTCGATGTCGGCTCATCGCATCCTGGGGCTGAAGAAGGTCCCAAGGGTTTGGCTGTTCGCCAATGAAAGCGGTACGCGAGCTGGGTTCAGACCGTCGTGAGACAGGTCGGTCTCTATCCGGCGCGGGCGTAGGAAACTTGCGAAGATTTGTCCCTAGTACGAGAGGATTGGGACGGACGAACCCCTGGTGTACCAGTTGTCGCGCTCGCGGCAGCGCTGGGTAGCTAAGTTCGGAAAGGATAAACGCTGAAAGCATATAAGCGTGAAGCCCGCTTCAAGACAAGGTTTCCCCATCAGGCTCCTGGTAGAACACCAGGTTGATAGGCTGGCAGTGTAAGCGCAGTAATGCGTTCAGCTCACCAGTACTAATAGGCCGATTGACTTGACTACATTTCTTCGCTGCCCGGCGTTCACGGCCGGGCAGCGCTGAATCGCATCCGAGGGAATGCTTCGAATCGATGCTTGTTTCCAGGCGCCCTCACCCAGAGATATTCATCCCGGTGCTAATGCCGATCTGGCCACACCTGTTCCCATTCCGAACACAGTCGTTAAGCAGATCGGGCCGATGGTATTGGTCAACGCCGAGAGAGTAGGTGGGTGCCGGGGTTTTTCTGCTGAGTGGGCCCGCCCCTCTGCGCAGCATGCGCGGGGGCGGGCCTGCTCTTTTTCCGGCTGAGCGTCGTTCCGGAAAGGTCACGGGAGAACGCTTTCGTCGGACTCTGGCGCGCGAGGTCCTGGCGCGCGCCCGCGACGCCTTGGCGCGCGACGACGCCTTGGCGCGCGACGTGGCCCCGCTCCCGTGGCGCCACGGACGTGCAGGTGGCGCGCCGCAGCGGAGCTACGGCTCCGAAGGCGCAGGGTGCGCACGGGCTGCGATAGGATGGGAAGGATGATGACGCACTGCAGCTGCCCGCGCCGCCAACTTTGCAACTTCCGGCGAGTCGTGCTGCTGCTGGCACTGTCTCTCGGATTCCCGCAGGCGTGCGGTCCTGCGAACAATGAGGCGACGGCGGTTCCTGCGGTTGCGAGCGGGAGCGCGCAATCAGCCCAGCCCGGCGCGAGCGATCCGCCCGGTGAGACTGGGGCGGTGGCGGCGGCAGCCTCGTCGACTGCCTCCCAAGGTGGCGTGGTCTCGGGCAGGTCGGCGGGACAGGGCGGCGCGCGCAATGTCATCCTCGTCTCGATCGACACGCTGCGCGTGGACAGGCTCGAAGCTTACGGCTATCGCCGACCGACGTCACCGAATCTTGCGGCGCTGGCCGCCCGCTCCGTGCTGTTCGAGCAGGCGCAGGCCCAGGCGCCGCAGACCGCTCCCTCGCATGCTTCCGTCTTCACGTCGCAGTACGCCGGCACGCACGGGATCTACAACGTGCACGGCAACCAGACGACGTATCCCACATTGCCGACCGGTCTCGTCACGCTGGCCGGGCTGCTGGAAAAGTCAGGTGTCGAGACAGCCGCATTCGTCTGCAGCGGAAATCTCACGAAGAAGATGAAGCTCGATCGCGGATTCGAGTCGTGGGACGAGCGGAACGAGGATGTCGCCCTGCGGGTGGACGCGGCACTCGACTGGCTCAAGAAGCCGCGCCAGAAGCCGTTCTTTCTGCTCCTGCACACGTACCAGGTGCATGCGCCGTACGTGCCACCGGCCGGATTGGTGCCGCAGTTCACGGACCCTTCCTATGCCGGCCCGCTCCGCGAACGGCTGGAGCGGTACCTGAAGCTTCCGACCGACAAGGCGTGGGAAGGGGGAGTGGGTGCCGATTACTGGGACGGGATGCTGGAGTACAGCGATGCCGACGTGAAGTTCCTCTCCGATCTCTACGACGCGGAGATCGCGCACGTCGACGCCGAACTGCGTCGGCTTCTCGAGGCGGTGCTCGTGGGCCCGCTGGCGGCCGATACGGCCATCATCGTCTTCGCCGACCATGGCGAGGAGTTCCGTGATCACGGCAAATTCCAGCATGACCAGACGTTCGAGGAACTCGTCCACGTGCCGCTGATGATTCACCTGCCCGTCGCGCTGGAACGAAAGGAGTGGAAGGGCAGAGTGCGCAGTGGCGTGCAGCTCATCGATGTGGCGCCGACGATCGCCGACCTGTTCGGGGTCGCATGGCGCGACGCCGGGTGGAAGGGACGCTCCCTGCTGCCGCTCCTCGATCCCGCGACGCGCGGTGTCGAGTCCGCGAAGAACGGTCCGCGCTATTCCGAGCTGACCATCGCCG